>Ga0209425_10003056_pt1 | contig 18101 bp, 23 predicted proteins | sample COG_05_FD_184749 | JGI IMG/M metagenome (GOLD analysis project Ga0209425, IMG submission 184749) | Pelagic Microbial community sample from North Sea - COGITO 998_met_05 (SPAdes) (version 2) | ecosystem: Environmental > Aquatic > Marine > Neritic zone/Coastal water | place: Helgoland, sampling...
CATTGTCAGCATCACTTAATTGATTTTTTGAAAAATTTGATTGCATTAAACTCCTCTATACATCTTTCCTGGATTAAATATTCTTTTTGGATCGAAGCTTTTTTTTATTTTTTCTGATATTAATAATCTTGTTTCATTTACTGTAAATACAGTCTCTTCAAAATCAAATTCCTCAGATTTTTTTATAATTGTTAAATATCCTCCAAGTTCCTGTGTAATTTTTTTAATTTCTTTAATTTTGATATTTTTTGAAGATGGGATTTCTACCCAATATAAAGAACCACACCAATCAATGTAATACTTAAATTTATTTTCAATATGCTGAATTAATTTAATACTTGATGATGGTGGTACTACTATTCTTAATAAATTATTATTTGTTTGACTAAATAGTTCAAGACTATTTACCTTTTTCCAAAATGGAATCGATTGATGCACATCTAGTATTGCAGTTTTTAACTTATTTAATTCTAGTTCTTGATTTAATTCTTTGATTTTTTCTTCGATAGATGCTTTATCTCCTTCAACCCTAAATGCTAAAAATGGCTTATTAGATGTTAAATCATTAAACTTAAAAACTTTTTCTTTATTAAATTTATAGTTTTCATCTTGTGGCTCTTCTGGAATAAATACAGCACCAGAAACTTCACTACTAGAGCTTGATATTTTTTTGAATAGTTCATTAACTAATTTTTTTTCATCTGTATAAATAACCACTGTGGAGCATGATTTTTGTTTAGGTAAAACTTTTAAAGTAATTTCAGTTATAGCAACTAATGTTCCAAAGGCACCTGTAATTAATTTAGATAAATCATATCCAGTAACATTTTTTACAACTGTACCTCCAGATTTAATAATATCACCTTTTCCATTTACACCTCTAAAACCTAAAATATGGTCTCTAACACTACCAACTTTAAATCTTCTGGTTCCAGCAAAATTACAAGACAAATGACCGGCAACTGTACCTTTGTTTGATTTTCCATCTTTTATAAAACCAAAATCAACAATTTCAAATGCGAGTTCTTGATTATTTTTTTCTAGTTCTTTTTCAACTATTTCTAAAGACGTATTACCTTTAACTTTTATGTAAAGTTCCTCTGGAAGGTATTCCACTATGCCTGAAATTTTTGATAGAGATAATCTTTCCGCACACTGAGTTTTATTTCCAATAAAATTTTTAGTGTTTGTTCCAACTAGTTCTATTGGTGAATTTTTTTTATATAGTTCTTTTACTATATTAGAAACTTGCCACTCATCCTCCGGATAGTAAGTTTTGTTAGAATCTTGGAAGATCTGGGAATTTTTCTTCGCCTCTGTGAACATGAACCCTTCCTTCCTCTGCGCATTTTCTTAAAATTGGATAAACTTTTCCAGGATTTAGCAAATTTTTTTCATCTAAAGATCTTTTAATGTCTAATTGTTGTTGAATATCTTTATCGTTAAACATTTCACACATTAGTTCTCTTTTTTCAACTCCAACACCGTGCTCACCTGTTATTACTCCTCCCAACCTTACGCATGCCTTCAATATTTCAGCTCCAAACTCCTCTGTTTTTTTAAGTTCTTCTTTATTGCTTCCATCAAACATTATCAATGGATGTAAATTTCCATCGCCTGCATGAAAACAATTTGCAACAGGTAAGTTATATTTTTTAGATAAATTTTTTATCTCCAGCAATGCCTCAGCTAATTTTCCTCTTGGTATAGAACCATCCATACAATAATAATCTGGTGCCATAGCTCCACATGCTGGAAAAGCCGCTTTTCTTCCTGCCCAAAAAGATAATCTTTCTTTTTCATTTTTACTGAGCTTTAAACTTGAACAATTATTTTTCTTACAAATATTACTGACCTGATTTAATAGTTCATCCACCTCAGAAAATGTTCCGTCTAATTCTACTATTAGTAAAAGTTCAGCATCTCTTGGATATCCTGCTTTACTAAAATTATCTGTTGCCTCTATTAATGCCTTGTCCATTATTTCCATACCCGCAGGAACAATTCCACTGGAGATAATTTTTGATGCTGCATTCCCTCCTTCTTCTATAGTAGGAAAGCCAATTAATGCTGCTTTAACAACTTGAGGATTTTTGAGAATTTTTACTGTTGCTTCTGTAATCACGCCAAGCAATCCTTCGGATCCACAAATTAAGCCCATAAGGTCATATCCTTCTTGATCAAGTGTTTTTCCTCCAACTCTACAAATTGTTCCATCCATCATAACAATTTCAACTCCAAGAATATTATTAGTAGTAGTTCCATATTTTAAAGAATGGACACCTCCAGAATTTTCAGCAACATTTCCTCCAATCGAACATGCAAGTTGACTTGATGGATCTGGCGCATAATAAAAACCCTTATGTTTTACTGCATCTGTAATTCCTAGATTTGTTACACCAGGTTGAGTTACTACACACTTGTTTTCAAAATCAATTTCATGAATTTTATTAAATTTTCCAAGACTTAATAGTATAGCATCATTTAAAGGTAGCGCTCCTCCTGAAAGACCTGTGCCTGCTCCCCTTGGAACAACTTTTACATTTTCTTTATGACAAAATTTTAAAATATTACTTACTTCAATTGTATTTTCTGGCATCACAACAGCCAATGGTGTTTGGGTATAAGCAGCTAATGCATCTGTTTCATAAGGTCTAATTTCATCTGCATGAGTTAAAACATTTTCTGGATTTATAATCTTGGAAAGATTTTTAAATATGTATTCTTTTTTGCTAATTGTTACTTCGTTAATCTTTGGCAAAACTAATTCACTCATAGTCTTAGCCTAGCATTTTTTTAATATTTTCCAATGCGTTAGATATGTTGTCTTGAGATGCTGCAAAGCTAAATCTTACGTAATCATTACACGTTTTGCCAAAGGCCGTTCCAGGAACAATGGCAACACCTGCTTCATGCATGGCTTTTTTACTAAATTCTGCACCGTTCATGCCTGTTCCTATTACTTTTGGAAATGCATAAAAAGCACCCCCTGGTAGACTACATTCCACTCCTGGTAAGCTATTCAAACCTTCATGGATTAATTTTCTTCTTTGTGTAAACTTTTTCATCATTTCATTAATTGAATCGTCTGGTCCATCCAATGCAGCAATACCTGCAAATTGCGCTGCTGCATTTACACAAGACACACTGTTAATTAAAAGTTTATTTACATGTGGCACTAATTCTTTAGGCCAAAAACTCCATCCAAGTCTCCAACCCGTCATAGAATATGCTTTACTCCAACCTTCTAATACAATTAGTCTTTCTCTTAACTCGGGATAATTAAAAAAAGAAGGCATTTCTTTATTATCAAAAATTTGTCTACTATAAATTTCATCACTTAATATCGTAACATGTGGATGTTTTTTAAGTCCTTCTGCTAATACGTCAATGTCAGTTTTTTCTACAAAACTTCCTGTTGGATTGTTTGGATTAATTAGTATTAACAATCTAGTTTTATCAGTAATTAGTGATAAAATTTTCTCTGGATTAAATTTAAGATCTTTATCTTCAGTTAAATCATAAGGAACTGGCGTTGATCCTGTATAATTAATCATCGACTCATAAATAGGAAAAGCGGGTGTAGGATGTATTATTTCAGCACCAGGTTCACCAAAACACTGGATTGCATAGCTCATTGTAGGTTTTCCACCTGGCATGATTAGAATTCTTTCAAAATCTATATCAACACTATATTGTTTTTTAATCCATCTTGTAACAGCTTGTCTACACTCTGGAATACCATTAGACATTACATATCCATGATGGCCATCATCTAAAGCTTTTTTTGCAGCTTCAACAATATGTTTTGGAGTTTTAAAATCAGGTTGACCTAAACCTAAATGAATCATTGGATGTCCTTTTGCTTCTAATGCTTTAGCTTCAGCTAAAACACTAAATGCACTTTCTGTTCCTAATCTTTCTAAATTTTTTGCTAATTTCATAATTTATTATTTATATTATACTTTTTTTTATTAATTTATTTTTTTTATATCTAATTTTTATAAGTATTAAATTTATTTTCTGTAAATTAATTTTGACTCATTTAATTCTTTTAAATTTTTACAGCCCATTAGTATCATATTTCTATTAATTTCATCATGCATGTTTTGCAATAAACGCTCTACACCTGTTTGACCACCTGCTCCAAGAGCAAATAGAAACATTTTGCCAAAACTACAAGCGGTTGCACCAGCGGCTATAGCTTTTAAAACATGTGTTCCTCTTCTGACGCCTCCGTCTAAAATAATTTCCAACTTATCTCCTACTGCATCAGATATTGCCTTAACTTGATCAAATGGTGATCTTGATCCGTCTAGTTGTCTCCCCCCATGATTCGAAATCATAATTGCTGTGCACCCTATGTCTATGGCTCTTTTTGCATCATCAACTGACATAACACCTTTAAGAGCAAATGGACCGTTCCATTTTTTTACACAATATTCTGCATCTTTCCAATTCATTGCAGGATCATATTGCTCATTAATATATTGAATTACAGACTTAGAAATATTAGTGCCTTTATCTGTTTTATTTTTAACATTGGATAGTTCAAATTTACCATGCATAAAATAATTAAATACCCATTGAGGATGAAAAGCAAAGCTCATTAAACTTTGCAATGTAAGTTTTGGAGGGGTTGTAAAACCTGTTCTATGATCCTTTTCTCTATTACCCGCAACCAAAGTATCAACTGTTAAACACATTCCATCAAAACCTGATGTTTTACATCTGTCAATCAAATCATTAGTAATTGATTGATCTTTATGAACATAAAGTTGAAATAATTTTGGTCCACTTGAAATACTTGAAATTTCTTCAATTGTATTGTTGGCCATTGTAGACATACTATAAAAAGTTTCAAACTTTTCAGCTGCTCTAGCTGATGCTTTATCTCCTTCGTGATGGTAAAGTCTTTGCATAGCAGTAGGTGAAAGAAAAATTGGAATTTTAATTTTTTTTCCAAAAATAGTAGTTGATAAATCTGGTTTACCTACACTTGCAAGAACATTTGGAACTAAATCACAATTGTTGAAAGAATCAGTGTTTCTTCTTAATGTTACTTCATCATCAGCTCCACCATCAATATAATGAAAGATAGGTGATGGTAATTTATTTTTAGCTAATTTTCTAAAATCATCAAAATTATAACAATTTTTTAGTTGCATCTTTTATCTAAAAATTTGTGGAAAATGATATTTGCTGATTGTCTGTTCCTGGATTTGTTTTTCCCCAATCATTATTAGAAATGTGACTATAAGTATAACCTATTTTTGAATTTTCAAAAATATCAAAACCAAACTTAATTTCACTTTTAAATTCTAAAGCACTACCTAAATCTTTACCATCTCCTTTTTCATAATAGCCTGGTGTAAAACTTGGTAAAATTTTTAGTGGCCCAATACCATATTGAGCTTGAACGCCTGTATACAAATAAAGAGAACTTTTACCTGTCATAAATCCTCCTGAGATTGGAGAAAATGTTCCTAAAAAAGTATCTCTAACCAAACTAGGATTTCTATGTTCAATTCCAAATAAATTTGTTTGGTCATCACCTTCTTTGTCAATTAAATCGAAAGTGCCTGTATAAAAGCTATACAAATGCTCGTTTGATATTACTTCTGCCTCTTGACTTTTAACTGGTGTTAAAAATATCATTAAGAATAGAGACAAGTATAATATTTTTAATTTCATAACTAGATAACTATTTTTTAAATTTTAATTTGTTGATCATTATTGCACCACCTAGGAGAAATAACAACAATGGTAATAACCACAAAATATAAGTATTTTTGTTTAATTTTGGATCATAAATTATCCAATCTCCATATTTGTCTCTTAAAAATTCATAAATTTGTTCTTCAGACTTACCTTCAACAATTTGCTTTTTAACAAGAAGTTTTATGCTATCTGAAAATTCAGATTCTGAGTCATAAACAGATTGACCTTGACAAACTAAACAACGAATATTTTTTAAAATTTTACTTTTTAAGTTATTATTTTCTATTTCTACATTGGCAGAAGTAACATTTGTAAATAGAAATATTAATAAAAATATTTTGAAGAATCTCATTTTATAATTTTTTCAATTTGACTCAATATTTCTTCATTGATTGGTCCTATAAATTTTTTAATAATAGTTTTTTTTTTATTAACAACAAAGGTCTCTGGTACCCCATACGCTCCAAATTCAATACTTAAAAGTCCATTTTTATCAATTAGGATTTGTGAATAAGGATTCCCTAATTCATTAAGAAATTTTTTTGCATTATTAAAATTATCTTTATAATTCAGACCTATTAATTTTATATTTTTGTTTCTGCTCAATTTCATTAATAACTCATGTTCTTCTCTGCAAGGTACGCACCAGGATGCCCAAATATTTACAACATAAAAAGTATTTTTTTCAAAAATTTTCCCTGATCTAATGTTTGCACCAGAACTAAAATCTTTTGCTTCAAAAATAGGTATATTTTTTTTTTTATTTATTTTAGGAGTATAAATATTTGGATTATTTAATCCATTATAAAAAATAACAAAACAAAAAATTAAGAATGTTATTATGATTGATAAATAAATCTTATTTTTCATTTTTTTCTTTAAAAAAACTAATCATTCCACCAATGCTTATCAATAAAATTGAAATCCATATCCAAAGCATTAATGGTTTTACTTGATATCTAATATTAAAATATTCATTACCCTTAACAAGATTCATTACTAAAAAATTATCTTTTAACAATGTTGTTTTTATGTCTGCCTCACTCGTTATAATGGTTGGTTGATTATAAACTCTAAGTTCTGGTTCTAGATTAGTTATATTTCCACGTTTATCGCTTATTTTAAAATGTCCAACAATTGAATTGAAGTTACTCTCTTGTTTTTCTTCTATTTTTTTAAAAAAAATTACCCCTTTATCATAATAATATTTTTCTCCTACTCTCATGTTAGTAATGATTTCTGATGACAAGATACTATTTAAGAGAATGCTAAGTATTAACAAGCTAAAACCAAAATGAGCAATTGTTTGTGATAAAACATTTTTTTTATTAAAAAACTCCACTACTGTTGTAAAAAATAAAAATAAAGAGACTCCAATTAAAATTGGATAAAGAAATAAGTCACGCACAAAATTTTTTGTAATGAAAAATGATAAAATTATTGAAATTATAAAAAATATAACTAGCAAATTCTTATTATTCACTTCTGATTTAATCCATTTAAGCTTTGATCCAAAAACCATAAATATTAAAAATGGAATCAAAAAAGGAACTATAAGCTTATGATAAAAAGGAGGTCCTACTGAAATTTTATCTGTTGACATAACATCTAAAAATATTGGATATATAGTGCCGATTAAAACAACAGATAAAAAATACATCATAAACCAATTATTTAATAAAATTGTAGTTTCTTTGCTTAACAGAAAAAATTTTTTTTCATCTTTATAATTTTCTTTATGAAATATAAAAAATATTCCTAAAGATAAAAATATTAAAATAAATAAAAAAACTAAAATAAAAATACCTCTTGCGGGGTCATTGGCAAAAGTATGTACTGAATTTAATATACCAGATCTTACTAAAAATGTTCCACACATACTGAGCATAAATGATGCTATACATAATATTACCACCCATGACGTCAAAAGCTGTCTTCGCTCTAAAACTAAAATACAATGTAACAATGCTGTTAGTGTAAACCATGGCATTAAAGAAACATTTTCAACAGGATCCCAAAACCAAAATCCACCCCATCCAAGTTCATAATAAGCCCAAATCGAGCCAAGCATTATTCCTACACTTAGAAAAATCCAAGAGATCAAAACCCATTTTTTTATATGCTTAGCCCATTCGCTAGAAATATAGTTTTGAGTAACTGATGCTAGTACAGAGGAAAAAATAATTGATGATCCCACGTATCCTAAATATAAAATTGGAGGATGTATGGCTAGCACTGGATCTTGTAAAATTGGATTAAGACCAAGACCTTCATTTGGAATTGGAAATAGATAATTAAATGGATTTGAAGTCACCAACACAAATAAAAAAAAACCTATTATTATTATTTGTTGAAACAATAAAGTTAAGATTCTATATTTTTTTGGTTGATTGCTAGATTTAATTATAAATAAAAAGATAAATAAAGTTAGTACTAACAACCATAATAATAAACTGCCCTCATGATTTCCCCATGTTCCTGAAATTTTATAAAATAAAGGCTTTGTAGTATGTGAATTATTAAAAACTGTCTCGTTACTAAAGTCTGACTTTACAAAAGAAAATATTAAACATAAAAAGCTGACTACTACAAAAGTTAATTGCAACAGTGAAAAAGTAAATATGTTTTGATCAATTTTTCTATTAAAACTATTTAAATCTTTAATGGAAAAAACACTTAATATAAGTGAAAAGATTAGTCCTAAAATTAATGAATAGTAACCTATTTGACTAACTAACAATTTATTTTTCTCCTATGGCTTTTTTTACTTCTGGTGGCATATAATTTTCATCATGTTTGGCTAAAATTTTTGTTGCTACAAAATAATTTCTATCTTTTAAAAATCCTTCCACAACAACTCCCTTTCCTTCTGCAAATAGATTTGGCACTGCACCAGAATAACTTACATTAATTTCATTTTTAAAATCTGTTATAGTGAAGTTAACTTCTTCAGAAGAAATTAATATTGATTGCTTTTTTACCATTCCACCAATTCTCATTTTTTTTTTATCAAATTCCATCAAGGATTTTATTTCCGATGGTGATTGAAAGTATATAACGTTATCTTTTAAAGACTGTAAAATAAGGAAGACTGACAAAATTACTGTCAGTAAAATTAAAACTAAAAATAATAACCGTAATTTAACTTTTTTACCATACATGGCCTATAAGTTAAATTTTTGATGTAATTGATAATATTTCTTTATTGATGTTATGTGATTTTGCAATTTTAGCTTTCTCTAAACTTAAAGAGCCAAACTTAACTGTAAATCTTTTTTGCTCTTTTAGAAATTGTAATTTAGTAACAAAGTATAAAGACGCAAAGCTTATTAACGTAAATGCAAAAGCCGACAAAACGTAAGCACCGTATCCATTCATTGAAATTATTTCATTTATCATAATCTATCTAATCCTTTATTTTTAACTTTTATCAGTTCTGTATTATATTTCATTAAAAAAATAAGTAATGAAAAAAGAGCAAATGCCGCAGTCATGATGCTTAAGGGGATCAACATTGAGACATGTATTGAAGAATTTGACAAAATATTAATTGATGCTGGCTGATGAAGTGTATTCCACCAATCTACTGAAAATTTAATTATTGGAACATTTATAGCTCCAAAAATTGCAATCATAGAAGTAATTTTAATTACATTTTCTTTATCTTGATAGATCCTCCACGCTAATAAATACATTCCATAAAATAAAGCTAAAATTAACATAGAAGTTATTCTTGCGTCCCACGCCCACCATGTTCCCCACGTTGGTTTTCCCCAAATTGATCCTGTAACTAAAGCTACAATGTTAAATACAAATCCTGAGGGTGCTAAGCTTTTTGATATTAGAGCAAAGTTTTTATTTTTAAAAATAAAACTTCCCACCGATAATAAGGCTAAAGTTGAAAATATTCCAAGTGATATCCACGCTGCTGGTACATGAACATACATAATTCTAACCGCATCACTTTGCTTATAGTCTTCAGGAGAAATAATAAGAGCTTCAGTTAAACCAATTGTTAAAATAATAATAAATAAAAATAAAACATATTTCTGCATTCTTGATGTGATTGCAAAAATTTTATTTGGCTCAAAATATTTAAACATTCTAAGATTATATATATTAAAAAAGGATAATTTAATTTTAATTATAAATATGTAGTCCGATCAAGAATACAGAGGGAGGTAATGATTTTGGGCATTTGTTTAGTACTCTTGATCAGAATATATTTCAATATTTCACTTATCTGTGTCCAAGATTTGAGCTAATTGTGTTGAAAAAATGAATTAGTTAGAAGGCTTGAAATAGCTAGAACCTTTTCTTCCTGAAAAAATCTCTTCTATTAAAGGGTGTTTAATTGGTTCTTCTGAATCATCCATAAGTAGGTTTTGTTCTGAAACATAAGCTTCGTATGTAATCTCGTCATTTTCAGCCAGCAAATGATAAAATGGTTGATCTTTTCTTGGACGTACATTCTTTGGAATAGACTGGTACCATTCTTCAGAGTTGTTAAACTCAAAATCTACATCATAAATAACACCTCGAAACTCAAAGTGTTTATGTTTAACTATGTCTCCTATTGAGAATTTAGCTTTTTGAATTGCCATTAGTATTAATATGGTGTTTTAAAAATAAAAATCAATAAAAAAAATATGAATGTTTTCTAGATATGTTAATATGTCTCAAATGAATAAATCATTTATAAAATTTGCAACAGACTTTGGGCCTTTGGCGATATTTTTTTTCTACTATTATAATAACGATAAAAATTTATCAATTGCGATTCCTCCACTTATAGTTGCAACATTAGTTGCTTTAGCTATTGTTTGGTTTTTTGAAAAAAAAATACCAATGATGCCATTAATAAGTGGTATCTTAATTACATTTTTTGGAGGATTAACAATCTATTTTAATGATCCACGTTTCATATATATGAAGCCAACAATTATTAATATTTTATTTGCTCTTGCTTTATTTTTTGGAAAATATTTCACAAAAGACCCTATTCTTAAAAAAATAATGGGTAAATCAATTGCTCTAACAGATATTGGTTGGGAATTATTAAATAAAAGATGGATGTTTTTTTTTCTAGGCCTTGCAGTTTTAAATGAATGTATCTGGAGAACACAAACTGAAGAGTTTTGGGTGAACTTTAAAGTTTGGGGAATGTTACCAATTACTCTTATTTTTACAGTTTCTCAAATATCATTAATAAATAAGCATAAAGTAAATGAATAGAAATTTAAAATTAATTATTAACAACTCACATAATAAAATAGAAGAAAAACAATTTTTTGAAAAAAATGAATTAAAAATTATTTTAGACCTATATGCAAAAATGGTTTCTGAAGGATCATGGAAGGATTATGGTTTAAATATTTCAATCAAGCAAGTTAGTTTTAGTGTTTTTAAAAATACAACTGAAAACGCTCTATATAAAATCTGTAAAAATTTTAAACCTAATAACAAAAATTTAAAATACTTAATTACAGATACTAATGGTAAAATTCTAAAAAATTCATTTGATCTAAGAATTTTGCTTAAAAATACTAATTGGAAAAAATTTAAAAGGTAATTTAAAAATTATCGTCTTTGGCCAAATAATCTCAACAACATTATAAATAAGTTTATAAAGTCTAGGTAAAGAGTTAAAGCACCCATTACAGCTTTCTTACCCATTAACTCACCTGTATCGCTCGCAGCATACATATTTTTAATTTTCTGAGTATCATAAGCTGTTAAACCTACAAAAATTAAAACACCCAAGATAGATATTACAAAATACATCATTGAAGATTTCATAAATATATTCACTACTGATGCTATTATAATTCCAATAAGACCCATCATTAAAAAGGACCCAAGTTTTGTTAAATCTCTTTTAGTTGTGTATCCGTATAAACTCATTGCGCCGAAAGTAGCTGATGTTATAAAAAATACTCTTGCAACGCTAGCACCCGTATAGACTAATAGTATCCAAGATAATGACAATCCCATTAACGCTGCAAATACCCAAAATACAGTTTGTGCTTTTGATGCACTCATTTTATTTATTCCAAAACTCATATAAAAAACTACTCCTAGTGGAGCTAACATGACTATCCACTTTAGCCCCGAAAAAAATAAAGCATTACCAATACTTGTAAATCCAGCTATAGCTCCTGTTGAGTCTGTAACAACAGACATCTTAAACGAAATAAGGGCAATGATACCTGTTAGCAATATTCCTGTTGCCATGTAGTTATAAACTTTAAGCATATAGGATCTTAAGCCTTCATCCATCACTACAGTTGATTGTTGAGCTTCCTTAACTTTATTTAAAAAGTTTTGTTTGTTGAATTCCATAGCATATTTATAATAGCATTTTACTATTTATTCAAGATGTCTTACAAACTTTAAAAAAATATTTAATATTGATGAATTACAAAAAATTAGGAAACACTGAGCTGAATGTAAGCACAATTTGTCTCGGCACAATGACGTGGGGTGAACAAAATACTCAAGTTGAGGGTTTTGACCAGATGGATTATGCTTTGGAACAAGGTATAAACTTTTGGGATACAGCTGAAATTTATTCAATACCCCCTAAAAAACAAACGTTTGGAGATACAGAGGTAATTATTGGAAATTGGTTTGAAAAAACAAAGAAGAGAGAAGAAATAATTTTAGCATCAAAAGTTTGTGGACCAATGCGAGAATACGTTAGAGGTGGTGGAAATCAATTTGGTAAAAAAAATATTACTGAAGCTCTAGAAGGGAGCTTAAAAAGATTAAAAACAGATTATATCGATTTATATCAATTACATTGGCCAGAAAGAAAAACTAATTTCTTTGGAAAGCTAGGTTATGAGCACGATGAAGGTGATAATGAGTGGACTAAATTTGAAGATATTTTAGAAAATTTAAAAAGATTTATAGAACAAGGAAAAATAAGACATATAGGTTTGTCAAATGAAACTCCTTGGGGGTTATTAAAGTTTTTAGAACTATCTAAAAATAAAAATTTACCTAGAATACTTTCAGTTCAAAATCCTTACAATTTATTAAATAGAACCTACGAAGTTGGTCTTGCGGAAATATCGGTTAGAGAAAATGTGGGATTATTGGCATACTCTCCTTTGGCTTGTGGATATTTATCTGGAAAATACAGGAATAATCAAATGCCAAAAAATTCAAGAATTAATCGTGATGGTGAATTTTGGACCAGATATAATAAGCCTAATTCAAACAAAGCAATCGAAGCTTATTACAAAATAGCTAAAAAATATAGTTTAGACTTAGCACAAATGTCATTAAAATTTTTAGAAATACAAGCTTGTGTAACTTCTGTGATTATTGGTGCTACAACAATGGAGCAGTTGAAAACTAATATAGAAAGTGTAAATGTAAACCTCACAAATGATATTATTAAAGAAATTAATGAAGTTCAAACAATATACCCTAACCCATGTCCATAATTAAAAAATTAACAATCATAATTTTCTTATCTACTTTTTCTAATCTGTTAAATGCAGAGGAAGTTAAAAAATTAGGTAAACATAAAGATTGGGAAACTTACGTTATAAATAGCGATGCTGGAAAAGTTTGTTTTGCACAATCTAAACCCGTTTTACAAGCTCCAAAAAATAGTCCAAGGGAAGCGAGACTGTTTATTAGTTTTAGACCAGGAGAAAATATAAGCAATGAAATCAGCATCACTAGTGGATATAGTTATAACAGTCAAAATTCTATAACAGCAATATCAGGAAAAAATAAATATAAATTTGATATTATCAAAGAAAATTTTGCATGGATGACCGATAATAATTTTGAAAATAAGATGATTAAAACTATGAAAAAAGGTTCCCGGATAATGGTTAAAGCACATAACCTAAAAGGATCTCAAACCATAGATCACTATTCACTGTTAGGATTTACCAAAGCATATAAGGCTACTAAAGCAAACTGTAGTTAAGCAAATGAAATCAAAAAAAAAAATAGTTCTCGCTTACTCGGGCGGGTTAGATACGTCAATTATTTTAAAATGGCTTCAAGAAAATTATGATGCAGAAATTATTTGTTACACAGCTGACGTAGGTCAAAAAATAAATAAGAAAAAAATTATAAAAAATGCAAAAAGATTGGGTGTTAAAAATATTATCATTGAAGATTTAAAAGATATCTTTGTAAAAGATTATGTTTTTCCAATGATAAGAGGGCATGCAATTTATGAAGGTGTTTATTTATTAGGCACCTCAATAGCAAGACCATTAATTGCAAAACGTCAGGTGGCTGCTGCTAAAAAATTTGGAGCTTACGCTGTCTCTCATGGATCAACTGGAAAAGGAAATGATCAAGTAAGGTTTGAATTAGGTTATCATTATTTTGGTCCTAAGATAAAGGTTATTACTCCCTGGAGAATATGGAAATTAAATTCTAGAACAGATTTAATTAAATACGCAAAAAAAAACAAAATTCCAATTTCTACAGACAAGAAAGGTACACCACCTTTTTCTATTGATGACAATTTATATCACACTTCAACTGAGGGTAAAGTTCTAGAAAATCCAAAAAATGCTGCGCCTGAATTTATTTTTCAAAGAACAGTTCCTCCTGAAAAAGCACCAAGCAAAGCTTCGTTCATAACTATAGGATTTAAGAATGGAGACCCTATAAATGTAAATGGAAAAAAATTATCACCTAGAAGTTTATTAGAAAAACTTAATAATGTTGCAGGTAACAATGGAATAGGTAGAGTTGATCTTGTTGAGAATAGATTTATTGGAATTAAGTCTAGGGGTGTTTATGAAACTCCCGGTGGAACATTATTAATGTCAGCACATAGAGCAATTGAGTCTGTCACACTAGATAAAAAAACTATGCATAAAAAAGATGGAATTATGGCAAAATATGCTGAACTTATTTATAATGGTTACTGGTACTCCAAAGCAAGATTTAAACTTCAAAAAATTGTAGACCTCAAAAAGAACAAGGTAAATGGCTCTGTTAAACTCAAATTATATAAAGGTAATATTACTATAATGTCAAGGCAAACAAAAAGTGGCGCATACTCAATGAAAAAAGTTTCTTTTGAAGAAAATAAAACTTTTAATAAATCAAATGTAGAAAAATTTATTAATTTTCATAAAAAAAAACTTCGTTCATAAATTTAGGACAATTTGACCTTTGTTTAAATTTTAAAAATATTTAATCTATACCTATGGAATCGCTAAAAAATTGGATGAAAGATAGTGCAAACATTTTGTTTGATGATAGTAAAAATGACCTAAGATCTTTACCAAGATCTGTAAGGTTACAAATTTTGTTAGTTTTAAGTTTTGTTTGGACAACAGTTTTTAGTCTATATATATTTTCTTACACAACATTTGTATTTGGTTGGGCTGGCCTCTACGTTGCACACATCGGCTTAATATTTGCCGTTTATATGACTTTCAAACAATTTCATAAAGCTGAGGAAAGATCTAATAGTGTATTTAAAACAAAAAATTTTGATCCTTTTAAAATAATGGTAATCGTTTTTGTGGTCGTATTTATTTTTGTTTTTTCTAAAGGAATTGAAGTTATGACAAAAACTAACTCTTATAGCATTCCTTATGATGGACCATCTAAATCAGTATTTGAAAAATGGCTTCCTTTTAGTAAAGTAAAATAATGGAAAAAATTGCAAAAAATTTACAGCTTATATTATTAAGTATTATTTTAATAAGCACAGTCATTGCTGTTGGTATAGAAATTAAAAACATGTTTCTAAATCAATCAGTAACATTAGCTGATCTACTTTTAATGTTTTTATACTTAGAGGTTTTAGCAATGGTCAGAGTTTTTTGGGATCAGCAATCCATTAGTATAACTTTACCTCTTTTGATTGCTATCACTGCTCTAGCCAGATTTATTATACTACAAGGAAAAGAAATGGACCCTTCGGCATTAGTTTATGAGGCAATTGCAATCGTTTTAATTGCTGCTGCAATTGTTATCCTTAGATTAAGACATAGTGATAAATTGGGTCTTAAAAAAAAAAATAAATAAATTCAATGAATTTTGGAACGTCAAGAGCTTCGGCTATTGAAATGCTTAATAAATTTATTGATCAAAATTTATTTGAATATTCCAGATTAAGAAATTTTGATTATGGTCCTAACAATAGATCAAATATTTCATGTCTTTCACCCTACATAACTCACGGAGTAATCAATGAATTAGAAGTAATTGATAAATCCCTCAAAAAATTTTCGTTTGCAAAAAATGAAAAATTTATTCAAGAAGTTTTATGGCGGGTTTACTGGAAAGGTTGGCTGGAACTAAGACCAAATGTTTGGTCAGACTATTTGATGGAGTTAGATAAAATTAAAAAAGAATTTAAAAACAACCAAAATTATTTAGATGCTATTGAGGGAAAAACAGACATTGAGTGCTTTAATCAATGGATAATTGAACTTAAAGAAAATAACTACCTCCATAACCACACTAGAATGTGGTTTGCTAGCATTTGGGTATTTACACTGGAATTGCCATGGCAGTTAGGAGCAGAATTTTTTATGCAATATCTTTATGATGGTGATCCTGCATCAAACACTCTTGGCTGGAGGTGGGTAGCTGGTGTTCAAACTCAAGGTAAGCATTATTTGGCAAGTGAATGGAATATAAATAAATTTACTAATAATAGATTTAAAAACATAAAGCTAAATGAAAGTGCTCAACCAATATTTAGTAATAAAACTTATTCTATTGATAGAAAGGATTTTTTAAATTCTGAAATTTTAGAAAACAAAAATTTATTAATATTTGAAAATAATATGACTTTTGAACTTTCTGAATTTAAAGAACATAAGTTTAAAAAAATTTTTTTAGTCTCAAATGAAATAAATAGAACAATCAAATTAAGTGAAAAAGTTTTAAAGTTTAAAGCTAATCTTTTAAAGGATCAAAAAATAAGATTAGAAGAAAAATTAATTAACTGTGAAACTATTAACACTAACGATTTAAAAAATATTACTGAAGAAGTTTATGCTCTTTATCCAACTGTTGGTGAAAATTTAGATTTTATTAAAAACAATCAATTAAAAAATATAAAATTTTTATATAGAGAGTTAGATCAGTTTTCTTGGCAATATTGCAATAAAGGTTTTTTTAACTTTAAAAATTATATTCCAAAAATCATTGTTAAATTTAATTAAACTAAAAAGGTTTTTATACCATCCAAAATATATTGCACACTTAGCCCAACTAAAATAATTGCGACTACTCTTGAAATAACACTAATTATTTTTTTATTTATTAATTTAGAAAATTTTGAAGCTATAAAAAAAATTATAAAAGTTAATACTAATACTAGTGTTAACGACATCATTCCTACAGTTTGATTGGTAAAATTAATTCCTATGTCTGATACAGAAACTATTACCGACGTGATAGCAGCTGGTCCTGCAATGATAGGTGTCGCTAATGGAAAAACACTAATATTATCTGAATTAAGATCTAGGTCTTCTTCTTTTCTTTGTTGACGCTTGTCAAACAACATCTCAATTGCAATTATTAATAAAATTATTCCTCCACCTATTGTAAAAGCTGGGTAAGAAATATGTAAGTAGCTTAACAGTGAGCTGCCAAGTAATGCAAAAAATAACAATATAATAGATGCAATTACAGTTGCACTAAATGCAACTTTAATTTTTTGTTTTGTCTCCATGTGTTGAGTAATACTTAAAAATAATGGAGTATTTCCCAACGGGTCAATAACAATAAAATATAAGAAAAATGTTTGAATAAAGATCTCTATCATTAAGTTTGTCTATCTTTTTAAAAATAAATTACAATTTAAATTAAAACCAACGTATCATTCCTATTATACCAGCAGTCGCATAAAAAAATTGCAATACAAGTATTCCCTTATGGCCTCCTCTATAAGCCCAGATACCAATTAAAATAGCTGACAACAATAGCAAACAAAATCCCAAAAACTCTATTCCAATGTTTAAAGCTACAAATAAGGAATATAAAATTGCTGTAACAACCCCAGCCCATTCAAAAAATTTGTTGTTTATAATTTTCATAAAAGCTTTTTAAAATTATTATAAAGAATTTTCGAGTAATTATTCATATCTGACATATTATTTTTTGCAGCTTTATCAAATTTTTCTAATACCCCATCTCCTAATTGATCTTCAAGAGCTTTTTTATATTCAGGTACACATCCCCATTCATTCACTGTTGTGTCTTTAATTTCTATATGGAATTGAATTGCATATGCATGGTTTTGGTATTTAAAAATTTGATATTTAGTCACTGGAGATGATGCTAACAAAGTAACATCTTTATTATTATCTATTCCTTGCACTTCATAAGAATGCCACTGCAAACTTTTAATTTGCTCTGGAAATTTT
>Ga0209425_10003058_pt1 | contig 18094 bp, 15 predicted proteins | sample COG_05_FD_184749 | JGI IMG/M metagenome (GOLD analysis project Ga0209425, IMG submission 184749) | Pelagic Microbial community sample from North Sea - COGITO 998_met_05 (SPAdes) (version 2) | ecosystem: Environmental > Aquatic > Marine > Neritic zone/Coastal water | place: Helgoland, sampling...
GGAGGTGGTGGGTACTGCCCCCACGTCCGTAATGGTTATTACGAAATTCGTTTATCGTCGTAGTTGGCAAGCCAACACTATTAATATAAAAGCATTTGAGAGAGATTCAATAAAAATCATGAAATTAACTAAAGAACAATCACAAGAAATTAAAGATCAACAGTCTCAACAAAATCAAACAAAAAGAGTCACTGCTCCAGCGCTTGAAAACATTCTTTATGAAGCAATGCCAGCTTTAGACCATGGCTTTGTGAGAGTAGTTGATTATATGGGAGATGATACATCAATTGTTCAATCAGCTAGAGTTTCATATGGAAAAGGAACTAAGCAAGTTTCAACAGATAGTGGTTTAATTAAATACTTAATGAGACATTGGCATAGCACTCCATTTGAAATGTGTGAAATTAAATATCATGTTAAGCTTCCAATTTTTATTGCTCGTCAATGGATTAGACATAGAACTGCAAATGTAAATGAATACTCTGCAAGATATTCTATTTTAGATAAAGAATTTTATTTACCTTCTACAGAAAATTTAGCTGCTCAGTCAGCAAGCAATAGACAAGGAAGAGGTGATGTTATTGAAGGTGAGCAGGCAAAAGAAGTTTTAGAACTTTTAAAAAATGATGCTGAAAGAACTTATGATAATTATGAGATGATGCTAAATCAAAGATTTGATGGTTCAACAATTGATGAAAACAAAAAAGGATTAGCGAGAGAACTTGCAAGAATGAATCTAACATTAAATACTTATACTCAGTGGTATTGGAAAACGGATTTATTAAATCTGATGAATTTTTTACGACTTAGAGCTGACAGCCATGCTCAATATGAAATAAGAGTGTATGCAGATATCATGCTTGATACTGTTAAAAAATGGGTTCCAATAACTTACGATGCATTTATGGATTATAGAGTAGGTGGTACAGAAGTTTCAGCAAAAGGAAAAGTTATAATCCAAAAACTTATTAAGGGTGAAGATGTTAAAGTTGATAGCTCTGGTTTGTCCAAAAGAGAGTGGAATGAATTAATGATTGCTTTTGATCTTAAAGATAAGTTGATTTAATTTTTTTAGCAAAATCTAAATATATCTTAGAAATTTCATGATCTGGGTGAGCCTCTACAATTGGTTTTCCTTCGTCACCATATTTTCCAACTTCAGGGTTTATTGGAATCTCTCCTAAAAATTCTTTTTCAAATTCTTCAGCAGTCCTTTTAACACCTCCCTCACCAAATATTTTATATTTCTTTCCATCATCACCAGTGAAGTAACTCATGTTGTCAACTAGACCTAAAATTTTAACTCCAAGTTTATCAAACATCTTAATTCCTCTTTTAACATCAAGTAAAGCTACTTCCTGGGGAGTAGATACTATAATAGCTCCATCCATTTTAATCTCTTGAGAAAAAGTTAACTGAGTATCCCCTGTTCCAGGTGGCATATCTACAATTATAAAATCTAAATCTTTCCAACCTACTTTTTGTGTAAAAGTCTTAATTGCACTGGTCACCATAGGTCCGCGCCAAATCATTGGAGTTTGCTGATCAGCAAGAAAGCCGATAGACATACATTGAATATCATATTTTATAATTGGAGTTAAAGTTTGACCATCACTTTTTGGCTTTTCATTAATACTAAACATTTTTGGAATTGATGGACCATAAATATCTGCATCAAGTAAACCAACTTTGCAGCCAATTTGTTTTAATGCTAAAGCAAGGTTTGTTGCAAAAGTTGATTTTCCGACACCACCTTTTGCACTTGAAATTGCTATTGTGAACTTAGTTCCCAATATAGGTTTTTTTTCAGGTGGCTTTCTGCCTAATTTTTCTCTCATTGCGTCACTTAATACAGGTTTTTCCTTTGGCATTTTTAGATCTTAACTTGTTTTTCTATATAAAGACATTATATAGATTGTCGTATGTCAGATGATTTTCAAGGAAGAGGTGGAAGTCCATGGGGAACACCCCCAGGAGGAGGAAATGGTTCAGGTAAAGGACCAAGACCACCAGACATAGATGCATTGATCAAAGATATTCAAAGTAAAATTAATAAATTCTTGCCAGGTGGAAGTAAATCTGGTGGAAAACCAATCGGTTTAATTTTAATTATTCTTGCTTTTGTCTGGTTAGCTAGTGGACTTTATAGAGTAGGACCCGATGAACAGGGTGTTGTTCTTAGGTTCGGTAAGTTTATAAAAACAACTCAACCAGGATTACACTATCACATTCCACTTCCAATAGAGACAGTTCAAACTCCAAAAGTTACAAAAGTAAATAGAATAGATATTGGATTTAGATCGGAAAGAGATAGTGGTTTTTCTTCAGGAGGAGGAGTTGCTGATGTTCCCCAAGAAAGTTTAATGCTTACTGGTGATGAAAATATAGTTAACATAGATTTTTCAGTATTCTGGGTAATTAAAGATGCGGGTAAATTTTTATTTGAAATACAAGATCCAGAAGGAACTGTTAAAGCTGCAGCAGAAACAGCAATGAGAGAAGTAATAGCTAAAAGCAAAATTCAACCAGTGTTAACAGAAGGTAGAGCTAAAATCGAAATTGAAACTCAGGAAATTATTCAATCAATTCTAGATGAATACAATAGTGGTATTCAAATTACACAAGTTCAAACACAAAAAGCTGATCCACCCGATCAGGTAATTGATGCTTTTAGAGATGTTCAAGCAGCAAGAGCAGATATGGAAAGATCTAAAAATGAAGCCGAGGCTTATGCTAATGATGTTATTCCAAGAGCAAGAGGAGAAGCTGCAAAAATTATGCAAGCTGCTGAAGCTTATAAGCAAAGAGTTGTTGCAGCATCTGAAGGTGAAGCAAGTAGATTTGTCTCTATTTACAATGAATATGCAAAAGCAAAACAAGTCACTAAAGATAGGATGTACCTAGAAACCATGGAAAAAGTTTTAGCCGATATAGATAAAGTTATTATTGATAAAAATTCAGGCTCAGGTGTAGTGCCTTACTTGCCATTACCTGAATTGGGTAAAACGAAAGTGACAAATTAATGAAAATACAAAAAATTTTATTACCGGTAGTAATTGCATTAGCAGCTCTATCTTTTTTTTCAATTTTTGTGGTTAAAGAAGTTAATCAAGCAATAGTTCTTCAGTTTGGTGATCCAAAAAAAATTATATTAAAGCCAGGTTTAAATTTTAAAATACCTTTTATTCAGAATGTTGTTTTTCTAGACAGTAGGATTTTAAATCTTGATACTCCGCCAGCAGAAGTTATTGCATCTGATCAAAAGAGATTAATAGTTGATGCTTTTGCGAGATTTCAAATTGTAGATCCGTTAAAGTTTTACATTTCAGTAGGAAATGAAAGAGTTGCAAGATCACGATTAGCTACAATTATTAACTCAAGAATTAGAAATGTTTTGGGGCAACAAGAATTACAAACATTACTATCAAAAGATAGATCTAAGCAAATGTCTTTAATTCAAGAAGGCGTTAACACAGAAGCACAAAAATTTGGAATTAAAATTGTAGATGTAAGAATTAAAAGAGCAGATTTGCCTCAGGCTAACAGTGAAGCAATCTATAGAAGAATGCAAACTGAAAGAGAACGAGAAGCTAAAGAGTTTAGAGCAAGAGGTGCTGAAATGGCAGTAACTATTACCTCAACTGCAGATAAAGAAGTTTCAGTAATATTAGCAAATGCTAATAAAGATTCAGAAATTATGAAAGGTGAAGGTGACGGAGAAAGAAATAAAATTTTTGCTGAAGCATTTGGAAGAGATCCAGAATTTTTTGCTTTTTATAGAGCCATGCAGGCTTATGAAAGAGCACTAATAGGTGGTGAAACATCTTTGATTTTATCACCTGACAGTGAGTTCTTTAAGTTCTTTGGAAATATCAAGCCCAAAGAATAATCCAAGCATATGAAAGAGCTAATAATAGCTTTTGGTCTTTTTCTTTTTATAGAAGGAATTTTATACGCTTTATTTCCATCAAAAATGAAAAGTATGCTGCTAAAACTAATTGATGTGACCAATAGTCAAATGAGAACAGGTGGATTGATATTTGCTGTGATAGGTTTTATTATTATTTGGTATATTAAAAATTAAGATGTATAAAATTAAAAATCTAATAACATCAATATTTATAATCTGTTTTGCACAGCAAGTTCTTGCAAAGGATGTTCCAGGATCATTTGCAGATTTAGCTGAAAGATTAATGCCCTCTGTTGTTAATATTTCAACAACAACAACTATAATAACAAACACCAATCCTTTTCCAGGCTTTGAATTTCCACCAGGTTCCCCATTTGAGGACATGTTCAAAGAGTTTGGAACACCTCAAAAAAGAAAATCTGCAGCACTAGGTTCAGGGTTTATAATCGACAAAAAAGGAATCATAATTACAAATAATCATGTCATCAATGATGCAGAAGATATTGTTGTAATAGTAGGTGGAGATAAAGAGTATAAGGCGACAATAGTCGGAGCAGATCCATTATCTGATATTGCAGTACTCCAAATAGACTCAAAAGAAAAATTCATTCCAGTTAAATTTGGTGACTCCGATAAAGCAAGAATTGGTGATTGGGTGATTGCGATTGGAAACCCATTTGGTTTGGGTGGAACAGTAACTTCTGGAATTATTTCTGCTAGAAATAGATCGATCGGGCTTTCACGTTACGAAGATTATATTCAAACAGATGCTTCTATAAATTCGGGGAATTCAGGCGGACCTTTATTTGATATGAATGGAGATGTCATAGGTATAAACACGGCTATTCTAGGCAAAGGGGGATCTGTTGGCATAGGCTTTTCAATTCCATCAAATAGTGCAAAAAAAGTTATAGATCAATTAATAGAGTTTGGAGAAACTAAGAGAGGATGGCTTGGAGTTAGAATTCAAATTGTAACAAATGAAATTGCAGATGCTGAAAAATTAGATGAGCCAAAAGGAGCATTAGTTGCAAGCGTGGCAGACAAGAGTCCCTCAGATAAAGCAGGTATTAAATCTGGTGATATTATATTGGAATTCAATGGAACTAAAATAAAAGAAATGAAAGAACTTCCAAAAATTGTAGCTCAAACCGAAGTTGGCAAAATAGTAGACGTCAAAATCTGGAGAAACAAAAAAAAGATCACGAAAAAAATAAAATTAGGAAGATTGGAAACGTCAAGTGAATTTAAAGAAAAAGATTCAAAAGAAAAAGAAATAGAAAAAACAAAAAATTCAAAAATTAAATCTTTAAAAATAACAGTAAGACCGTTATTAGAAAAAGATATCAAAGATAGAAAACTTCCAAATCAAACAAAAGGACTGGTTATAACTAACATTGAAAAAGGCAGCCCGATTATAAATTTAAGGGTGAATGATATAATAATAGAGGTTCAAAAGAAAAAAATTAAATCAGTTGAGAATTTAGAAAATATAATTGAAAATGTTTTAAAATCTAATCAAAAAACAATTTTAATTGCATTTTATAATAATCAAAACCAAAGAAGTTACATTGGTGTTAAATTAGATTAACAATGGACATTCAGTCCAAAATAATCTTAATTTCTGGTCCTACTGCATCAGGAAAATCTAATTTTGCTGTTAAAATTGCAAAAAAAATAAACGGTGAAATAATTAATGCTGATAGCATGCAGGTATATAAAAAATTGAAGATCTTGACTGCTAGGCCAAGCAAAAAGGATCAAAAAAAAGTTAAACATCATTTGTATGGTATAATTGATTTGAATAAAAAATTTTCAACAGGTCAATGGTTAAAACTAACCATTAATATTATTAAAAATATTCAAAAAAGAAAAAAAATTCCAATTTTAGTTGGTGGTACTGGTTTATATTTTCAATCTTTGATAATGGGCTTAGTCAAGATTCCTGATATACCAACAAGGTTTAGAAATAAAATTAGGTTGATGCAAAAAAAAGATGGCCAAAAAAAATTTTACAAAAAACTTTTAAAACTAGATTCAGTTATAAAAAATAGATTTGATCCAAATGATGTCCAAAGATCTATAAGAGCTTTTGAAATTAAATCATATACAAAAGTTTCCATGTATGATTGGACTAATAAAACTAAATCGGAGTTTAAAGATAATAATTTTTTAAAGTTATATATAAATTACAAAAGAGAAGAACTAGTAAATAAAATTTTATTAAGAACAATTAAAATGATTAATGAAGGAGCTGTTAAAGAAGTTAAAAATTTTCTAACACTAAAAATTAAAAAAGATCATAGTATTAACAAAGTAATAGGACTTGCCGAATTGACACAGTACTTAAAAGGTCAGATTAATTTAGATCAAGCAAAGGAATTAATATCTATTAAAACAAGACAATACGCCAAAAGACAAGCTACATGGGCAAGAAGTAGGATGACAACATGGAAAAAAATTAATCCAAATATGATTAATGACTTCATAAAAAAATTAAATATATCGTTTCTAAAACTTGACCAATGAGCACAACTTCAGCTAGATTGCCAAAATGGGTAATTTATATTCAGGAGCAGAAATTGTATTTAAATGTTTGGAGGATCAAAAAGTAGAATACCTTTTTGGCTATCCAGGTGGAGCTGTACTTCCAATATATGATGAATTAAAAAATCATCCATCTATAAAACACATTTTGGTCAGACATGAACAAGGCGCAGGCCATGCTGCTGAGGGCTATGCAAGGTCAAGTGGAAAACCCGGTGTTGTATTAGTTACTTCAGGACCTGGTGCAACAAATGTAGTAACAGCATTAACAGATGCATATATGGACTCAGTTCCTTTAGTTTGTATTTCAGGACAAGTGCCAACTCATTTAATAGGTACTGACGCCTTTCAAGAATGTGATACTACAGGGATCACTAGGCCTTGTACAAAACATAACTGGTTAGTCAAAGATGTAAATGATCTTCCAAGAATAATGCATGAAGCATTTGAAGTAGCTACAACCGGAAGACCAGGGCCAGTGTTGGTAGATATTCCAAAAGATATCCAGTTTGCAAAAGCAAAATATTTTAAACCTAAAAAAGAAAAAAAATTAAATGGAAAAGCTATTAATAGATTTAATCAAAAAGATATAGATCAATTAGTTGACTTAATGAAAAAATCTTCAAAACCAGTTTTTTATACTGGTGGTGGAGTAATTAACTCAGGACCAAAAGCAAGTGAATTATTAAGAGAATTAGTTTCTTTAACTGGATTTCCGATCACATCAACTCTTCAGGGATTGGGTGCTTACCCCGGAGAGGATAATCAGTTTTTAGGAATGCTAGGTATGCATGGAACCTACGAAGCTAATAATGCAATGCATGATTGTGATTTATTAATTAATATTGGAGCTAGATTTGATGATCGTATCACAGGAAAAATCGATGAATTTTCTCCAAAATCAAAAAAAGTTCATATTGATATTGACCCATCATCAATTAATAAAATTGTAAAAGTTGACTTATCAATTGTTGGTGATGTTAGTGATGTAATTCAATCTGTAACAAAAACCTTAAAAAAGAAAACTTTGAATTTAGAAAAATCTAACAAACAAAAAATTTTTAAGTGGTGGCAACAAATTCAAAAATGGAGAACAAAACAATCTTTAAACTTTATTAATAGTGATACAATAATTAAACCTCAACATGCAGTTCAAAGACTATATGAGTTAACAAAAAATCAAGACACTTATATAACAACAGAAGTTGGACAGCACCAAATGTGGGCAGCACAACACTATAAATTCAATAAACCCAACAGATGGATGACATCAGGTGGGCTTGGCACTATGGGCTATGGATTACCAGCTGCTGTAGGAGTGCAAGTGGCTCATCCCAAAAAATTAGTTATAGACATTGCTGGAGAGGCTTCAATTTTAATGACTATGCAGGAAATTTCAACAGCTGTTCAGTATAATTTACCAATCAAGATATTTATTTTGAACAATCAATACATGGGTATGGTTAGACAGTGGCAAGAGCTACTACATGAAAAAAACTATTCTGAAAGCTATTCAGAAGCTTTACCTGATTTTGTCAAGTTGGCAGAAGCTTATGGATGTGTAGGAATTAGGGCAAAAAGTCCCGATGAATTAGATGAAAAAATTAAGGAAATGATCAATATTGATAGACCTGTAATTTTTGATTGTCATGTTGATCAAGATGAAAATTGTTTTCCCATGATTCCATCAGGAAAACCTCATAATCAGATGTTATTAGGACCAAAAGACCAGGAAGAAAATAAAATTACAGGAAAAGGGAAAGCTCTAGTTTAAAATGGTAAAATCTAAATCGGCTTATAGTACACCATCTAAAATTGGTAAATTAGATACTCATATTTTTGTTGTTTGGGTAGATAATGAGGCAGGGGTACTTGCTAGAGTTGTTGGATTATTTTCAGGCAGAGGCTACAATATAGAGTCTTTGGCTGTAGCAGAAGTTGACCGTAAAAAAAACCTTTCAAGAGTAACAATTGTTACAATTGGAACACCACAAGTAATTGAACAAATTACCTTGCAGCTAAAAAAATTAGTTCCAGTTCATAAAGTGGCTAATTTTAAAAGAGAGGATAAAAAAGTAATTTTTAAAGAAATGGCATTACTAAAAATAGTAGGAAACACTGCAAAAATTACAAAAGCTATTAATGCTTGTAAAAAATTTAATCCAGTTATATTAGATAAATCTAACAAATCAGTTGTAATCCAAATTACAGCTTTAAGAAGAGAAATAGATAAAATGAATAAAAATTTAAAACCGCTTGGTCTTGTTAGTGTCTCAAGAACAGGAGCGGTCGCAATGACAAGAGGCGCAGAAATATTTAATTAATTATAAAAAGGAGAAAAAAATGAAAATGTTTTATGAAAAAGATGCTGATGTAGATTTAATAAAGAGTAAAAAAATTGCAATCTTTGGATATGGAAGTCAAGGTCATGCTCACGCATTAAACTTAAAAGATAGCGGCGCCAAAGAAGTGGTTGTAGCATTGAGGGATGGATCTGCTAGTAAAGCTAAAGCTGAATCTAAAGGTTTAAAAGTAATGAACTTATCAGATGCAGCAGAATGGGCTGAAGTTGCAATGATACTTACTCCAGATGAATTACAAGCAACAATATATAAGAATCATATTGAACAAAGAATAAAAGAAGGAACAAGTTTGGCTTTTGCTCATGGATTAAATATTCATTACAAACTTATTGATGCAAGAAAAGATCTTGATGTATTTATGGTTGCACCAAAAGGGCCTGGACATTTAGTAAGAAGTGAATATGAAAAAGGTGGTGGAGTACCGTGCTTGATGGCAGTTCACCAAGATGGAACTGGTAAAGCAAGAGATCTTGCTTTATCTTATGCATCAGCAATAGGTGGTGGAAAATCTGGAATTATTGAAACTACTTTTAAAGATGAATGTGAAACTGATTTGTTTGGAGAGCAAACTGTTCTTTGTGGGGGACTAGTAGAGCTAATTAAAAATGGTTATGAAACATTAGTTGAAGCAGGTTATGAACCTGAGATGGCTTATTTTGAGTGTTTACATGAAGTTAAATTAATAGTTGATTTAATTTATGAAGGTGGAATTGCTAACATGAATTATTCTATTTCAAATACTGCAGAGTACGGTGAGTATGTTTCAGGTCCAAGAATAATTAAAAAAGATGAGACAAAGCAAAGAATGAAAGAAGTTTTAGCTGATATTCAATCTGGAAAATTTACTAAAGATTGGATGAAAGAATGCGAAAATGGGCAAAAAAACTTTTTAAAAACAAGAAAAGATTTAGCAGATCATTCCATTGAAAAAGTTGGATCTAAACTGAGAGCTATGATGCCTTGGATTGGTAAAAATAAATTAATAGACAGTGATAAAAGCTAACTTTCATTGAAGACCTAGAACGAACAGCAAATTTTAAATTAAATTTAAAAATTATTTTGCAATCTCTATTATAGATTGTATTATATTTCCATAATTATTAGTTATGAGCGATAAAAATAGAGTTTTATTATTTGATACTACAATGCGAGATGGTGAACAGTCACCAGGAGCATCAATGAGTCTTGAGGAAAAAATTCAAATAGCTAGGGTATTTGATGAAATGGGGATTGATATTATTGAGGCAGGTTTTCCAATTGCATCACCTGGTGATTTTGAAGCTGTAACAGCAATAAGTAAAATTTTAAAAAATTCAATACCTGCTGGTTTATCTAGAGCTAGTAAAAAAGATATTGATGCATGTTATGAAGCATTAAAATCTGCTCATCGGTTTAGAATTCATACTTTTATTTCAACGAGTCCACTTCATATGAAACATAAATTAAACAAAACTCCAGAACAGGTTTTAGAAGCTATAAAAGAAAGTGTTACATATGCAAGAAATTTAACAGATGACGTTGAGTGGTCATGTGAAGATGGTACTAGAACTGACATGGATTATATGTGTAAAACTGTTGAGTTAGCAATAAATTGTGGAGCTAAAACTATAAATATTCCAGATACAGTTGGGTATACGGTTCCATCTGAGTATACAAAAATTATTACAACACTTAAAAATAAGGTACCAAATATTGATAAAGCAATTTTATCAGTGCATTGTCATAATGATCTAGGTTTAGCGGTAGCAAATTCCTTAGCAGGAGTTACAGCTGGTGCACGACAAGTTGAATGTACAATAAATGGAATTGGAGAAAGAGCAGGAAATGCAGCTCTTGAAGAAATTGTAATGGCAATAAGAACTAGAAATGATTTAATGCCTTATTCGACTGGAATAAAAACAGAATTATTAAGTAAGGCTTCAAAAGTAGTTTCAAGTGCAACTTTTCCTGTTCAGTTTAATAAAGCTATTGTTGGAAAAAATGCGTTTGCTCATGAAGCAGGTATTCATCAAGATGGAATGCTTAAAAATAGAGAAACTTATGAAATAATGACACCAGAAAGTGTTGGTGTAAAAAAAACTTCTTTAGTTATGGGAAAACATTCTGGTAGACACGCATTTAAAGAAAAATTGTCAGACTTAGGTTATGTAGATGTAACTGATGATGTTATTCAAACTGCTTTTGGGAAATTTAAAATTTTAGCTGATAAGAAAAAGCATGTTTATGATGATGATATTGCTGCACTAGTTGACGATAGTATGGTTATGGATAAAAATGTTATCAATTTAAAGTCTTTAAAAGTTTTTGCAGGAACAGGTGAACCTCAGAGAGCTGAAATGACTCTTGATGTCTATGGAGAAGTAAAAAACACATCAGAGACAGGTGATGGACCAGTTGATGCAATTTTTAAATGTATAAAAGTTTTATATCCACATGATGTCAAACTTTTATTGTATCAAGTTCATGCTGTGACAGAAGGTACTGACGCACAAGCAACGGTAAGTGTTAGAATAGAAGAAAATGGAAAAACAACTGTGGGACAAGCAGCAGATACAGATACATTAGTTGCCTCAGCAAATGCTTATTTAGGAGCATTAAATAAAATGATCATTAAAAGAGAAAAAATAGCTCCTATGGAGCAACAAATTGAGAAAGTGAAAGGTATATAAAATGACTAAATGGTTTAAAAATATAACAAATATTTGGAGTCAAGACATGGCTATTGATCTTGGAACTGCTAATACACTGGTAGTATTAAAAGGGCAAGGAGTAGTTTTAAACGAACCATCAGTTGTTGCAATAGCTGAAAGCTTAGGAAAAAAAACTGTTTTAGCTGTTGGTGATGAAGCAAAAACAATGCTTGGAAGAACCCCAGGAAATATTAGTGCTATAAGACCACTAAGAGATGGTGTTATAGCAGATTTTATAGTCACAGAAGAGATGATAAAACACTTTATAAAAAAAGTTCATAAAAATAGCACGTTTGCAAATCCTAGAATTTTAATATGCGTCCCAACTGGCTCAACGCCAGTTGAAAGAAAAGCAATTCAAGATAGTGCTCTTGCAGCAGGTGCAAGAAGAGTACAGTTAATTGAAGAACCCATAGCCGCAGCAATTGGAGCAGGCTTACCAATATCAGAAGCAACAGGATCAATGGTTGTTGATATTGGTGGAGGTACAACAGAAATAGCAGTGATGTCTTTAGGCGGTTTAGTTTATTCAAGATCGTTAAGAGTTGCAGGTGATGCAATGGATGGTGCGATGATTAATTATATGAGAAAAGAATACAATCTTATGATTGGAGACAGTACTGCTGAAAAGATAAAAAAAGAAATTGGAACAGCTATTCCTTCGAATAGTAATACTTATGCAGTTAAAGGAAGAGATTTAAGATCGGGCACACCTAAAGAGGTAAATATTACTGAAGAAGATACTGCCGAGGCTTTAAATGATATTTTAAAAGAGATGGTAGATGGAATAAAAAGTGCATTAGAAAATACACCACCAGAATTATCAGCAGATTTAGTGGACATGGGATTAACACTAACAGGTGGAGGAGCATTGTTAAAAAATATTGATAAAAGGTTTTCTAAAGAAACAGGACTGCCAGTACACATTGCAAATGATCCTTTAGCTTGTGTAGCAATAGGAACTGGTAAAGCATTAGATCAAGAAGAAACTTTTTCTACTATGATGTCTGAATATTAAGAACAATGGACACAAACAGAGATGATTTTGTAATAGCAATACGCTCTGCTTTCTTAAAAAAAGGAACTCAACAAAGATTTTCTTTAATTGCACTAATTCTTGTTTCAATATTATTTTTAGTTTTAGGAAGTTTTAATTTTAAAGCAGTTGATTATTTAAAAAAAACATTAAAAGAAATTGTTTATAGAGCATCCTTTATAGCATCTGGACCAGAACATGTCATAAAAAAAAACTATTCCATCATAAGTAGCCACTTTGAGCTTTACGATAAAAAAAAAAAAGATACTGCTGAGTTGAATTCCTTAAGATCTAAAGACTTGTCACAAAAAATTCTGACACTTGAAAATATTAAATATAAAAAACTTATTGATGATTATCTAATCAAAGAAAATGAAACATATGCAAAAGTACTAATAGATAAACAAAGCCCTTTTTTAAGATCAGTAATAATTAATAAGGGAAGTAAAAATAAAATTAAATTAGGAATGATAATCCTTGATCAAAATTATTTGGTTGGAAAAGTAGTTGAGGTTAACTATTTTACTTCTCGAGTTTTACTAATTTCAGATATTAATTCTAAAATCCCAGTGTCATTACAACCTGGAGATATACAAGCAATTATGTCAGGTAAGGGAGCACAATCAGGTGTTCTACAATACACTAAAGATAAAAACTTAATCAATAATGACAAAGAAACACTTGTATTAACATCAGGAGCTGGTGGTTTGTTTAAAAGTGGAATCCCTATAGGCATAATAAAAAAAGAGGAGAATATTTTAGATAATAATGAAAAAATAGTTAATTTTTATAAAGATTTTTCTCAGCTAAAATATGTAAAAGTTGTTTCATTTACAAAAGAAAAGCTTACAGATGAGTCTTCTAAAATAGCAACTCAAGAGCTAGATAATGAAATTGATAAAATAAATCAAGCTAAAGAAACCATAAATATTTTACTTAAACAAAAAAAAATTGCTGAAGAAATAAGAATAGAAATAGAAGAAGAAATTAATTTTTTAAAAGACCAAAATATTAAACTACAAAATAAATTATTATCAGCAGAAAGTGCTATTAATCAAAATAAAAGAATAGTTGAAGAAGCACAATTTATTAAATGGAATGATTTATACGGAAAAGAATGCAAGAAAACTTTTTATAATAACTTGCATAAAGTAGGAACTGAGGAATATAAAAATTGCGTTTTATCAAAAGGGTTATTAAATAATTAAATGAACAAGATTAATAAGTCTAACATATTTGATACGTTTTATAGATATACACCTATAGCTCTTCTATTTATATCTGTACTGAATGAAACAGACTTTAATAACTTAGGGTTAAAATACTTTTCATTTAACTTCTCATATATTTTAATTTTTTATTACACTTTGAAAAAAAATGAAACTATAGGTTATGGATTGATTTTTACCGCAGGACTATTCAATGATGTAGTTGTTGGAATACCAATTGGTGTAAGTAGCTTACTTTATTTACTATTATGTGGAGCTGCTGCCTATCTAAGAAATATAACTTTAAGACCAAGTTTGATAAAAGATTGGATTTTTTTTCTTTTAACAATTTTATTTATAAATTCTATATCTTTCTTAGTCTTAACTTTTATTTTTTCTTATGAAATTAATTATTTAGATCAAATAATTAATATTCTATTTACTTTTTTATTTTACGTGTTGTTTGTATTTATATTTAATTTTATTGATAAAATAATTATTGGAAGGCGTTATGCAGGGTGATTTTGCAGGAAAGAAAATTCAAACAATCAACAGAAGAATGTTTATTATTGGTGCAGCAAAAATCATTGTATTTACAGGAATAATTTTACGTTTATTTTCACTACAAATCTCAGACAACAAAAGATATTCAACCCTTTCAGATAAAAATAGATTAAGAGAGTGGAGACTACCACCTGTAAGAGGTGAATTTTTAGATTATTTTGGAAATATTATTGCTGGGAATTTAGAAGTTTATCAACTTCATGTAATTCCAGAACAAGTCGAAGATTTTAAGTACTTAATGCTAAGAATCAAAGAAATATTAAAACTAGATGATAAAGAATTTAATAAGTTAATAAAAAAGAAAAAAAAACAAAAATCTTGGGAAACGTTAGTTATATCTGAAAATCTAACTTGGGATCAATTTGCAAAACTTAACTATTTTTTACATGACTTAAGTGGAGTAAAACCTGTTTTGTCTGTTTCTAGAGATTACCCTTTTGATGCAAATTATACGCATATTTTAGGCTATGTGAGTGAAGCTAATGAAAATGATATTCTAAACAATGAAGTTATCAAAAATAATCATGTACCAGGCTTAAAGGTTGGAAAAACTGGATTAGAAAAATCATTTGAAGAGAAGCTAATAGGAACAAATGGCATTCAAAGATATGAAGTAAATGCGTATGGCAAACGAATAAACCAAATTGATTATGAGGAGGGATTACAAGGTGAAAAAATTAAACTTACGGTTGATACTGAAGTCCAAAAGTTATGCAATGAATTATTAAAAGATGTAGCAGGATCAATAAGTGTAATGGATATTTATACTGGAGAAATTATAGCTATGCATTCTTCACCCTCTTTTGATCCAAATTTATTTTTATTTGGTATTAGTCAAGATGATTGGCAATTAATAAGAAATAACCCATTAAAACCATTGATTAACAAAACTCTATCAGGACTGTATTCACCGGGTTCCACAATAAAGCCAATTGTAGCTCTTTCTGTATTAGAAAATAAAATTGTATCTAAAAACTTTAAAGTGAATTGTACAGGAAAAATTGAAATGTATGGTCAAACTTACCATTGTTGGAAAAAAAAAGGTCATGGGGTTGTGGATTTAAAAAGCGCAATGAAACAATCTTGTGACACTTACTTTTATGAAATCTCAAGAAGACTCGGTGTAGATAGATTAAGAGAAACAGCAATAAAGTTTGGACTAGGGGAAAAAGTTTTTGATAATCTTTTTGAAAATGAAAAAAAAGGCTTGATACCAAATACACAATGGAAAAAAAATACTTTAGGAAAAGGTTGGGTTATAGGGGAGACACTAATAACAGGAATTGGGCAGGGTTATATGCAAACTACACCACTGCAATTATGTTTAATGGCGGCACAAATTGCAAATGGGGGTTATAGAATATATCCAAAAATTACAATAAGAGATGACGATCAAACATTTGAAGAAATTAAATCTTTAATTGAAAAAAACTATAAAAACCATATACAAACAAAAAATGGTCTACTTGAAGCAAGTGAAGGTTTGCTCTCTCGCGTAATAAAAAATAAATATGAACCATTATATAAAGACCATAATAATATAAACATTATAAAAGAAGCAATGTTTGCTTCAACCAATGAAGTTAGAGGAACTTCTTACTCATCAAGAATAAAAGATCCAAAGTATCAGTTTGCTGGTAAAACTGGAACTTCACAAGTTAAAAGAATAACAAAAGAACAAAGAGAATTAGAACTTAAGACAATAGATATTCCTTACGATGAGAGAGATCATGCTTTATACATAGCATTTGGACCTTACAAAGAACCAAGATACTCTATTAGTATAGTAATTGAACACGGTGGTTCTGGTAGCTCAACTGCAGCACCTCTAGCAAAAAAACTTTTTAAATTAATTATAGATAGACATAAAATCAGAGAGAAAAATAGAAATAAAAGACCATTAAATATATAAATGAATTACACTTCAATTAACAATCAAATGTCTTTTTTTCAAAAATTAAGAAATTTTGATTTTACATTATTATTCTGTATCTTGTTATTAGGAGTTATAAGTAGTTTTTCAATGTATTCAACTGATGGTGGGGAGATTTTATTTCATAGCAAGAGTCATATATTTAAATTTTTAATTTTTTTTCCAATGATGGTTTTTTTATCTTTTTTTAATATAAAATACTGGCATTATTTTTCTTACATTTTTTACATAACTATTTTAATCTTTCTAATTTGGGCTTCATTATACGGAATTAAAGCTTCAGGTTCTCAAAGATGGATAAACCTTTATTTTATTAACTTACAGCCATCAGAATTAATGAAAATTGCGATTATTGCGTGTCTAGCAAAATATTATCACCGTATTCAAGTAGATTCAGTTAATTCTTTTCAATGTATAATAATATCAATTGTTATTTTGGTTTTACCAATAATGCTCGTTGTAAGTCAACCAGATTTGGGAACATCAATTTTGATAGCCTCAAGTGGTTTAGTCGTTATGTGGTTGGCGGGACTAAATATAAAATATTTTTTATATTCTTTTTTAAGTTTATTAATTTTAATGCCTTTTGTAATTGCTTTTTTAAAACCTTATCAAAAGTTGAGGGTCTTAACATTTCTTAATCCTGACAAAGACCCTTTAGGCGCAGGATACCAAATTATTCAATCAAAAATAGCTGTCGGATCTGGTGGTTTAACTGGTAAGGGTTTTTTAAAAGGGACTCAAAGTTATTTAGATTTTTTACCTGAAAAACATACTGACTTTATTTTTACATTATTTGCTGAAGAACATGGATTTATTGGAGCATTATTTCTTTTAATAATTTATATAGTTATAATTTATAGGATCTTAAGAATTGGTTCAATTTCAAGAAGTTATTTTGCAAAACTTTTTTGTTTTGGGTATGGTTCAGCAATCTTTTTTTATGTGACAGTTAATATGTCAATGGTATTAGGATTATTACCAATTGTTGGGTCTCCGTTACCAATAATGTCTTATGGAGGATCTTCAATGTTAGCTACAATGATTGGGTTTGCCATTGTGATGAGTGCTAAAATTCATCATAAACAACTAATCGCTTAGTACTTTTTGAGTATAATTTGCCGCCTTAAACATTGCAGTTTTTAATTATATGTTTTTTTTATGAATAAAAAATTTAAAATTGGAATTATTGGAGCTGGAATTCAAGGAATATCTAATGCTTTATTTCTTCAAAAAAAAGGGTTTGAGGTAACTATCTTTGATAGAGAAGAGCCAGGCAGTCCAGCTGCTTCATATGGAAATGCAGGTCATTTTTCTCCATACGCATCTGTACCTTTAAATAGACCTGATGTCTTAACAGACGTACCAGCAATGCTTTTGAGTTCATCAGGACCTCTTGCACTTAAATGGAACTATGTTCCAAAAATGATTCCATGGTTTATTAAATTTATTAGAAATTGTTCTACAAAAAGAATGATGCATACAGCTAAAAATATGCATCAAATCTTAGACTTGGCATTACCAGCTTATGACGAGCTTTTTGATGAAATTAATATTGAAGGATTAGTTGAAAAGAAAGGTATTTTATATATTTGGAATGATCAAAGTTTAAAAAGTAGAGAACTTGAAATTAAAGTTAGAAATGAACTTGGTGTTGATCAGCAAGTAGTAACACCTAAAGAAATACATGATCTTGAACCAAATATAAAACCTTTTTATCATGGAGGTGTTTATTATAAACATGGAAGGCATGCAAGAAATCCAAAAAAAATACTTTTAAAGTTATTTGATCTTTTTAAAGAAAAAGGAGGAAGATTTTTAAAAATAAATGTTAAAAGCATTA
>Ga0209425_10003059_pt1 | contig 18090 bp, 16 predicted proteins | sample COG_05_FD_184749 | JGI IMG/M metagenome (GOLD analysis project Ga0209425, IMG submission 184749) | Pelagic Microbial community sample from North Sea - COGITO 998_met_05 (SPAdes) (version 2) | ecosystem: Environmental > Aquatic > Marine > Neritic zone/Coastal water | place: Helgoland, sampling...
ACTATTTGGCTTGACCAGTTATGAGTCGGAATAACAATTGGCTTTGATGAGTCAGCAATAGCCTGACCGGATACCGTAGCCAAAGTCATCGTCAAAGCAGCTGCAGCTACTTTAGTTGTAAACTTATTCATTTACTTCTCCTTTATTTTGTTACATTAAATATTTAATAAACATTTAACAAAAAATTGCTTAATAACAAAAGTTGTTAAAAAGACCATACTTACACTCTTGAAAATCAATTACTTTTCCAAGATTGTATCTCCCTTTAAGAAAACTACATTCTTACTCGAGTTTTCTCAGGATCATAAAATGGAAATCTGACTACCTTTGCAGGTAAGCGTTTTTGATGTCCATCTAATTTCCCTACTTCAACTTCATTACCAATGTCTGATTCTGAAACTGAAATTCTGCATAGTGCAATGTTCTTTTTAAGAATTGGCGAACGCGTTGCACTTGTAATTATTCCAATCTGTTGCTTTCCAATATACACCCCATCTCCATGGAGCGCAACTTCATTACCATCTAATTCTAACCCAACCAATACTCTTTGTGGAGAATTCTTGCGAAGAATTAAAGATTCTTTTCCGGAAAAATCATCCTCTTTAGTCTTGAGCGGAACTGTAAACGAAATACCAGCCTCAAATGGATCTGTCTGGTCACAGAACTCATAACCTGCAAAGATTAGTCCCGCTTCAATTCTCAATATGTCAAGTGCATTAAGGCCTAGAGGGCAAATATCAAACTCTTCGCCAGCCTCTGCAATTGCATCCCAAACTGCCTCACAATCTTTAGGGTGTGCGAACACTTCATAACCAAGCTCACCAGAATAACCAGTTCTTGAGACCATTACAGGTATTCCAAACTCTCCCCCTATTCGGCCTATTGTGAAACGAAACCATTTAAGGTCCTCAATCGTGGTTTGTAGTTTTGGAGTCCAAATAATTTTAGATAGGGTCTCTCTGCTTTTTGGGCCCTGAACTGCGACATTGTGCAGCTGGTCAGTGGAAGACTTGACTCGAACATCCAGACCCCTATCATCAGCAATTTTTCTGAGGAGTTTGCCTCCATCGTCAGAGCCGCCAATCCATCTAAAATTGTTATCATCAAGGCGGAAAAGTGTCCCATCATCAACCATACACCCATTCTCGTAACACATCGCAGAATAGACAACCTGACCAATGGCAAGCTTACGAACATCTTTAGTAATAGCATATTGCATTAAAGCTTCAGCGTCTTGACCGTAGACTTCAAATTTTCTCAGTGGAGCAAGATCAATCATGACAACCCCTTCACGGCATTGCCAATATTCTTTAATTGCGCCCAAATTAGTGTACTCAAGCGGCAACCAATAACCGTTATAGTTGTCAAAGTTTTTAGTTAATTTTGATGTATTCTTGTGAAAACCTGTTTCTTTAGTCATAGTCGGAATGGATTGAGGGTCAGGCCTAAAAGCCGTTGCCGATGAAAAATTATTGGACTTATCATAAATCCTAACATGAATATCAGTTGGATTCCAGCCGTTTGCCGAAGTTGTATCATCTGGACACGCTGATGAAACGCATACCAAATCATCCACAGCCCTTAAAAGTACATAATCTCCTGGCCTCGACCATGAGACATCAGAGGTTAAAGAGTGGCACTCTTCAATTGCTGTATTAAAAAAGAGGTTGACCGCAGCCCAATTTCTTCTGGGCTTGACTCCATATTCAGCCAAGGATTTATTAAAGTTGTCAGTACAGCTGATATGCCCAGGAAACCCTCTATCTTCATAATATTTGGCATTGCATGCCAAACCAAAAGTATCATGACGACAGACTGTATCTTGAATGACTTCAACTAGTGGAATCGAATTCTGATTATAAAACTTGTCGTGGGTCCCTGGAGCAGGATAGCTCGCCAGCATCTGAGATCGAGTGACTGTCGGATCAAGGCATAACTCCTCATTATTATTTAAATCTTCAACTAGAAAGGCCTGAAAATCTGAGCATTGTTGCCCCTCGACATCAATAATTTGTATGTATTGTCCTGCCTTTACTTTATATGCAACCGCGCTAGAATCTTTGACTCTAATCTCTTTAGAGGGTTTTGCTAGTGGCTCTGGAAGGCGATCAGAGGGTTTTGTAGGGTTTTTTCTTAAAACGTTAATCAAAATTTCTGTGGGTGAGTCCTGCTGATCAACTTGCATTGGACCGCCCTTTGCATCAAATACGCACAATAGGTCATTATTGATATCGAATGATTGTCTTGAATCTGCAGGACTAGAGTCTTCAAAAAGCTCTGAAGTTTCTATTTCCTTTGGTTTAACCTTAATTGCATCAAGAATTGCTCTAAGCATTTCAGAGCAATCGTTTGAAGAAACTTTCGTAGGTTTTAAAGATGTGTTTGTCTTCCAATTTAATGATGCAAGAGCAGAAGATTTTTTTGAGTCAAATGCAAGAACGCTGCACTTTTGATCACCTTCAACATCAACTATTTCGACTGAGTCTCCTTTTTTTAAATCAATCGAAATCGCCTCTCCACCATGTATTTGGTAGGTTTCACGATTTCCATCATATCTAATATTTGAAACTCTCATTAATTAAAACCCCTTTTAATAATGTTTGAGTATACATTTAATTATTTAAATTTTTTAAAATAATCTCTTCACTCAAAAAGCACTTTTTTAGTTTATTCAGCACCTCAGGGGGTGAGGTGCCGATAAACCAAGGAGGAAACTTCTAGGGATTGACTCCCAAAAAACCTCCCCCTTTTAATTCACTTACTGTAATTAAAATTTACGGTAAGCGTTATTAAGATCGACCATTGGATGATTTTCTGACATCTGGAACTTGATTAAAAGTTCACGGGCAATCATATCCCTCTCTTGCTGATTATCAGGTAATTTAATAGAGTCAGGAATCGTCACCCAGCCGTTGATATTTCTATCAAATACAGCTGCTTGATCCTCTTCATAACCCATATGAACGTCCTCTAACCAGTTCAAATCTTTCCAACCCATCTTGTCGATATACTTCTGCAAGAAAGGAGTAATAAACTTAAGGTCAGGAACAAGGTTTACGTCATATCGATAACCAATATGTTGACCAATATCTTTTTCACGATCCGTGTCAAGACCATCAGCTCCAACAACAAACTCTTCTTCTTTATTGCTCATAATTTCTCCTATCTTTAAAAGCGTGTCATATCTGGACGACCAACAGTATGCTGTGAACCTGCAATAGGAACTTGAGCACATGCTGATGCTTCCATAGTTAAAGCAGCCAAATCTTCAGGCTCTAGTGAGTGAATATTTGTCTTACCGCAAGCACGAGCAAAAAGCTGGCACTCTATAGCTAAGGTATGTAAAAAGTTATAAACCCTCTCTGAAGCCGCATCTGGATCTAGTCTCTGCCTTAGAACTGGATCTTGAGTCGCAACACCAACAGGACAACGACCTGTATGACAGTGATAACACTCGCCCGCGTTAACGCCCATTTCTTTAGGATAGTCTGCTTCAGGAATATCCCTGTTACAGTTAAGTGCCATAAGCGAAGCATGACCGATCGCAACTGCGTCAGCACCTAAAGCTACAGCCTTTGCAACGTCACCACCGTTACGAATACCACCAGCATAAACCAGTGAGATTCTACCTGTCATGCCGACATCGTCAATCGCTCTTCTAGCCTGACGAATCGCAGCAATTCCAGGGACGCCTGTCTCTTCAGTCGCTAGATGAGGTCCAGCAGCGGTTCCGCCTTCCATACCATCAATATAGATACTGTCACAACCCGTTTTAGCAGCCATACGCACGTCGTCGTAGACTCGAGCAGCGCCCAGCTTTAATTGAATTGGGATTTGTCCATCTGTTGCTTCACGAATCTCTTCAATTTTAAGAGCCAAATCATCTGGACCTAGCCAGTCTGGATGTCTCGCTGGAGATCTCTGGTCAATTCCAGCTGGTAGTGAACGCATTTCAGCTACCTGGTCTGTCACTTTTTGACCCATTAGGTGGCCACCAAGTCCAACTTTACATCCTTGTCCAATGAAGAATTCAACACTGTCAGCAAGACGTAAATGGTTTGGGTTAAAACCATAACGAGACTGAATACATTGATAAAACCACTTGTCTGAATAGCGTCTCTCATCAGGGATCATTCCGCCCTCTCCCGAGCACGTTGCAGTACCCGCCATAGTTGCACCTCTTGCTAAAGCCGTTTTAGCTTCATAGCTCAGCGCTCCAAAGCTCATACCCGTAATGTAGATAGGAATGTCAAGCTCTAACGGTCTTGGTGCTTCAGGACCAATAATAGTTTTAGTTAAACACTTCTCTCTGTAGCCCTCGATAACGAAACGCGTAAGAGTTCCTGGCATAAAAGTCAAATCGTCCCATGTCGGGATCTTTTTGAATAGAGAGAAACCTCTCATTCTGTAACGACCCAAATCAGATTTGATATGGATGTCATCCATCACACCCTTAGGAAAGATAAAACTTTTACCTAGTCTGCTTTTTTCGTCTATATCACTCATAATATTTCCTTTAGTTAAATTTGTTAAAAGTCCGATTAAAGAATAAGTTTTTTCTCGTTAGGCTCTAAGTTGTCATAGTTCCATAATGTCTTACCAGAAACATACTTTTGCATCTTCTCTATACCATTTGGAGCCTTCATGTCGTAGTTACCTAATTTTTCAGTAAGATATCGAATATCAAGCTCTGTCATTTCACCCGGAACGCAGTCCACTCCAAGCTCCTCAACTTCACCGCCTACATAAATAGTGCCGTCATACATTGAGTCACCTAGGTTCATCCCAGCATCACCAAGTATGATCATACGACCACGCTGCATCATGAATCCAGAAAAAGCTCCAGTTTTACCACCAACAATAATAGTTCCACCTTTTTGGTCAATTCCAGTTCGAGCACCAACGCTTCCTTTACATACGAGGTCTCCACCACGAATTGCAGCGCCAAATGTTGATCCAGCATTACCATCAATAACAACGGTTCCAGCCATCATGTTTTCAGCACATGACCAGCCTACTCGGCCCTTGATATGAACATTTGGTCCATCAATCAACCCACACCCAAAATAACCCAAGCTGTCACTAAAAGTTAAGTTAAGGCGATTCAAGATTCCAACGCCAACACCATGTCTTGACATCGGATTATCTACAGTTATATCGCCAATACCTTTTTCCATTAACTCTCTAATCTCACGGTTAATTTCTCTAGGTGTCATATCTTGCGCATCAATCGTGGCACTCTTGCTTGTATCGACATCAAAGGAATGAAAATACGTCAAATTTTCACTTTCATCAATCGAGAAAAATCTTTGCTGAGTTCTTCCCTTTAACTGCTCTTCATGAAGTCCCATTTCATGAGACTTGTCCTGTTTTAGTTTTGCCATACTTTTACCTCCCCGTGATATGGGTCAAATGTTTCAATGCGATGATCGAACAACGTTCTAATTGCGACCTCTTCAGAAGCCAAAGCAATCATATCATCACCCTCGTATACAACCATAGGCTTGGCAGCCATAACGTCTTTAGCCATACCAAGTTGGTCTCTAGTTGCTACTAGATAAGTAAATACACCGTCTAAGTACTCAACAGAGTCTTTCATAGCTGACTCCAAGTCCTGCCCTTGATTCATTCTGTCTGCGATGTAAACTGCTATAAGTTCTGAGTCACAGTTTGAAGAAAAACGATGCCCTTTAAGTTCTAGTGCACGTCTATTAGTCCAGTAGTTAGTAAGCTGACCGTTATGAACAACAGACACGTCACTAAATGGGTAAGCCCAGTATGGATGTGCAGAGCGGATATCGACATCTGACTCAGTTGCCATTCTTGTGTGACCGATGCCGTGTGTACCATTAAACGAGTTAAGACCATATTGCTCAGATACCTCAGCAGCATCACCTAGATCCTTAATTAATTCAAGTGAATTACCAATTGATAAAATTTCAACACCTTCAATATCTTCAACAAAGTCTGCCAACTTTTTCATATCACCTGAGAATTGAATCTCGTAACGATGAGAATACTCAGTAGCACTCTCTTTCTTGACAATCTTGGCGCCCAAATCCTCCATTCTTGAGACAACAGCGGCAATTCTATCTTCAATCGCAGCATGTATATCAAAACTTCCCTCAAGATCAGCTGCCTCAGCAACTTTAAACCTAACGATATGGTTCCCATTGTCTTCGCCATACATAGCGTAACCAGTTGAATCTGGACCCCTATGCTTCAAAGCTTGCAACATTGCTGTCATTTGCTCACCAATGTTTACATCTTTTCCGGCGTTCTTATGAATAATTCCCGCTATTCCACACATAAAATAATCTCCCTTTCCCTAAAAATTACCCGCCGTCAGGCGGGCACTCTAAATTAACTTAATCGAAACTAGCCTAAGGCAAGCAGTCCAAATAAGTCTCAATATCCCAATCTGTAACCGTGTGATTGAAACGCTCCCACTCATCGGTCTTGTAATGGTGGTAAACCTTATACATCTCATCTGGCATTGCAGACTTGATGACCTCATCGTTTGCAAGCTCATTCATAGCGTCACCAAGTGACATAGGTAATTTTTTAACATCTTTACCTGCCTCCATGGCTTCGTAAATGTTTCTCTCTTCTGCTTCACCCGCATCAATATTGTTATCGATTCCATCACCCATGGCTTTAAGGAGCGCAGAACCCATTAGATATGGATTAACCATCGAGTCTACTGAACGATACTCAAATCGACCAGGAGCAGACACACGTAGCGCACATGTTCTGTTTTGGTAACCCCAGTCAGCAAAAATTGGAGCCCAGAATCCTGTATCCCAAAGACGACGGTATGAATTAACTGTCGAAGAGCCAATTGATGTTAGCGCTGGTAAATGCTTAATAACGCCACCAATTGAATTTAGACCAATTGGGCCAGGCATTTTTTCATCAATAGATGGATCCGGCATAAATGTGTTTTCACCGCCCTCTTTATAAGTAAAGACGCCTGGCATTCCAGGAAGCTCTCCATCACCTGAGGCAATTTCTGGATGAAAGACATCCTTACCACCCTTCCACAATGACATGTTATGGTGACAGCCCGACGCTGACACACCCATAAATGGCTTACTCATAAAGCATGCAATTAACCCAAACTCACGAGCCACCTGAGCACAAATTTGACGATAAGTCGTTAAGCGGTCAGCATTTCTGAGAACGTCATCAAACTGAGTATTAAGCTCTAACTGACCTGGTGCGTCTTCGTGGTCACCCTGGATAATGTCGAGTCCCATTTGCTCAGAGTACTCAATAACCTTCATAAAGACTGGACGAAGCTCTTCAAATTGATCGATGTGGTAGCAGTTTGGCTTTGTGACTCCACCATCGGTTCCACCATTTTCACCACGCTTAAGCCACATCATTTCAGGCTCAGTTCCGCAGCGCATATCTAAACCATACTGATCTTGGAATTCTTTGTGCTGTCTGTAGAGATTTCCTCTGCAGTCAGAAGTTAATGCTGCACCAGGGTTGTCACGCTCTTCGCGGTTTCTGTAAAGTCTACAAAAAACTCTAGCGACTCTCTTATCCCATGGAAGTTGGCAGAAAGTATCTGGATCGGGAATACCGACCAGTTCTGATGATTCTGGACCATAACCAATATAACTTCCGTGGCGATCAACGAATAAGTTTGCTGTTGAGCCATATACTAATTGAAATCCCTTTTCAGCTAATCTCTCCCAGTGACGTGCAGGAATACCTTTACCTACGATACGGCCAGTAACTGAAACAAATTGATAATATACATATGTAACACCTAAAGCATCGATTTTAGCTTTAACTTCTTTAACAAGTTTATCGCGTCCAGGTTCATTAACGTGTTGTTCTAAATCTGTCATTTAATCTCTCCGAAAAAATAAAAAAAATCTTTTTAAGATTTGCCCCCTAGTAGACTTTATTTAGATTCTTAGTTAATTAACCTAAATAAAAACCAGACAATTTACTAATATAGAATTGAGAAAGTACTCCAAACATGATTCAATTTCATGACCCTTAATATCAAGGGTTTTAGTAAATTAATATCGGAGTATACTCCTGTTGATATTCCATTGTCAAGAAATTTTTTTTATTTTAAAGAAATTAAATAAAGTCTTGATTTTCTTCTAAATTTTGATAAAAAAACAAGAAAAAAAACTGAAAAAGTTTTAATTTATGGAAGGATGTATTTTTAAGTAAAAACCTTCTTTAAGCTCACTGATCACTCTCAATCAGAGGCGTTGGAGGCGATGACAGTTAAAAACTGACACTCATCACTGATAATCTTTTTAGGGCCGTGCGGAGTATCAGAATCAAAATAAAGAGAGTCCCCTTTTTTGAAGTGGTAGACCTTGTTGCCATAAAAATAATCCATCTGTCCTTTGAGCATATAGATGAACTCTACGCCTTTATGTTGAAATTCAGGAAACTCATAATCTCTAGACGAAATGGTAATTAAACATGGTTCAACCTTTAAAGAGCCTCCAACAGTGTGACCTAATAACTGGTAGTGCCTGCTCTCATCAGAGCCAGCCCTTTCTATCGTTAAACCATTACCTGATTTAATGAAAGTGGGCTCAACATCTTTGTCATGCTGTCTGAATAATGAGGTAATGGAAATGTTAAGCGCATGACAGATCAACTGAATTGTTTTTAGAGAGGCGCTTATCTGACCATTTTCTATTTTTGAGAGCATGCTTGCAGAGAGGAGTGACTGTTTGGAAAGCTGCTGAAGAGTTACGCCGGCATTTTTTCGTGCCATTCGCACCTGCTTGCCTATTGAGGCCTCTAGCTGCTTATCACTTCCAAAACTTGGAAGGTTTTTGTTGATAATGGATACGCCCTTCTCTTTTGGCATTGGTTTTTTCGATGAAGCCACGACTCATTAATTTACTAAGAATAAAAAAAATTATACTACAAGGAAAATTAGTAGATTAAAGAATTAAACAACAAATTACACTAAGCTCTAGAGCGCCTACTTCTTCTCTGTTTTGTTGGCTTAGAATCGTCGCCTTTAAAGATCAATTTTGATCCCTCTGACATGGCACCCACCTTCTGTTCAATTTCTTCAAGGGTTGGAGGCGATGAAACGCTGTGCTGGTCCATTGCTTTTCTCATTGCCTTGACATGTTTAAAGCTAGTCCCGCAGCAACCCCCAATGATTTTTGCGCCAGAGTTCATAGCGATCTGCACATACTCAGACATGAGCTCTTCAGTTCCCGAGTACATAATATTCCCGTCAACAAACTCTGGAATACCGCAGTTTGCTTTTGAAATAACGACCGTACCTGAATCAACATTTTTTGAAATGTCATTGATTGTTGCCAAGAGGTCGGGCGCTCCAATTCCACAGTTTGCACCGAACCCACTTAAATTAAGATCCTTGGATCTTTTGGCAAGGTTAGAGGGAGTAATTCCCATCATTGTTTTTCCTGCTGTATCAAAACTCATGGTGGCGCAGACCGGTAAACCTAAATCCTTGACAGCATCCATTGCAGCCTCTAACTCTTCCATCGCGTACATGGTCTCAAGCCACAAAACATCTACGCCGCCTTCTGCAAGACCCTCGGCTTGTGCTCTAAAGGCATCCGTTGCCTCGTTTGGGGTCATCAGTCCATGAGGTTCAATCATCTCACCGGTAGGCCCCATGGACCCAGCAACGATGACTAATCTGTCAGCCTGATCAGCTACCTCTCTTGCAATGTCTCCTGCAGCCTTGTTCAGCTCAAATACTCTCTTTTCAAGATTATGAAGTTTGAGTCTAAAGGACGTTCCGCCAAAACTATTAGTCAAAAATAAATCAGAACCAGCATCAACAAAACCCTGATGTAAGGATCGAATACGATCTTTGTGATTGATATTCCATGGCTCTGGAGGGTCACCCGTTTCGAGCCCCATTGCGAACAAATTGGTTCCGGTTGCTCCATCCGCTAAGATATGGTTTTTCTCCTGAAGGATCTTGAAAAAATTATTCATGGAATCAATTTGAATCAAACTTTGAAGTAAATTTTACTGGTTAATGGATGACTTAGATAATTTAAATCAGATATTTAAATCTTTTAACTGGTGATGACTCTTTATAGATAAAAGTTTTCTATAAATTTATCATTCAATAGAAAATAAATCATAACTATTAAATATATCTTAAATTTATATCTAAATTAGCATGCTCTTTGTAATGCAAATTTTTCAACAATTAATCTATGAGAGAGCCCCTAATCTCTATATAATTTACTTAAAAAATTAAACTCACAAATTGTGAAAATTTTAATGACACAGCAAATGCAAAATTGCATGCTAATAAACTGCACTATTGGCGTAACTTGCTTGTCTCAAAAAATTAAAAAAAATCGCAAATCTTCCCCTATTAATTACAGGAATAATGAAAGAGAATTCTAACTCGCATGAGGATGTGGTCAGTCGCTTTATAAGTTATGGCGAATCGAATTTTGAATCTAATGTAGCTCCAAATAGGCCAGCTCAAAGCGCCGCCCAACTTGGCGTTTTGAGACTTATCTATGCCTTTCGCTTCTCTGGCCATTTAAGAGCCAAATTAGATCCTCTTCAAAGGCCTAGACACCACTCGACTCCACCCTTTACTCTTAAGGAGTTTGGACTCTCTGAGTCTGATTTAGATACAACTTTTGATGTGGGCTCGTATCAAGGTCCAAACTGCAATACACTAAGAGAACTATTTGACTCTCTTAACAAAACCTATTGCTCGAGCCTTGGAGTCGAGTACATGCACATACCAAACCTTGAAGAAAGAAAGTGGATACAAACCAAGATAGAAACCATGTCCCTGGAAAGCGTCAATTCGCCAGAGTACAAAAAATGGTTGCTTCAAAGAATTACCGCAGCTGAAGTCTTCGAGAAGTTCCTTCATAATAAGTATGTAGGTCAAAAAAGGTTTTCATTGGAAGGTAGTGACACGCTGATTCCACTCCTAAACGTTTTGATTGAGCACTCTGGTGAACACGCAATGAAGAGGATTTGTCTTGGAATGGCGCACAGGGGTCGACTTAATGTTCTCATCAATATTATGGGTAAAAGAGCTGAAAACCTTTTCAAGGAGTTTGATGGTGATCTTGGCCTGAGCAAAAAACAAACTGGAGATGTTAAATACCACCAAGGCTTTTCTTCGGATATTAAAACTTCAAAGAAAGACGTTCACCTCGCTTTAATGTTTAATCCATCTCACTTGGAGTTAGTCAACCCAGTGATTGAAGGCTATGCGCGATACCATCAAGATAAAAATGACGAGTCTGAGAGGCAACAAATTCTTCCAGTTCTCATTCATGGAGATGCAGCTTTTTCTGGTCAGGGAGTGGTCATGGAGACACTCAATATGTCTCAGTCCAGAGGCTACAGAACCCAAGGAACAGTTCACATAATTATCAACAACCAAATTGGCTTTACGACTTCTAAACAGGACGATGCCAGGTCAACTGATTACTGTACTGATGTTGTCAAAATGATTAATGCTCCGGTATTTCATGTCAACGCTGAAGATCCTGAAATGGTTAGCTACATTACAAAACTGGCTCTTGATTATCGTATGCGCTATAAGAAGGATGTCGTTATCGATTTGATGTGCTATCGTAGGCATGGTCACAACGAGGCAGACGAGCCCGCGGTAACTCAACCACTCATGTATGAGGCTATTCGAAATCTTCCAACTACCAGAGTCAATTATGCGGAATCTTTAATGAAGCAAGGCGTCATTACTCAAAATGAGGTAGATGCGATGGTTAAAGATTATCGCAAAGAACTCAAGGAAGGAAATAGAGTTGCTTATAACATTTTAGAGCCTAAAAATAAGAGGGCCTGGGAACTACTCTGGGAAGACTACTTTGATGTCACTTGGCATGATCCATATGAGTCATCCATTAGCAAAAAGCACATCAAGGATTTAAACAAAAAACTTCAACACATCCCTAAAGGATTTGAAATACATCCGCGTGTTAAAAAAATGATGGATGATCGACAAAAAATGGCAGATGGAAAAATTAATGCTGACTGGGGATTTGCCGAAACGTTGGCCTATGCCAGCCTTACAGAGAGTGGCGTTCCAATAAGATTGACAGGCCAAGATTGCGGAAGGGGAACTTTTTTTCATAGGAATGCTGTCCTTCACAACCAGCTGGCAAATGAAGATTACACGCCGCTCCAACACATCAGTGAAAAACAAGGCCGGGTTCAAATCTTTGATTCGATTTTATCCGAAGAGGCAGCACTTGGATTTGAATATGGTTATGCAACAGCTAATCCAGAATCACTGGTTATTTGGGAGGCTCAGTTTGGTGACTTTGTTAACGGCGCCCAAGCTATTATCGATCAGTTCATTTCATCTGCTGAGGCGAAATGGGGTCGGCTTTCAAACCTCGTTATGCTTCTTCCTCATGGTCTCGAAGGACAAGGCCCAGAGCACTCTTCAGGTCGACTAGAGCGCTTTCTCCAGCTCTGTGCAAGTCACAACATGCAGGTCTGTGTCCCATCGACTGCTGCTCAAATATTTCATTTATTGAGAAGACAGATTTTGAGAAAGTACCGAGCGCCTCTCATCATTATGTCACCTAAAAGCTTGCTTAGAAATCCACTGGCTTCTTCACCTCTCTTTAGATTTTCAGATGAAAAATTCAAGGTTGTAATCGAGGAGCGCTACGACAACATTAAACCTAAAAAAGTTGATAGAGTTGTTCTATGCAGTGGAAAGGTTTTCTATGAGCTACTGACCAGGCGTCAAGATGACCAACTGAATAATGTAGCTATACTTAGAATTGAGCAACTATACCCGTTCCCTCATGAGGCACTCACATCAGAAATCAAACAATTTACAAATGCTAAGGATATTATTTGGTGTCAGGAAGAGCCAATTAACCAAGGCGCGTGGTACACATCTAGACACAACTTTATGAGAAATATTTCTAAAGGGCAAACCCTTCACGTTGTTGCGCGTGATCTCTATGCTGCACCTGCAGAGGGTAGCGTTAGAATGCACAACATAAATCAAAGTCATATTATTGAAAAGGCTCTAGGTGTTCAGCCTTTAGATACAGCTAGGAGCATTAAAAAATGAAAGAAATAAAAGTACCTGTCCTGCCGGAATCTATAACAGAGGCAACGGTTGCCGCATGGCATAAGAAACCAGGTGACTATGTTGAACTTGATGATGTCATTGTAGAAATTGAAACGGATAAGGTTGTTCTTGAGGTTCCTGCTGAAGAGTCTGGTGTTTTAAGTGAGATTTCAGCTGAAGAAGGGGAAACTGTATCTGAGCTTCAGGTGCTCGGCCTCATTGATGATGAAGCAGGTTCAGAAGATACAAAACCTTCAGAGACTGCAGAAAAGGTAGACGAAAAAGGAAAAGCAGACTCTGCCTCTCAAAGCAATGTGTCTGAAGAATCTCAAGTAGAAGAATTAAAAGCTGAGGAAGAAGTCAAAGAAGCTCCTCAGGTAAACGCTCAAGCAACGCCTGAGCCAACTGCTCCTGAACCCATTTCATCAAAGCCAATGGGCAATCGTATGGAGGAGAGGGTTCCGATGACTCGAATCCGCAAGACGATCGCCAACAAGCTTCACTCAGCGACGCAAAATACAGCGATGCTGACAACCTTTAATGAGGTTGATATGAGTGAGATACTCTCCATGAGAGCAAGCTATAAAGAGGCGTTTGAAAAGAAATATTCTGTCAAGTTAGGCTTTATGTCTTTCTTTGTTAAAGCTGCTGTAGAGTCACTCAAAAAGTTCCCTACGGTGAATGCCTATATTGATGGAGAGGACATTGTCTACCATGCCTACTGTGATGTTTCTGTGGCGGTGTCATCAGATCGAGGACTAGTCGTTCCAGTGCTTCGAGATGCTCATAAAATGGGAATGCATGATATTGAGAAAGGTATTGTCGACTTCGCGGTTCGTGCACAAGATGGAACGCTTGGTATCGAAGAGATGAGTGGGGGAACCTTTACCATCAGTAATGGTGGTGTTTTTGGTTCACTCATGTCTACGCCAATTTTAAATTCGCCGCAAAGTGCGATTCTAGGAATGCATAAAACTCAAGAGCGTCCTGTCGTTGTTAATGGTGAAATCGTTATCAGACCAATGATGTATCTTGCTTTGTCTTATGATCATAGAATTATTGATGGTAAAGAGGCGGTAAAATTTTTAATATCAATCAAAGAAGCGCTTGAGGATCCAGCAAGACTATTGTTAAAAGTTTAAACCCTCAATCCAACAGAAAATAAAAAAGGGCGGTATTTACATACCGCCCTTTTCGATTTTTATTTTTTACAGACTTTATTTGTAGTGATCTTGCTCGTCAGAGTTGCCTTTAATTAAGACTCCTACCAACATAACAGTAGCAATTACTGTCCACCAACCAGCGGCTGATGAGCCAGCACCGATATACATGCCCATGTCCATCCAACCATCGGCATTATGAAGTTCTGTAAAAGATTCAGCAAAATATCCCATATTAATTCTCCTTAATAATTAAGATTCAGATTCTGGGCTCGCCATACCTTGAGGGTATGCCCTTGCAGGCACCTTCACTGCATCAAGTCCTTTGATTTGAACTTCGTCTGGGATACGTAACATTCCAGCCTTGTCAACTAACCAAGATACAACATATCCTGGAACAAAACCTAGCAAGAACATCACAACCGCACCAACAATTTGGCCAAACAGGCTAAGTGCTACTGTATCTTCTGGAGCAAACGCACCAAGTCCTGGAAGACCAGAACCCAAGATACCGAGCATTACAAGGCCAAATAGTCCAATCGTTCCGTGAACCGTAACACAACCAACAGCATCATCGATACCGAGACCCTCTAGCCAGTCTGCACAAGGCTTCAGGATAATACCTGCAAGCATTGAAACAGCTATGACAGTCGAACCAAAGTAAACATCAAGACCCGAGGCCACTGAAATAATACCTGCTAGACAGCCAGACATCATCCAGAAAGGATCTCTAGTCATGACCCAAGCACCAATAATACCGCCGGCAGCAGCCAGAGGAACGTTAAATGCAAGAGCTGAGAGCGTCATAGGAGTTCCGTAAATTGTCGTTGCTCTATCGCCATACCAACTCCAACCTTCACCAGGCAGAATGATACAAGCCATTAGGAATCCAAAGAATCCAACAATAATAAGCATTAAGCCTGTTACTGTGAGTGGCATATTATGTCCAGCAAGATGATTTGCAGAGCCGTCAGCATTGAATTTTCCAACACGCGGTCCCAAGTTAATTAGGACACCAAGCGCAAAGAAACCAGCGACAGCGTGAACAAGTCCAGCAGCACCAAAGTCGTGGTATCCAAACTTAGTTACTAACCATCCGTCAGCGTGCCATCCCCATGCTGCAGCAATACCCCAAGCAGCAGTACCTAGCACAACCGCACAGATTACAAAACCTACAGTTTGTATTCTCTCGATGAGTGCGCCAGAGGCGATTGACGCTGTGGTAGCTGCGAACAGAGCAAAAGCACCCCAGAACACACCTGACGCATTATCACCCATATTTGGTCCCATATACTGCGCAGAGTCACCCCATGCCCAAGAAATAGCATTTGCATACTCTAGACCTGATATCTCCATATAGCCCGCACCAGCACTAAAGTCTAATGGCCATGTTGGCAAAGCCCAGTAGAACCACCAGCCAAATAGGTACCATGCAGCAATTGTAAACGCGAACGCGAGTAAATTTTTAACACCCGATGATAGTACATTCTGCAAGCGAGTTGCGCCCATCTCGTAGAGAAGGAAGCCAGCATGAATGAGAACCATCAAAGGAATTGTTATGTAATAGTACGCCTCAGCAAACATTCTGTTTGTGACCTCAGCAGCACCTTTTATAGCGGCCACTTCAGCCGTTAAAGCTAATATTTGATCTTCCAAAACATTATCTCCTTTTTTAGTTTAATTATCTCTCTCCGTTTTTATCTGCAGGAAATTTTATATCCCTACAAGTAATGAGTATATAGAAAGAACATTGCAATATTCAGAAAAATTATCTTTAAATGAGGGAAAAAATAGAAACTTTTAAAAGATATATATGAACCAAAAAGTAGTTTTTTGAAAGAAATAATTTTATGTAAATATACAATTTTCTAATTCAACTGTCTTGCTGTAAAGAACTCTATTAACTACCGTATAAGTCAACAATACTAATCACTTGGCGTTTGAAGTCATCCTCATAATGCTCAGCAAATTCGTCAAGGGTTGTCAGAGTGCTCGAATCTATCATACGATCTGTATAGATGAGTCCATCGAGATGATCGAGTTCGTGCTGAAAGGTTCCTGCACTAATTCCCTTTGAAGTAAAGCTGACCTCTTCGCCATTACGGTCAAGAGCCTCTATCAAGATTTCAGGACAGCGATCGACCTTACCTCTCATATTGGGAACAGATAGGCACCCTTCATAGACATTAATTCGATCCTCGGTTAAAAAGGTGACTTTTGGATTAATTAAGACGGTCAATGGAATATCTGGCTTGTAGGGGTAGCGAGGGTTTTTCTTGACCTCAATAACGCAAATTCTTTTTGGAACTGCAATTTGAGTTGCAGCAAGACCCGCGCCATTAGCGTCCCTCATCGTGTCAATGAGATCATCAATCAAGCTTTGAATCTCACCAGACTGAATCGCATCTCTATCTACCTCTCCTGCCACTTCACGCAGTGATGGGTTTCCAATATGAACTATTTTCCTAATCATAGCTTTGGGTTAAAAATTTTATCTTGGGAGATCAAACAAAATTAACAATAAGAATCAATAGAAGTAATAAGCTTGCAGCCCAAAACAATTGATAAGCTTTTCTCATAATCCCTCGAATATCTCTAAGCTCTTTAATAATTTTGTCAACCTGATCATCATTCATATCCAAATTTCTCCTTCATTTTTAAATTAATAGGGGCAATTTTTACAGCCATTATTGCAGCATTCACCCTGCTTAACAAGGTACCATTTACTAAAGACATAAAGTCCATTATCAACAGTATAGTCTACGTTTTTAATAAGTTTTGATTTCGAGCGATATGGCTCAACAAATTTCTGAAACTCATCCATGCCCTTCTCATCAACTAAGACGCCAATCCGATTATTGATAGCCTCGCTTAGGCAAGATGGACAGAAGCAATCCTGCTCAAGTGTTGGCGACATGACTGGAGGAAACACCATACACCAGCAGTTTCCAGTTCCAGCACCGCATCCAAATTCTTGATTACATACTGAACAATTCTTAGCTGTCATTTTCAATTGAAACTCAATTTTTTTTATATTTTAGAGGAATACATTCAAAAGAGATATTTAATCAAATGTATTTATTGGAAGACTAACTCGCACCAGTTCTTAAATAGAGTGTGTGATGCTTTTTGATTGGTCTTTAAGTTTTTTTTAACCTCACTCTCAAAGTCAATCAAACCCTCAGCACCCAGAAGGTCTTCAAGCGCTGCTGGAATCCCAGGTATACCCATCCAGCCTTCAAAAGTGTGACTACAAACTTCTGGATGAAATTGGCAAGAATAGGCATTCTCTGAGGCCTGCATGATGTGATTCATACATTGATTTGATGAGGCTAGAATACTAAATCCCTTGGGAGCCTGAGTGACCTCAACTAAATGAACATTAACCCACTTATCAGAGGCATCAAAACCTTTCAGTAATGGGTGATTTATTCCTTCTTTGGTTGGCCTTATTTCAAACAAACCGACTTCATAGTTATCCGTTCTCTCTGCCTTACCGCCTAGTGCTTCAGCAAGAAGTTGATGACCTAGACATATTCCAAGGAATGGCATATTAAGCGTCTTGACAGCCTCTCTAATTGCAATTTTTTCATCGACGAGCCATGGATACTTATCTTCCTCCCAAACATTCATAGAGCCACCCATGACCCAGAGACCGTCATAATCCTTTAATTCTGGAATTTGATCACCTGCATGGAGATCTACCTCATGGAACTTAATGTTTTGACTCTCGGCGAAATCCCTAAAGATTCCTGGGTTCTGAGATGCCATATGCTTAAAGACAAGGATGTTGTTTTTCAAATCTAATGTATTTAAATGATTAGTTGATATTGTAAGTTATGGGAAATAGAG
>Ga0209425_10003062_pt1 | contig 18087 bp, 18 predicted proteins | sample COG_05_FD_184749 | JGI IMG/M metagenome (GOLD analysis project Ga0209425, IMG submission 184749) | Pelagic Microbial community sample from North Sea - COGITO 998_met_05 (SPAdes) (version 2) | ecosystem: Environmental > Aquatic > Marine > Neritic zone/Coastal water | place: Helgoland, sampling...
CTTCAAGGTTTGGTGATGGCCATTCTAAAAAGTACGCAACTCTTACTTCTTTAGCAGCTGCATTAGCTACTGAAGCGTTAAGAGAGAAAGCAATCATCACACCAAGAATTGTGCTTATTATTTTTTTCATATTTCCCCTATATAGTTTGTTAATTAGTGAGATTTAAAATGAATTTTAATCGTAAGTAAACAAGTAGTTAAGCTAAAGTGGGTGTCGTTTTTTATACAACCTACAGATGTAAACAATATATCTTGATTTAATTAAGCAATTGTCTACTAATTCAAATCAATGAGTGCTTCAAATAGAACAAATATTCCTAATTCTTTAAATGAGCATTGGATGCCGTTTACAGATAATAAAAATTATAAAAAAAACCCTAGATTAATTACAGATGCTAAAGGTGTTTACCTAACCAATCACGAAGGTAAAAAAATGATCGACGGTAGCTCAGGATTATTTTGCAATCCATTAGGCCATGGGAGAAGGGAGATAACCGAGGCTGTTTCAAAGCAATTAGAAAAATTAGATTATTGCCAGCCATTCAATCAAGGCTTTGGTGGTTCGTTTGAATTAGCAACAAGAATTGCAAAAAAAACGCCAGGTGATTTAAATAAAATTTTTTATACAATTTGCGGATCAACAGCAGTAGAGACAGCTATTAAAATTTCAATAGCTTATCATAGAGCTAAAGGACAAGCTCATAGATTTAGATTTGTTGGACGTGAGAGAGGTTACCACGGTATGAATATTGGAGCTACTACTGTTGGAGGGATGATTAATAACGTTAAAACATTCGCAAGTGTTTTAATGCCTGGAGTTCAACATATGAGACACACACATTTACCAGAACATAAATTTGTTAAAGGTCAGCCAGAAACGGGAGTTGATATGGCTGAAGATTTAGAAAGAATAGCAATGAACTTTGGAGGTGAAAATATTGCTGCATGTATTGTAGAACCTATTGCAGGATCCACTGGCACACTAATTCCACCAAAAGGATACTTAAAACGTCTTAGAGAAATTTGTGATAAGCACGGAATTCTTTTAATTTTTGATGAAGTTATAACTGGCTGGGGAAGAACAGGATCAGCTTTCGGAGCACAAGAATTTGGAGTCACACCGGATATAATGACTATGGCTAAAGCAACAACGAACGGTGTAATACCAATGGGTGTTGTAGCATGTAAAGATGGAATTTATGACGCTATAACAGACTCTTCATCTGCACCAGAAGGAGCACCAGAATTATTTCATGGTTACACTTATTCCGGCATACCTGCGGCAGTAGCAGCGGCATTAGCAGTCCAAGATATATTTGATAAAGAGGATATTTTTAAAAAAGCTAAAGAAATGTCACCGTATTTTCAAGATGGTTTATTTTCATTAAAAGATTTAAAAGTTGTAGCAGGAATTAGAGGTTATGGAATGATGGGCGGTATTGACATTAAAATGAAAGACAAACCGGGTAAAGCAGGTTTTCAAACTTTTAAACATTGCTATGATGCAGGTGTTAACTTTAAATCTACGGGTGATACTTTAATTATAGCTCCGCAATTTATATGTGAAAAGAAACATATAGATGAAATTATAGAAAAATTAAGAACAGGTATTTCTAACTACGCAAAGTCATAAATGATTATTGGAGTTCCAAAAGAGATAAAACTCCAAGAGCATAGAATTGGTTTGACACCTGAAAGTGTAAAAATTTTAACTGACAAAAAACATGAAGTTTTGGTTCAAGATAATGGTGGTTTTGAAGCTGGGTTCACGAATGCAGATTATTTAACTGCAGGCGCAAAGATTATTAAAACGCCAGAAGAAATTTTTAAAAAAGCTGAATTAATAGTCAAAGTTAAAGAACCTCAAATTAATGAGGTAAAAATGATTAGAGAAAATCAGATTATTTATACTTACTTACATTTAGCGGCTGCTAAAGAGCTTACAAAAGGATTGATAAACACTAAATCAGTTTGCATTGCTTATGAAACAGTTACAGATGATGATGGTAGATTACCTTTATTAGCTCCAATGAGTGCAGTAGCTGGAAGAATGTCAATCCAAGCTGGTGCACACTCATTAGAAAAAAATCAAAAGGGCAGAGGATTATTATTAGGCGGAGCTCCAGGAGTTGAGCCTGCTAATGTTGTAATTTTAGGCGGAGGTGTTGTCGGAGAAAATGCAGCAATTATTGCAACAGGTATGCGTGGAAAAGTTTATGTAGTAGATAAATCAAAAGAAAGATTAAAACAACTTCATGAAATGTTTGGCGATAAGATAATTCCAACAGAAAGTGATAAAACAGATTTAAAAAAACTTGTTTCCGAATGTGATTTATTAGTAGGGAGTGTATTAATTCCAGGTGCTGAAGCTCCGAAATTAATAACTAAAGAAATGATAAAAAACATGAAAAGAGGATCAGTTGTAGTTGATGTAGCAATTGATCAAGGAGGGTGTGTCGAAACAAGCAAACCAACAACGCATGCAAACCCTACTTACTTAGTAGATGATGTAGTTCATTATTGTGTAGCAAATATGCCAGGGGGAGTTCCACGAACATCTACTATGGCTTTAAATAAAGCTACGCTGCCGTTATTAGTAAAATTAGCAGATGAAGGTTATAAGAAAACTTTACAAGATAATAAAAATTATTTAGCGGGATTAAACGTTCATAAGGGTAAGATTACTTATAAAGGAGTATCTGAAGCTTTAAATTTAGATTACACCCCAGCAGACAAAGCAATTTTAGATTAAAGATATGTCCTCATTTCCAGATGAGACAAAAGTAGTTGTAATTGGAGGCGGCATAGCGGGTTGCTCTACAGCGTATCATCTCGCAAAAAATGGATGGGAAACAGTTTTAATTGAGAGAGATGTCTTAACTTCTGGCACCACTTGGCATGCAGCAGGTATGATAAGTCAGCTAGGAAATTCACCACAAATTACAAAATTAAGAAAATATTCTACAGAATTTTATAAAGAAATTAAAAATATTACGGGAGAAGATAGCAGTTTTAGAGAAACAGGAACTATCAATATAGCTACTAACAAAGCAAGATTTCAAGAATATTTAAGACAAAAATCAATGTCAAAATTATTTGATATAGATATAGAAATAATAAATAAGTCTAGATTTAAAAAATTATATCCAATTGCAAAAGACTCCGATATTTTTGGTGGTTTATATATAAGTAAAGATGGTCAAGCTAATCCTGAAATTTTAACCAAAACCATCGCTAAGGCTGCAAAGCAAGAAGGTGTCAAAATTATTGAGAACTGTCATTTAAAAAAAATCATTAAAAGAAACAATCAAGTAAGAGGGGTTAAAACAAATCTAGGAATAATTAAATGTGAATATATTGTTTTATGTGCTGGGATGTGGTCACGTCAAATAGGCGAAGCCGCTGGAGTAAGTATTCCACTATATCCTAATGAACATTTTTATATGGTCACTGAAGATTATAAAAAATTACCAAAAAATTTACCAACTTTTAGAGATCCAGATACATACCTTTATATAAGAGAATATTACAAAAAACTTATGATCGGGATATTTGAGCCAAACGCAAAAAATGCTTTTAAAAAAACTGGTAAAGTTCCTGAAAATTTTTCATTTGGTGAATTCAAAGTTGATAAAAGTTATGTAGATATGCTTCAAAGACTAGCGTCAAAAAGAATACCTAAAATAAATAAACTAAAAATTGAAAAGTATTTTTCAGGACCAGAGTCATTTACTCCTGACACTAACTATCTACTAGGTGAAACAGCAGAAATTAAGAATTTTTTTGTTTGTTGTGGTTTTAATAGTATTGGCATCGGTTCTGGAGGAGGAGCAGGAAAAGCAGTAGCAGAGTGGATGATAAAAGGACATACAACAGACGATTTATTTAGTCTAGATGTTAAAAGATTTGAAAAATTTAATTCATCTTTAAAATTTATAAAAGAGAGAGTTACCGAATCTCTGGGAAATTTATTTAAAATGCACTGGCCTTACAAACAGTTAACAACATCTAGAAATATCAAACTATTGCCATATCATCAAAATTTAAAAAAATTAGGCGCATGTTTTGGACAAATAGCTGGACATGAAAGACCAATGTGGTTTTCAACATCAAAAAAACCAATTTACAAATATAGTTATAATAAACAAAATTGGTATTCATCAGCAAAAAAAGAATGTTTTTCAACTAGAAAAAATTTAAGTTTATTTGAGTTAACTCCTTTTGTTAAATTTGATATCAGTGGTAAATTTGCTTATGAGCAACTTCAATATTTATGTGCCAACAATATCAAGGAAACACCTGGTAAAACAACATATACACAAATGCTCAACCCCTCTGGAGGCATTGAAGCAGATATAACCATATCTTGCTTAAAGGAAAATTATTTTAGAATCGTTTGCCCCGCTCTTTCAAGAGATCATAATAAAAGTCACATCCTTAAAAATATCAAACAAAAGATAAAATTTAAAGATGTAACGGATGATTTTTCGACTCTTGGAATATTTGGACCAAATAGTAGAAAGTTTTTATCCGCACTTATTGGTAATTATTTTTCAAATGATGATTTCCCTTTCACAACTGGTAAGTATTTCACTTTTTTAAATGTAAAAATATGGTTTCAAAGATTATCTTTTGTTGGAGAGCTTGGCTGGGAGCTTTATATTCCAATGAGAGATTCAAAAAAAATTTTTAATAAAATAATGAAGTTAGGAAAACAATATAATCTTTGCTATGCAGGAATGCATGCAATGGATATATTAAGGTTAGAAAAAAAATTTTTACACTGGGGTCATGATATAACATCTGAAAACAATCCTATAGAAGCGGGTTTAAGATTTGCGGTAAGTTTAAAAAAACCATATGACTTTATTGGCAGACAATCTATTGAAAAAATTATTTCTAAACCGCAAAAAAAAAAATTAGAATTATTTTCTTTAAAAAAAGATAGAATTCCTGGAAAGCCACTTTTAATGCATGACGAACCCATATTTTATAATAATAAAATTGTTGGTTATTCTACAAGTTCAAATTATTCTTTTATTTATAAGAAAAATATTTTTTTGGCTTATATTAACTCTGACATTAGGTATATGGAAAAATTAAATATTGAAGTAGAAGGAAAAAATTATGAATTAAAGCTTGAAAGCGAATGTTTACACGATCCTAATGGAAGGATTTTACGAAATTAAATTCATTTTGGGTTTATTTAATATCAATTACCCATTTCGAACTTAAAAAAAATTTCTATTTCTAATTTAAATTATAATATATTTTTTATGAGCAGTGAATTAAAGTTTGAATCCCACAGTAAGCAAGCTGAGAAATTTGACAAAGGTAAGGTTAAATTAACCGATCTAATCTCCAGACTAAATGATGAGAAAAAAAAGGAAAGAAATAGCAATATAGCCTTATCTATCGCAGCTGTTTCTGCAGTTACAGTATTTGGAATAATTCTTTCTATCTAAAGTTCAATAAATAGATACATAATCTTAATAAAAATTTGAAATAGTATTTATTAATAATATCCTATATAGATCGATAATGATCGAGAATTTGAATTTAACAGAAGCGCCTCCAATTTCAATTATATCAATCATCATAAATTTAATAGTAGGTGCAGTAATAGCTCTAATATTAAAATTTCATTATAAAAAATTTGGGTCAACTTTAACAAACAGAGATGAATTTAGTAATATTTTTTCTTATATTTTGCTTACAACTGTTTTAGTAATATCAATTGTAAAATCTTCTTTAGCTTTATCTTTAGGACTAGTTGGTGCTCTTTCAATTGTAAGATTCAGAACTCCAATCAAAGAACCAGAAGAACTAGCTTACTTATTTATTTCAATAGCAGCAGGTTTAGGTCTTGGTGCCAATCAAACTTTTCCCACAATAGTTTCAGTCATTATAATACTAGTTGTAATAAGTCTTTTAAAATTTAATAAGTCTGCAAATAAAAGTAAAAATATTTTTATAAACCTTGAGCATAAAACTAATAATAGTAAAAAAAATTTACTAACATCGTTTAATGACATTATTTCTAAAAACTCAAGTATTTGTGATTTAAGAAGATTTGATATTAAGAATAATTCTATTGAAGTAACTTATTTAGTAAATTTTGAAAATTCTGAAAAATTGGAAGTTATAGTAAAAAACTTACAAAAAGAATTTAAAGGAATTTCAATTACTTATATTGATCAAAATCAAATTCCTAGCATCTAGATTTAATGGACACTAAATTGCCAGTAAAAAGTAGAATTGAACTTAAATTTGTAACAAAAGATATTTTTTACCATCAAATTAAAAACTGGGTTCATTTACATAAAAGTTGCTTTAAAAAAGTTCATCACCCTAGGTTTGTGAATAATGTATATTTTGACAATAACAATCTTGAAACTTTTACTGATAATATTTTCGGAAATACGTTTCGTTCTAAATTAAGGTTTAGATGGTATGGTGATTTAAGTGAAAATAAAGATGGTAATTTTGAAATAAAATATAAAAAAAATATTTATGGGTGGAAAGAAAAATTTAAAATTAAAAATTTAAGTAATATCTATAAAACCAATTGGAATAAAATCGTTTACCAAATTAAAGAGCACCTTCCTTCGTCAAAAAGAATATATTTCGAAAAATTTTGTATTCCATCTATTTTAAATCGGTATTATAGAGAGTATTATATTAGTCATGATGGTAATTTTAGAATCACTATAGATAAAAATATAGATATTTTTGACCAAAGAAGTAAATCAAGACCAAATATAAAAACTAAAGTATTACGTGATAATAATTTAATTGTAGAGATAAAATTTGATAGAAATTTAACTTCAAGCTTACAAGGACTCCTTGACTATATGCCCATAAGAAATAGCAGAAACTCAAAATATATTAATTCTATAAGGCAAGTTTCAGGAATTTAATATGATTATTAAAAGTCATAAAAAAAAAATAATTAAAGATAAAAAAAAATCTTTTTTTTTCATAGATTTTTTTAAAAAAAATTTAATATGGATATTAACTATTTTAATTTTTTTTACATTAGGTATTTGGACAGAAAGATATGAGCTAGATAGAAAAATACCAATGATATTAAATGATTCTTCGAGCAAGCTATCAAGTAATTTCTACTCAACTTTTTATCACTCTGAAAAAATGATTATTGATATAAATTTTAAGAATTATCTTAAGTTAATTGAAAGTAGAAGAAATTATTTAAATAATTGGAAAGCAACAAGAGAACTAAGAGTAAAAGTTCCAGCCAAAATTTCTATTGAAAATAAAAAAACTTATAGAGCTGATATTAGCATAAAAGGAACTCATAAAGATCACTGGGAGCACCCAGAAAAGTGGTCGTTAAAAGTTAATATGAAAAATAATACAGAAATATTTGGCACTTCAGAATTTGCAATCCACCATCCACAAACAAGAGGATATTTATACGAGTGGTTATTTATGAAATTTTTAAAAAATGAAAATTTAATTCATCATAGAGTAAAATTTTTAGAGGTAATAGTGAATGGAAATAGCTTGGGTCTTTATAATTTTACTGAGGCACATACAGAGAATTTGCTATTAAATAATAACAAAAAAAGTGGACCGATAGTTTTTTACGATAAAAATCAATGGGTTAAAGAAACATCTAGTGCATTTAATTTCACTTCTCAACAATACAAGGATTCATACTTAAGATCAAAATTAAATTTAGTTAATAAATCAACATTGATAGATAATCCTCAGTTAACAAATTTAACAAATCACGCATTTAATTTATTGAAAGATTTTAGGACCAACAAATTATCTGTCAGAGAAGTTTTTGAAATAAATCAATTGGCAAAAATTTTTGCTATTAAAGCAATTTTTGGTGCAGTTGAATTTGATTGGAAAGATATTAAATTTTATCTAAACCCAAATACACTTAAATTGGAGCCGATAGGTAGAGAAGTTCATGTTGATATAAATAATCTAAACTATGAGTCTAAAACATGGTGGATGAGTCTAAGTGATGATAATTTTGCACACTCTGTAGATCAAAAATATTTTTTAGAGTTATTTTTTAAAGATAAAGATTTTATGCAAGTTTATCTTTTTGAATTAAAAAGAATAGCTAATATAGATTACTTACAAAGAGTACTTGAATTTAACAAAGTAGAAATTGAAAAAGAAAAACAATTATTAAACAGATACTATCCAAATATAAAAGTTTTTTCAGAGGAAAAGTTAAGAAAACAGATAGAATTTATTCAAAAGTCAATAAAATCAATAAAAAAAAATAATATTTATTTTTCAAAAAAAATAAAAAAGTATTATTTAATGAAAAAATTTAATAAAAGTATTTTGTAATATGGCGAGGTAGCTCAGTTGGTTAGAGCACAGGACTCATAAGCCTGGGGTCGGCGGTTCGAATCCGCCTCTCGCTACCAAACAAATCAACTTTTTTTAATTATCTTATTTAATTTTGTTAAACTCATTGATGAGTTCTTAGGCATTTTGGGCTTAAGTATTTTTTTTAAATATATTTTTTTTATTTTTTTATTATATTGTTTAGCAAATTGATAGACAGATTTACTTGGACCACCAATATTTAGAATTCCTTTTTGATTAATTATTTTTTTAAACATTCTTATAAAATCTTCATGAAAAATAAAGTTAGTTACCATATCTACATAAGCTGCTTTGTGAACAAATGGTTTTTCTGTCATACTAACTCTTAAAATTAAAGAATTTTTATACATTTGGACCGCACTTTCAGCGCCTAGTTTTGACCATGCGTAATTATTCATCGGAAGCAAAGGATCAGTTTCTTTATAGTTTCCTTTAATTCCAGGATATAGATAGCTTGTTGAGAAATAAATAATCTTAATATCAAACTTAGCACAAGCCATAACAATGTTTGCAGTTCCGATTATATTTAAATTTATACTTTTGCTTATATCTTTTTCATGAATAGACATTGGTCTGGAAAGCCCAGCTAAATGAATTACATATTTTGGCTTGATTTTTTTTAGATATTTTTCAATTGAATTTAAATTTAAAATGTTTAATTTTTTTTTGTTAGGAAATATATATTGATCATTTACAAGAGATGATAATTTTTTTCCAAACCTTCCACTTCCACCGGTTACAATAATCTTTTTAGATTTTAACATGAGAGATCCATTTTCCACCTTTTTTAAGGTATGCTTTTTCTTTCTTAAAAATTTCATATCTATGATTCCATGAACATAAAATCGTGTAATCTGGATTATTCATTCGAAAATGTTTAATTGGCACAACTGGTATGTGAGTTCCAGGGGTAAATTTACCTATTTTTTCTTTAGTTGAGTCTGCAATAAAATCAATGTGTTTATTATTTATTTTACAGTAATTTAAAACAGTGGAACTTTTTGCTGAAGCAGCATAGCCAGCTATCTTTTTACCTAATTTTTTTAAATCTATTATTTTTTTTCTAAAATTATTACTTGATTTATGACAAGCCTGCTTAAACTTAATACATGAAGATAATTTATTTAATTTGGATCTTATTTCTATATTAGTGAGTTTTAAAAGTCTTTTAGAAATTTTTCTATTACCTTTTCTACATATTACATATCTCATTGAACCACCATGTGTTTTTTGTGGTAATGCATCTATCAGTTCATAACCAAATCTTTTAAAAATATTTTTTACCGAATGAATTGAAAAAATAAATATATGTGCATCATAAATTTGATCGTATGAAATCTTTTTAAACATTGAGCCTAAATAAGGCTCTTCAAATACAAAAACACCTTTTTTTGACAATAAAATATCAATACCCTTAATCATATCATTTAAATTAGGTATATGACTTATTACATTAGCAGCACAAATTAAGTCAGTCTTATTTTTAAAAGAAGACAACTTTTGAGAATTTTTAAAGCTAAAAAATTCATTTTTAACATTTATTTTATTAATTTTTTTTGAATATTTTGCTACATTTTTTGAAGGTTCAATACCCAGGTGAACATACTTGGAAATTTTATAATTTTTTAAAAAAGTTCCATCGTTAGATCCGATTTCAATTATTCTTGAGTTTTTATTTAAAAAACGTTCGGACCATCTAAAATATTTTTTGAAATGACTTACCATAATCTTAGACTTATTTGTATAAAAGGGATAATGATTATTAAATATATGTGGTGATTTAGGATGATCATTTACTTGAAATAAAAAATCCTTTTTACAAAATCCTACTTCTAATTTATAAAAAAATTCTTCTTTGAAATCTTTTTTACTTAAAAAACCATTTGCCATAGGCATTTTTCCAAATGACAAAAAAGGTTTAATTTTTTTTTTACAAACTTTACAAAACATAGTTAGTCAATATCATTTTGATTAAGGTTGTAAAATATAATAGGCCAAGTAATTACTTTTGAGTACTTATTAAACCAATAAGACATATATCTTTCAGCAAGAAAAGCATAAATTCTTTTTTCACCATAATCATTGCTGCTATTGACATCATCATTAAAAATTTTTTCACATCTTGCAAGCCACGGAAAAATCGATTTATAATAACTCTTAATTATTTTTTTTGATTTACAAATGAACATATTACCTCTGTTATAGCTATTTTTATTTTCCATAAATTTTTTAAAATCTTTTTTATCTGATTCATCTAATAACTCTATAGCTTTATCAAGCTTTCCGTATCCATGAAAGCTATCAAAATGGAATTTTAAATTTCTATTTTTTTTAATCAATAATTTTGGATTTTTAATAATAGATTTAAAACCATGTTTTAATAGTTTCATTGTAGTCCAACCATCCATATGTATTTCTTGACCTAGTATAACAGAGTCTTCTTTCCATTCATTTGGTAAAAAATTTAAAAAATCTTTTTTGTTTTCAATTTTTTTTGAATTAGAATGTTGAGCCCAAAATCTTCTATAAGCACAAAATCCTATCCATTCATTGTCATTAATTTCATTAAGTTTATTTTTCCAAAGCCAATAATGAAAAGTTAATTCTCCATAACTACTATTTTTTTTTGAGATATTTTCCCCAGTATTGTCTCTAAGCCATTCATTTTTAAAAGTATCCGCACCAAGCCCAACCGGAAGATATTCAAGAGATTTGATTTTATTATAATCTTCATTATATAGGTCGATGCAATACATTCGTAGAGAGCTCATAAGTTATAGAATTATTTTTTTTTTTATAAATTCTTTAAAAGTAAGATTTTTTTTATCTTTTTTAGAAATTATTAATTTTCTCTTAGGCCAATCTATAGAGAGATTTACATCATTCCAAATAAGACCTATTTCGTTGTTTTTAGATCTATAGTTACTGTTACCATAGACAATAATGTTTTCACTATCCAAACAAAGAAATCCGTGAGCAAATCCTTTAGGTATATATATTGATTTAGAATTTCGTTCTGAAAGTATAGTTTTATAATGTTGACCGAAAGTTTTAGATTTTTTTCGCAGATCAACAACAACATCTAAAATTGATCCCTTAACAACTGAGATAAATTTTTCTTGTTGATTTTTTTTTTGTAAATGCAAACCTCTTAAAACATTTTTTTTAGATTTCGACATACACCAGAATACAAATTTTTTTTTGGGAAATATTCTGTTTTGAATAATTTCTCTAAAGTACCCCCGTGAGTCTAAAAATTTAACACCATTTATTAACAAAAGACCTTCAAATTTTGTTTTTGTAATTTTCATTATCTATATATTTCTTAAATATTTTGAATAGTCACAATTACCGTAAAAATTAATCGATTTATTAATATCACTTTTTTTAATCCATTTGTTATTTAAAGCAATTTCTTCAAGACATGCAATTTTGAGTCCCTGACGATTTTCTAACGCTGCAATATAATTGCATGCATCATAATAATCATCTATATTTCCTGCATCAAGCCAAGTACCGCCTCTACCAATAAACTCAGCTTTTAATTTATTTTTTTTTCTATATGAATTCAGTAAATCTGTGATTTCTAACTCTTTTCTTTTTGATGGCTTGAGATTTTTGCTCATTTTAACTACATTATTGTCAAAAAAATACAATCCTGTAACGGCTAAATTAGAAAATAATTTTTTAGGTTTTTCAACTATTTTTAAAATCTTATTTTTTTTATTAATTTTTGCGACACCATATTGAGAAGCATTTTTAACTGGATGAAGAAATACCTTGGCTCCATTTTTTAATTTTGTACAATTTTTTAATTTACTAGTTAAATTTTGACCATAAAAAAAATTGTCACCTAGAATTAAAGCAATATTATCTTTATCAATAAATTTATCTCCGATTATAAAAGCTTCTGGAAGGCCTCCAGGATTAATTTGTTCTTTATATTTTAAATTAACACCGAAATTATTTTTTTCCGGTAAGATTTTTCTAAATTGATTGAGTTGACCTTTATTTACAATTATTAAAATATCTTTAATTCCTGCAAGCATTAATATTGACAGTGGATAAAAAATTAATGGTTTATCATAAAGTGGTAAAAGTTGTTTATTTACTGCCTTTGTTAACGGGCTCATTCTAACGCCTAAGCCACCAGCTAAAATAATTCCTTTTTTTATCATGCTTTTAATCCAAATCTTTTTTCATATGACTTTTTTGATATTTTCAATAAAAAATCTTTATTATCAAAATACCAACTAATTGTTTCGGACAATCCATTTTCTAATTTGACTTTTGACTTCCATTTAAATTTTTTAAAAATTTTTTTACTGTTCAAAGCATATCTAAAATCATGACCGGGTCTATCTTTGACAAAAGTAATTTTCGTGTTTTTCCCGATAGTAATTTTTTTTAATTTACAAATTTTTAATATTTTTTTAACTAAATTAATATTTTTATAATTCATACCTGAACCTACATTATAACTTTCTCCCGATTTACCTTTTAAATAAAGCATCAATAAGGCTTCACAATGATCTTTAACATGTATCCATTCTCTAGAGTTTAAACCTTTTGAGTAAATAGGCAGTTTTTTATTATTAAAAATATTAGCTATAATTTTTGGGATCAGTTTTTCGGGAAATTGGTATGGACCATAATTGTTACAACAATTAGAAATAACAGCATTAATTTTGTAGGTTCTTATATAAGATTTTATTAGAAGGTCTGCACTTGCTTTAGAAGCAGAATAGGGTGAGCTTGGTTGGTATCTATAACTTTCATCTGATCTATCACCACTTTCAATATCCCCATATACCTCATCTGTTGAGATATGGATTAATTTGGTTTTTATTTTTCTTTTTTTGAGATCTCTTAAACATTCAAGGAGATTGAATACTCCTATAATATTAGAATTAATAAAATTTTTTGGTCCATCAATTGACCTGTCTACATGCGTTTCTGCAGCAAGATTAAAAATAGCTGAAGGTTTATACGTGCTTAGAATTTGTATTAATTTTTTTTTATTATTTATATCTAGATTATAAAATTTATAATTTCTTCCACGTTTTAAATTATTAGAAGCATATGTTAATTTGTCTACATTTATGACAAAGTAATTTCTTTTAAGAAGGAAATTGACTAAGTTATTTCCAATAAAACCAGATCCACCGGTAACTAAGATTTTTTTCATACAAAATAATTAAGGACAATTAGTCTTAATGTGATAAATTAGTAAAAGAATTATCCCATAAAATCAAATATTATTATTTAATGGAAACAAAAGATTTAAGTATCATTATCACGACTTTTAAAAGTGAGGGTAAAATTTATACCTGTTTAAATTCAATACCTGAAGAATTAAAAGTTTTTGTTATAGAAAATTCAAGTAATGAAAATTTTAAAAAAGAAGTTGAATCTAGGTATTCAAATGTAACGTGTGTTTTAACAGGTAAAAATACTGGCTATGCGACAGCAAATAATTTAGGGCTTGCTAAAGTACAAACTAAATATGCACTAGTTTTAAATCCAGATACAGTGGTGGAAAAAAATACAATTAGTAATTTTTTAAACACTGCAAGTCAAAATCCTGATTTTTGGTTGATAGGCCCAACTGAAAATCAAGGTAAAAAATTTGATATAACAAATAATGAATTATTTGAAGTTGATGACTTAAAAGGATTTGCAATTTTTTTTAATATAGAAAAATTTAAAAGTAATTTTTTTGATGAAAATTTTTTTTTATATTTTGAAGAAATAGATTTATGTAAAAAAGTAAAAAGCCAAGGTGGATCAATTTATCTGGACTCTAAAATAAAAATTGCGCACGAGGGCGCTAGTTCTGTTGATCAAAATTTTAAGAATGAACTTGAAAAAAATAGAAACTGGCATTGGATGTGGTCAACTTTCTATTACCATAAAAAATACAAAGGTTTTATTTATGCATTAATAATTATTTTTCCGAAAATGTTTTCTTCTTTTTTTAAAATAATTTTTTATTCAATTACATTGAATAAAAATCAAAAGGAAATTTATTTCTGTAGATTGAGTGGAATTTTTAATTCAATTCTTGGAAAGAAATCGTGGTACAGACCAACAATTGATTGATTTATTAAGATTTTAATTATATTAACTTCTTTTAATGGGTTCTAAAAATAAAATCATCATTACGGGTGGAGCTGGGTTTGTTGGAACTAATTTAATCAAACTACTTCTTCAAAAAACAAAATATAAAATAATTAGCTTAGATAACTACTCTTCTGGTTCACAAATTAATCATATTAAAAACTCAAGAATTAAATATTTAAAAGGTAGTACCGCAAATATTTACAAATTAATTAAAAAACCAAAAGAAATTAAAACGATTTTTCATTTTGGTGAATTTGCCAGAATATATCAAAGTTTCTTAAAAATGAATGAATGTATTGAATATAATTCTATAGGATCCAATGCTGTATTTAATTTTTGTTTAAAAAATAAAATAAAACTTATTTATTCAGCTACTTCTGCAACTCTTGGAAATAAAGGTGATGATAAAAATTTATCCCCTTATGCTTTCACCAAAGCTAAAAATCTTGAACTTTTAGAAAATTTAAAAAAATGGTTTAATTTTAAATATGAAGTAATTTATTTTTATAATGTTTACGGTCCACATCAAATTTGTAAAGGTCAAATGTCTACTGTCATAGGAATATTTGAAGATCATTTTAAAAATAAAAAGTCTTTACCAGTTGTCAAGCCAGGCACTCAGTCAAGACGTTTTACACATATCAACGATACAATTGAAGTATGTTTTTTAGCTTGGAAAAAAAATTTATGTCGGCATTACAGCATATCAAACAAAGAGTCTTACTCATTGGTTGAAGTTGCCAGGATGTTTAAATCAAAAATAAAATATTTACCCAAAAGGCGTGGTGAGCGTTTTGCATCAGCTTTAATTAATAAAAATTTATCAAATAAAATTTATAAATATTATGGGAAAATTAAACTAAAACAATATATTGAAAATTTTATAATTAGTAATAGTTAATGTCCTGGAAATTCAACTAGGCTCTCTGTTTTGTAACCTTTTTTAACTAACAAATCGTTTCCTGGTAAATCAAATAAATTTATTACAAATATAAAACCAGCTACAACACCACCGGAAATTTCTATCAGTTTAGCTGCTGCTTCTGCAGTGCCACCTGTAGCTATCAAATCATCTATGACTAGAATTTTTTCTCCATTAGCTATGGAGTCTTTGTGAACTTCGATCGTTGCTTCTCCATATTCTAGTTTAAAATCAACAGAGTGAGTTTCTGCGGGTAATTTGTTTTTTTTTCTAAGTAATACGAAAGGTTTATTTAAAATATATGATACTGTTGATGCAAAAACAAACCCTCTAGACTCAATAGCTGCGACTTTATCAAAATCAATTTTTTTAGCTAATTCAATAATTTTATCATTAGTATATTTAAAAGCTTCTGGATTTTTAATTAAAGTAGTTATATCTCTAAATAAAATACCTTTTTTTGGATAATCTTGAATAGACCTTATGTGTTTTTTTAAATTCATATTTAGCTTCAAGTTCTAACAAAAAAGCTTTAATAATTAAATGATGAAAAAAAGAAAACTAGGGATAATTGGTGGCAGCGGTCTATACAAAATGGAAGGTTTTGAAAAAATTAAATGGAAAAAAATTAAAACTCCATGGGGAAGACCTTCTGATGAAATTTTGATAGCAAATTTAAATAAAGAAGAAATATGTTTTATGCCAAGACATTCTAGAGGACATAAAATTAATCCTACAAATATCAATTTTAGAGCAAATATAGATGCAATGAAACAATTGGGGGTTACTGATATTGTATCAGTTTCTGCCGTTGGTTCATTAAAAGAAAGTTTAGAACCTGGAAAATTTGTAATTGTAGACCAGTTCATTGATCGAACTTTTTCTAGAATAAAAACTTTTTTTGATGAAGAAATTGTAGCACATGTTTCAATGGCAAAACCTACGAGCCCAGGCTTGTCCAATTGCTGCGAAGCAGCACTAAAAAAATTAAACATTAAAAATCAAAAAGGAGGAACCTATGTTGTTATGGAGGGGCCTCAATTTTCAACTCTAGCTGAGTCAAACTTATATAGGTCATGGAATGCAGACGTTGTTGGCATGACTAATATGCCTGAAGCAAAATTAGCTAGAGAGGCAGAAATTAGATATTGTACTGTGGCAATGGTTACTGATTATGATTGTTGGCATCCAGATCACGAAGAAGTTGATGTTTCGATGGTAATTCAAACTTTACAGAAAAACGCTTCAAATGCACAAAATATGATTAAGGAAGTTATCAAAACATTTAAAGATTATTCGGTTGATAAAGATCCTGCAAACGATTGTCTGGATGTTGCAATTATAACTGATCCAAAATTAAGAACAAAAAAAACAATAAAAAAACTAAAATATATTGCAAGCAGAGTTCTCAAACTATGAAAATTCAAAATAAAAATTATCGAACGATATGGTTTGAAAACAATATAGTAAAAATAATAGATCAAACAAAACTTCCACATCAATTTATAATTAAAGAACTAAAAACAGTTAAAGATTCAATCAATGCTATCAAAACTATGGAAGTTAGAGGGGCTCCATTAATTGGTGCTACAGCTGCTTTTGGTTTAGTCTTATCCATAATAGAAAAAAATGATTTATCTTATCTTAAAAAATCTTCTGAAGAGTTAACTTTATCAAGACCAACAGCTATTAATTTAAAGTGGGCGGTAGATAGAATGATAAAAAAATTATCTGGGGTTAACACTAGTGAAATTTTAAAAATTGCTTTAGCAGAAGCCAAAGCTATTACCGAGGAAGATATAGGTTTTTGTCAAAGCATCGGCATTAATGGCCTTAAGATAATTGAAAAAATTTCGGAAAAGAAAAAAAATACTGTAAATATCCTAACTCACTGTAACGCAGGTTGGCTCGCAACCATAGATTGGGGAACCGCAACATCTCCAATATATCATGCACATAAAAAAGGTATCAAAGTTCATGTTTGGGTGGATGAAACTAGACCCAGAAACCAAGGAGCTAATTTAACTTCTTATGAATTAAATGAGGAGGGTGTTCCAAATACTATTATAGCAGATAACACTGGTGGAATTCTAATGCAAAGAGGCCAAGTTGATATGTGTATTGTTGGAACAGACAGGACTTTATCTAATGGCGATGTTTGCAATAAAATAGGAACTTATTTAAAAGCACTTGCAGCTAAAGATAACAATATACCTTTCTATGTAGCCTTACCTAGTTCAACAATAGACTGGAATATTAAAGATCATAAAAAAATTCCTATCGAAGAAAGAAATTCTGAAGAGCTTTCACATATTGAAGGGCTAGATAAAAAAAATAAATTGCAAAAAGTTTTAATTTATCCACAAAAAAGCAAAGCAATGAACTTAGCATTTGATGTAACACCTGCTAAATATGTAACAGGGTTAATTACAGAAAAAGGTGTTTGCGAAGCATCAGAACAAGGATTGAAAGGACTATTTAAATGAAAAAAATATTTTTAATTTTAAGTTTTTTATTAATTTCCACTCTAGCAGAGGCAAGAGAATGTAAATCAGGACATATTAAAGGAAATGCATTTATTTATAGTGATGGAAAAAAAGTAAAAGCAATTCAAGGAACAGACATTCCCGATCCAGCAAATAAAATAATAATGATTTTTA
>Ga0209425_10003065_pt1 | contig 18070 bp, 19 predicted proteins | sample COG_05_FD_184749 | JGI IMG/M metagenome (GOLD analysis project Ga0209425, IMG submission 184749) | Pelagic Microbial community sample from North Sea - COGITO 998_met_05 (SPAdes) (version 2) | ecosystem: Environmental > Aquatic > Marine > Neritic zone/Coastal water | place: Helgoland, sampling...
TAATCCTGTTTCACTGATTTGAATTAGTTCTTCGTCACTAACTTCGAGATTTACTGTCTGTGATGGTTTTTGAGTCAATTTTGGTCTTTCAGGGAAATCCAATGTCGGCCACTTTGATTCAAAACAAGCATTTGTATCTGATATACTCGATCTTTCAATCATTTGATTGTGAAGCTTACTAGAAAGCCAACTAGAAGACACTTCTGCTGGAACACCCCAAAATAAGTAAGTCATAGTTGTGGCTACTTGAGAAAATGTGGATGTATGTGGAAAAATCGTTCTTAAACCATCTAGTCCTGCTTGTCCTGCATTGTCTGTAACTCCTGGTTTAAAACCGACCGTTATCGCAATTTGAGGAGGGTTTGGGAATAATTTTTTATCATCAAGAAGAGGTTTTTCTAAAGTTCCTATTTCAATTACTGGATCTGCAAATAAATCATAGATAGCTTGGTTAGCATCTTCCATAGAAATATCCGATTTAACTTGATATCCTAAAATAACTCTCACATTATTGACTGAAACTGAATAATCGGATTCTAGCATCGATTTAACAGAGTCACCTCGAGCATCAGTTAATCCTTCGATATCACGAGTGGTAACTTGGAAGTTATATATCTGCATCTGACTCATCATATTCCGGCTCCTTATAGACAGTCCCCGTAGCAACTCGTCAATGAACAAAGCGGTCTAGGCCGTAGGCCTGTGAAGGACATTTTAGGGGAAGACTTGACAAACCCCTACTGGCTGATTAGCACAATGAAGGCTGAGGCAGTCTGGGGAATGCGGTGGAAAAATTGTGCAAATCCTCTTGCTCATCGTATAATGGAAATCGCCTTTAAAAAGAAATCTCTAGTTTGTTTAGCTGCTGATATGACCTCTGTGTCTGATCTAATAAATTTGATTAAAGAAGTCGGACCATATATCTCAGTTTTGAAAACTCATGTAGATTTGGTGCAAGACTTTACTCAAGATGAATGGGGAATTTTGACTGAATTGGCAGAAAAATATGAATTATTATTATTCGAGGATAGAAAATTTGCAGATATTGGTAAAATATCTCAACAGCAAATGAGTGGAGTTCATGATATCCGCTCATGGGCAGATATTGTAACTGCACATAGAATATCAGGACCAGATATTGTTGATGGAATTGCTGCAGGTTGGGCGGATGTTGAGAGGATTGGAGGCGTTTTATTACTAGCACAGATGTCTAGTCGAGGGAACTTACTTGATACTGAATATACGCGTGAAACTATAGTAACTGGCAAGGGATCTCCACATGTTTTAGGGTATATTGGGAACGGAAGTTCGGCTGAAGATGTTGCCGATCTAAGAGTATTGGTAGGAGAAGCCCAGATGATATGGACGCCGGGTATTAACTTGGATAGTGCCGCTGGAAAAATGGGGCAACGTTATGGAAATCCTCGTGATAGTATTATGTCGGGATCTGATATAATAATTGTAGGGTCGGGCATTCATGGTGCTAAAAATAGGGCAACTGCGGCTAAATTATATGCTGAGGCTTCATGGAGTGCTCTTCTTGAAAGAGGGCGATGAATGTCATTAATTATGGAAATTATTTATTGGTTTGCTGCAATCGGTATTTGTTTATTTACAATGCTAATTATAACTAGAGAAATCATAAAACGATGGAGACTAAACTATAGGTTAGAAAATAATGATGAGACTTTACTAGAGGATTCGTCAGTTAAAATCGAAATATTGACAAGTGCGCCTGAAGGGAGCTCTTTTGTTGAGTCGGTCCCTGCTGTTTTAATCGATGAATTGTAATAATTCATCAAAATATATTTCTAGATTAACGTACCCTAAGTAGTGAGCAATTCCGGCAGAGCTGCCTATTATTAATAATGACAAAAGTAATAATTTTAATTTACGCTTTTTCTTTGGTTTCGATTCTTCTATTACTGGTTGTAAAATCACAGGCGGGGGTAAAGAAGGAAGAGGCGGTAAAACAGGAATTTCAGGTTCAGGATCTTTGATTTCTGGATATAGAGCATCTAGATCAGATAATCCGGGAGCTTCTGGAATGTCTCCAATAATCTCTTCCCATTGCCTTTCGATACTATCGAATGTAATGGGAGTAACAAGTGTAGTCACTGCTCCAGAAGAGTAGGCGGCATCTCTGGTTTTAGAAAGACGTGCTTTACTAGATACAAATGCAATTCTAGCTTTCGAATTAGTCTCCCTCATTTCAAGAGCAGCGATATGTCCATTCATGGTTGGTAAATCTAAACTGAGGAATACCAAATCTGGGTTAAGTCGCACATATTCATCAACTGCTTTGTCGCCATCTTGACAAATTTCTGCTTCCCAGCCTCTACGCGACATGATGTCTCGAATTCTTCCTTCAGTGATGGAATTGGCCACTACAACTAGGGCAACTCGTGACATATTAAACGGTACACAAGGGGTATTATACATGAACGACGCGGTGTGAGACTTAATCTAAAATTGAATCTAAGAACCATTCAGGATCAAAATCTTTCAGATCTACATAGTCTTGTCCAACGCCCGCTAGGACAATTGGTCTACCGGTTGCGTGAGCGATTGAAAGGGCCGCGCCTCCTTTAGCATCAGTATCAAGTTTGCATAATGCTACGCCATCAAAATTTAGGATTCTTTGAAATTCTTTTGCTTGGGTCACGGCATCATTACCGGCTAAAGCATCAGCGACAAAAATTACTAAATCGGGTTTCGTTATTCTATGGACTTTTCTTAATTCTTCCATTAAATTTGTTTTATTTTGCATTCTTCCAGCGGTATCGATGATTACGATATCGTCGCCTTTGGCCTTGGCGCTTTCTATTGCATCTCTGGAAATTGCTGCAGAGTCTCCGCCTCGCTGACTCTTGATACATCTAACTCCAAGTCTATCGGCATGTGCAGAAAGTTGGTCTATTGCTCCGGCACGAAATGTATCCGCTGCTGCCAAAACTACAGAATATCCCTGTTCAGTGAGTCTATGAGTAATTTTGGCAGTTGTTGTTGTTTTACCAGTACCATTCACTCCAACTATCATAATTGAAACCGGTGTATCTGCTGCAACAAAGGATTGAATGGTTCTATCAAAATCCCAATAACCGGCTTCCAGAAGATCTTGAAGAGATTTTCTTACTACCATTTCTACAATTTTATCTAAACCTTTACGAGGATCTATTCGTGAACCAATTAAATTTGCTTTTAGTGTTGAAATTACTTCCATTACCGCTGAATGACCCATGTCAGATTGTAACAATTCTTCTTCAAGTTGAACAAGAATTTCATCCAGAACTGCACCTCCACGAATTATTTGTCCGCCTTTACTAACTGTAGCTTCTGACATATCTATTTCAAAATTCTTTATTATTGGGACTAATGTTCTTCCAGTGGTTGTTTTCATTCTATCTATTGGTTTGCTTTCTGGTATTTTTTCTGATTTTATTCGTTCTATTTTCTCAGTCTTCTGGGCGAGTTTTCTAGATTTTTTGTCTTTTTCTTTGGAGTATGGATTTATTTCGACATCAGCTGAAAAATCATCCCATTGATCATCCGTATCATTTACAGAATCATTAGATTCAATCTTTTGCGATTTCTCCTTTTTAGAATTTTCAATTTTTAGTAATAGGGCTTTTCTCTTTTGGATTATTTCTTCTGCCTCGACTGTTCCTTCTTCAATAGTTATTTTTTTACTGTCGACTGCTTCTTTGGCCTGTCTCTTAAAACGATCAAATAATCCCATTTTATCGCCTAATCATCTAGAGTTAATTCGGTGCCGCGTTTCCTTTTCTTTCGTGAAATTTTTGGTGGTTCTTGAGGTTGTGATTGAGTAGGTATTTTTGGCTCCTCGGGCTGGACCTCGGGCTGTAAGATAGATATTTGTTCATTGAAAATATTGGCTAAAGAGATTGTTGTTTCTTCAATCGAGTTAAATTCTGCTTTCATCTTATTCATAATTCCTAAAACTTCATCTGTTCTTTTTTGTAATATTTCAATAGCCTCTGTTCGAGGTTTCTCCGCTTGTACTCTGCTCCCGATATCAATCACAGCACCTGCTTCCGGAGGTATGTCTGCAACTATTTGTACGCCGGCACCAAGAGGAATCATTGCACCTTTGGCACCCTTGGAAGGGATTGCTGACAATGTTTCAATTGTTTGGAGTTGTTCTAATCTTATTTGTTCTAGACGTTTCATTTGCTGTTCTATAGATTCCATTCTTTGGCGATTCGATTCAACTTGTTGAGCAATGCGCTGTAATTCGGCTTGATCTACTGTACTCATCGGACATCGCGAGATTGTCGCCTGTCAAGAAGGCGTCGATAATATCAATTTGATTGATTTGAATCTTTTTTACTAATATATCCCTGATCTAATTCTGGAGGAAAGGCAATCCATCTTATCAAAAGAAAATTCAAATAACCGAAAATACAGGTATTGACAAACCATGCCACTGTGTGGTGGAAATATAGGATTTCTACCATTACATAATGACATGCAGTAGTAACTACTAGTTGCCCGGAATATGTCCAAAAAGCGCGATTTAGACTTCGAGTATAACTAAATGTAGATTTGAATGTAAATTTATAGTGCATAAAGTGCGCTTCTATGTTGCCTATTGCGGAGGAGACTGCCCAGGCGGCTACTGCCGTATGAGATGGCCAAATATCTACCCAAAAAAGTACTTCATATAATAATAAAGCAAAGGATGAATTGAAAATACCTACAATATTGAATTTTATAAATTCATTAAACATGACAGTAAAGGTCCAACCTACATCGTCTATTCTTTCTCTTAGGCGAACCATGGCTACCTTCTGCCGTAAATACGACTAGATATTATTACTTCGAAAGAAATTCTATTATCTGGTCGGCTGCCTCTTCGGCAGAAATATTGAGAGTATCAATCCTAATCTCTGGATTAATTGGTTTCTCAAAGGGACTCGAAATTCCTGTGAAGTTAGGTATTTCTCCTGAACGTGCTTTTGCATACAATCCTTTGACATCTCTCTGTTCACAAACTGAAAGTGGAGTATCGACAAAAACTTCGATGAATTCATTTTCTGACACTAACGAACGGACCATTTTTCTCTCTGATTCAAATGGAGATATGAAAGATGTAATGCAGATTAGCCCACTATTCAACATTAACTTAGCAACTTCGCCAACTCTCCTAATATTTTCAACACGATCTGCGTCTGTGAAACCTAAATCCCGATTAATCCCATGGCGTATATTGTCCCCATCTAGAGTGATTGTATGTCTCCCAAGAGATTGTAGCTTTTTCTCTAGAATATTCGCAATTGAAGATTTTCCTGAGCCTGATAGCCCGGTGAACCAAATTATTTTAGGAGCTTGGGACTTTTGTTCAGCCCGAGATTCTTGAGATACGTCCATTTTTTGCCAATGAATATTTTCTGAACGGCGTAGAGCGAAATCAATTAATCCCATTCCAACCGTATTATTTGATAATCTGTCGATCACAATAAATCCACCCATTGTTTGATTTTTATCGTAAGAATCGTAGGCAATGCGCTTGTCTAAGGAAATATTACAGACACCGATTTCATTAATTTCTAATGTTTTAGCAGGTAGATGATCTAGTGTATTGACATCTATTCGGTGCTTTAGTCTGCCCAATGTTAGCATTGCAGATTGTGAATTCGATTTTAATAAATATTGCCTTCCGGGTATCATTGGATTCTCATTCATCCATAAAATACGAGTTTGGAATTGGTCAGCCTCACTACATGGATCTTCTGATATTGCTATTACATCGCCTCTTGATACATCAATCTCATTATCTAGTATTATTGTAACCGATTGTCCTGCTTTTGCTGCGGTCAAATTGCCATCGCAAGTTACTATGCTATTGATTGTTGAAGTTTGGCCCCCAGGAAGTATTCTAATTTTATCGCCCGAATTTATCTCTCCGCTAGAGATTAGTCCCGAGAATCCTCTAAAATTAGAATTTGGGCGATTAACCCACTGAACTGGCATTCTAAATGATTGAAGTGTTTTTTGATTAGAGATTTCAACGGTTTCAAGATATTCCATAATCGTTTGACCATTGTACCAAGGCGTGTTCTCACTTTTCTTTACTACATTATCGCCGATTAATGCAGATATTGGAATTGAAGTAATAGAGTCTATGTCTAATGCGGTTTGAGCGAAGTCTTGATAATCAGCTACGATTTGATCATAAATCTCTTCTGAATAGTTGACTAAATCTAATTTATTGATGGCTAGAAGAACTTTTTTTACCCCTACCATTGAAACAATAAAAGAATGTCTTCGAGTTTGGGTCAATACTCCTTGTTCGGCATCAACTAGGATTATCGCTACATCCGCAGTGGATGCTCCTGTAGCCATATTACGAGTATATTCTTCATGGCCTGGCGTATCTGCAACGATATATTTTCTTTTATCGGTAGAAAAGAATCTATATGCTACATCAATAGTAATGCCTTGTTCTCTTTCAGCCGCTAAACCATCAACAAGTAATGCAAAGTCTATTTCTTCACCCTGCGTTCCTACTTTTTTCGAATCAGCTTTTAAAGATGATAATTGGTCGTCAAAAAGCATATGCGATTCATATAACATCCTTCCAATTAATGTTGATTTACCATCGTCTACCGAACCACATGTGATGAATCTTAGAAGACTCTTTTCTTCATGAGATTTAAGATACGACTCTATGTCCGTAGCAATTAATTCACTGATATGAGACATTAGAAATATCCCTCCTGTTTCTTTTTTTCCATTGATGCATTGCTATCGTGATCAATGGTTCGACCTTGTCTTTCAGAGGTCGTTGTTAGAAGCATTTCTTGTATTATTTTGGGAAGTGTCGTCGCTTCAGATTCTACCGCTCCAGAAAGAGGATAGCACCCTAGTGTCCTAAATCTAACGCTCTTCATCATAGGTTTTTCACCCGATTTAAGAGGTAATCTTTCATCATCAACTAAAATGAGAGTTCCGTCTCTTTCGACTACTGGCCTTTCCTTAGAAAGATACAGAGGAACAATTGGTATCTTTTCTAGATGGATATATTGCCATATATCTAACTCTGTCCAATTAGAAAGTGGGAATACTCTAATTGATTCCCCAGCATTTTTCCGAGAATTATAGATGTTCCATAGCTCAGGGCGTTGATTCTTAGGGTCCCAACGATGTTTTGATGTTCTAAATGAGAAAATTCTTTCCTTCGCTCTTGATTTTTCTTCATCACGTCGAGCCCCCCCAAACGCAACGTCAAATTGATACTTGTCTAATGCTTGTTTCAAGCCATCGGTCTTCATCATATCAGTATGTTTTGAAGAACCGTAGGTAAATGGATTCATGCCCATTTTCTTTCCTTCGGGGTTGATATGAACTATTAGATCTAGGTCTAATTCTTTAGCGGTTTTATCTCTAAAATCAATCATCTCTGAAAATTTCCACATAGTGTCAATATGCATAATTGGAAAAGGTATTTTACCAGGATAGAATGCTTTTCTAGCTAGGTGGAGCATTACAGATGAGTCTTTTCCAATTGAATATAGCATCACTGGATTTTCTGCCTCAGCCACCACCTCTCTCATGATATGAATCGCTTCCGCCTCTAAAGCGTCGAGGTGAGACATGTCTTTGGCGTAAGATAGGGGCTATTTCACATCGACGGGTTTTGGTCTCTTTGACTAAATGGAGTATACAAACTGATTTTGACTAAAACTTTGAATTGTCTTACTTTATTGTTGGGCGACCCAATTATCTGTCCAACGGTCATCGGCAGCTACGAGAAAATAAGGATTAAGGACATTTTTTACTAAATCATAATCCAAGGTTTTTCCAGTGGGCCCAACAATTATCCCACCTGCGCCAGATACCACTGCATGTGCAGCAGCAATATCCCAGCAAGATGTGGGGCCGAACCGCGGATAGAGGTCTGCAGAACCCTCTGCAACAATACATGCTTTCAACGAAGATCCCATCCTAACTAGATCATAATTCCCTAGAGTTTTTGCAAATTGTTCATCTTTCTCTCCCCTATGTGTGCCACTAGCCACTAGCCGCACTGGTAAAGGTGGCTTAGACGGGTTGACCATCATCAAACCAGAGCCATCAGAGCCTCGTCTTTCAGAAGGTATCATCGTACCTCCAAACCATGTTGTTTTTGTGACTGGCGCGTGAACTACTCCAAAAATTGGGTGCCATCGATTTTTATCTCGACGCATTAAAGCGATATTTACAGTAAACATCCCATTTCTTTTGATGAATTCTTTTGTACCGTCTAAAGGATCGACTAACCAACATGTATCATTAGAAAGAGGGTCTCCTTCATTTCCTTCTTCTGAAACGATTGGGGTGTCATCAATTTTTTGTAATTCTTCTACAATTATGTTGTGTGCTGCTAAATCGGCTTCTGTCAAAGGAGAGTTGTCTCCCTTGTGTTGAATCTTCAGAGATTCAGGTTTAGTGTATATTTCGAGTATTGCTTCGCCTGCTAATTCAGCAATATTCACGATTTTTTCTAAATCCATGAACACTCACTCATATTCAGAAATCTTGCATTTCTTCGGCGGCTGATTCTAATTTATTTCTGGCTTCTTCGCTAAGATGGAATAGATACGGGTCTTCATCGCCTACTATTTCTTTCCATGAAGACATTGTTCTAGCCCAAATTTCTTGCTCGGAATTCCACTCTAGCCAACGATCTACGAAATTACAATGACGCATTATGTCCTCGTCTTCTTCTGATAGTTTGCGCAATATTGTATTTGTTTGGGCAAGTAACATACCAAATGGAGCGTTTACTTTGTATGTAGTAAATGGATTTCTTTCTTGGACGACAGTTAAATGTTCGCGCCATAGTCCTAAAAATACATCATAAACCCACCCAATAATTAGCACTATTAAAAGTACTGAGAATGCAATAGCGCCAAGTCCCCAATAAGTCATAGGAACAGCTAACATCTCTGTTTCGGATTCAAAACGCCAACTAACATATGGCCACATAAGTAAAGTTAAAGTTGTAATCCAAAAACCCATTGAAATTAGGGTTTGACTTTGTTGAATACGCCAATATTGACGCATGAAGGCTTTCTTCAGCACGAGTCACCCTAAAGCCAATCTCATTTCAGAGTTGTGTGCTAACGAGGGTTAAGTTACAATAAATAAGTGGAATATTAAATTTCCAATCAATTATCTCTAAAGTGAGAAATTACAGCTGGAGCAGTAGAATCTGCTGGTTTGATTATTTCGATTGTTTCTATAGTAATTTGACGTCTTTTGGCGCCATGGCGACTTCCAAAGTTAGACATGATTTTTTCTTTTACCCCCGCTTCATCCTCTGCGACTAAGTCCATTGAGAACTCTTGGTCTTTCTTTCCTTGGCGGAATGAGCCTACTACGCGATATGCCTTCATATTGCCGGCGAACTTCGACTTTGATATAAACGCGACGAAAAACGGCGAAGTGGTTAATCGGCGAATATCAACCTGTAATAGTCCTACTTTTACTCAAGGTTCAAGAACGTATGAGGTTCGATGTTTGTTGATTATTGATGAGTTCGCCCTCAAACCTTGATTCTTCGCCCGACACAAACGGCGTTCCATTGGAAGAAAGGTTGGCTAAATTTCCAAATAAAAAACTAGTACAGGAAGTTATTTCTGTTTGGGATGAAGTAATACGTATGGAACAAGAGTTAGCAAGTTCTAGACAACGTACACGAGCATTGGAATTAGAATTAGCGGCCATAGATTTAGAGCAGGGAGATGGGCCCTCAGTTACAGATCTTGAAGAGCAGTTGCGTGTTATGAAAATGCGCTGCGGACAGTTAGAAACTAAATTAGAAAATGAAAAAATAAGAAGAATTGATGGAGGAGGAGATTCAGATTCGCGATTGGAAGAATTACAAAAAGAAAATGCAAGACTCCTCAGAGTAGAAGAAGAACATATGATATTGATTCTTGATATGGAGTCACAAATTGACCGATTAATCTCTTCATTAAAAGAATCTTAACTATTCATTTTCGAAATAAAGTCTGTTAATGCGCTTTGAAGTTCGTCGGCATTGTCAAAACCTTCCGTTAAATTTCCAGTTATTATCCAGTCAGCGCCCGCATCGGCTGCTATTTTTGCTGTTTCTCCATCTCTAATTCCACCGCCTACGACGATAGTAAGGCCACAAGATTCTTTTGCTGATTTTATTAGATTGGGCGATACAGGTTTTTTTGCCCCACTACCCGCCTCTAAATATATTATTTTGAATCCATAATATTCTGCAGTTGTGGCATAAGCAGCTATTCTTTCTTCTTCGTCTGGCTGAATTAAATCAGCCATTCCGACTTCTCCCGCTTTTCCGCCTGGTGCGCAAATGATATACCCCATAGGAAGAGGTGCAATCTTTGCTTTCTTGATAAAAAGAGATCCTGCGACTTGTTCTTCGATTAAAAATTTTGGAGACTTGCTATTCATCAGCATCATGAAAGTAATTGCGTCTGCCGCAGGAGAAAGGGCTGTAGCACCTTGAGGAAATAATACAACGGGTACTTTCCAATTCTTCTCATTTAAATCGGAATCTTGGGAAGAGGCCCATGTTACTAGCTCAAGTGCTTCCTGTATTGCAATAACTGTATTATTGACATTATGCATATCTGTACCGCTAGAGCCACCTACTAGTATCATCTTACTTCCGGCGGCAACTGCGGCCATTGCTCTTTTTGCTGCTGTGTCCGGAGTTTGGTCTGCTGGATCGATTAATATTGCATGCCGAGTCCTTTCATTTGGGTTACAAACATGCTCTAATGTGTGACTGTCGACTCCGCCCATATGGGGTCCTGTTTACATTAAGCATCTAATATTTTACAATAATTTTGTCAAATAATTAATGATTCGGCGGCCTCTATGCCCCTCAGCACCCTTTCAGATAGAGCTTTTTCGGGGTTTTCTCCATGCCACTCCATTCTCTGAATAAAATTCTCATCTAGTTCTTTTTTGTTGGACCAATTTTCAATCGTTTTATCGGATCTCGTTCCCGATATTCCCCCTACTACTTTTTCGTTTGAAATAGCGCCAAACCACTTCTTTCCTGAATTTTCTTTTCTTAAATCAATTGTTTTTTCTACCTTTATTTGTCCTGAGCCTGAAATTCCGGCGCCAGAAAAATAAATATTATTATTTTCTATTTTTTTGACTCTTGATTTCAAGTGAATGGTCGCCCCTCTTTTTGCTAGCATTATTGAAAGTGCTTTGACAAACCATGAGTATCTGACTGCCGAGGATTGAGGTGTCGGCGTTTGATTAAACATTTTTCCAAGCCATGGACCAGGAGTTAAGGGCCATTTTTGGAATATTCCAGGCTCTTCGCCATACATGCCTGACTCTGCCTTTTCATCGAATATGTGTATATCTAGATCTATTTCTAGATCTAATAAACGGTGGGCGCAGCAGTAAACTTCGATCCCTGAGCCAATTATGCCTATTTTCATTTTAACCTTCTCTTAAAGATTTTAATGCCTTTAATGCACTATTCACATGAATGGCCACACCAAGAGGTAGCGCTTCTTCGTCAACTTTGAACATGGGGTGATGTACGTCATAAACAGCATCAATTTCTGTATTTCCAACTCCAAGAAAAGAAAAACAACCTGGAATTTCTTGTGTGTAATAAGCAAAATCTTCGCCGCCCATAATTGGTCCCATTTCAGCGACTTGTGCGTCGCCAAGAATTTCTATAGCCGCCGATTTGCCTAAATTCCAACATTCTGCATCATTTATTGTAGGCGGATAATCATTCCCCGGAAATGTTACTTCTGCTTTACAACGATTTGCTATCGCTATTGATTCGGCGACTTCTTTGACTCTTGTTTGTAATTTTAATATTCCTTCGAGAGTTAGTGATCTAATTGTTCCTTCGAGTTCCATTGTAGAGGGTATTACGTTACAGGCATTTCCAGCTTTTGTCATTGTGATACTGATTACTCCGGATTCTAGAGGACTTAATTCACGAGAAATTATTGTTTGGAGTTCAACGATTATCTTAGATCCGGTTACTACTGGATCAATAGTGTGGTGAGGGGCTGCTGCATGTCCTCCGTTTCCTTTAACAATAATTTTTACAGTAGAGGTTCCCGCTAAGAGAGTTCCTTCTCTAGAAGCCAAAGTACCCATAGGCATTGTTCCTGCTACATGTAATGCATATATTTGTTCGACTTTTGGGTTTTGTAAAACACCCTGGTCTCTCATCATTTTTCCTCCGGCTCCTCCTTCTTCTGCGGGTTGAAATATCAATTTGATTGTTCCATTAATCTCTTCCTCATTTTCTTTCAATAAACGTGCTGCTCCTAACAACATTGCTGTATGACAGTCGTGTCCGCAGGCATGCATTTTTCCATCGATCTTGCTTTTGAAATCAATATCTGTTTCTTCATGAATTGGTAATGCATCCATATCTGCCCTTAGAGCTATACATGGACCATTTCCATTTCCAACTATTCCCACAACTCCAGTTATTGCAATATCTTTTTCGAATTTTACATCCAAGTCTGAAAGAGTTTTTTGAACTAACTTACTAGTTTCAAATTCTTCATACATTAACTCTGGATGTTGATGAATTGTTCTTCTTTTTTCTACTATCCAAGACTGAATTTCTTTGGCTTCGGAAATTATCTTCGAGGTCTGCATAATATATCTGAAGATGTATTATTATTAGAATTGTATTGACTGTTAATTTATTTTTACAATTGAAAGAGCGTGGACCGGACAATGAGGTATACAAAAATTACAATGTGTACAAGATGGTTCGTCAACAATAGCCAATATATCGTCTAAAACTAATGCATCTACTGGACATAGGGCTACGCAAGCAGCACAGCCGAAGCAACGATCTTCGTTGATAACAAAGATAGCATTCTCTTGTCTGGGCACGCTCTGATGAAGGGGTGAAGGTTCTCAATTTTGCCCCCCGGCCCCTTTGTTTCCACTGGAAGATGCTTTTTTGTAATAGATTTTAATAAAATCATTTTTTGTAACAGATTTTGATAGACAATCTAAGTATAAAATCGAAAGCAAATAAACATTAGGATTTGTTTTGTGTTAGACCGAAGTATATTCATCGTTTCCAAAGGAAATGGCCGGGTGGGGCGCCAAAGACTCATCATCAGAGTCTCCCTCGACAACACATGGTATTGTACAACCCCGGCCAATTTACGAGGTATCCTGCTGAACCTGTAGATAGTGGAATTCGCTTTCATTATCTTGGTGGAGGAAACGAAGTCGGAAATGTTGGCTGTATTATAGAAGATAATACTGGTACAAGAATCTTGATCGATTATGGATTAGCTCCAACTAGGCCGCCAAAATATCCAGATCAGAGTCCCCCTATAACAGACGCTATTATTACGCATAGTCACATTGATCATATTGGCATGGTGCCTTGGTTGACCCGCTTCAATAATGTGAAATTCCATGGAACTTCTCTAACAGCGGGCGTTTCCGAAATCATGTGGAAAGATACGTATAAAGTATCAAAAATAGAGGGGTACCCACTTTCTTGGGATAAAAGAGATTTAGAATATGCTCTTGAATCATGGATAACGCATGAATATGGTGAATGGTTTGTAGTTGGCGCATGGAAATGTAGACTCCATAGAGCCGGTCATATGCCAGGAGCTTGTATGGTAGAGATTGAAACGCCAACTCATAGAATTTTGTGGTCAGGAGATTTAGATACAAGAGATAGTCCGAATACATATGGTGCTAAGCCTATTGAATGTGATATTCTTTGTCTTGAAGCTACATATGGTGGAAAAAATCACCCCGATCGAAAAGAAGAGGAGAGTAGATTTGTTTCTGCAGTACAAAAAATTGTACAGAGAGGTGGCGTAGTTTTAGTCCCCGCTTTTGCCTCTGGCCGAGGACAAGATATTCTTCGGATACTTCATCGAGAGGCCCCACATTTAAACGTCCATTATGACGGAATGGGTACAAGATTAACTAGAAAGTGGTTCGAAAATCCTCAACACATACGCGACCCTGAAACTCTAACCAAAGTGTGGAAGTGGACAAAAAAAGTTTCGAGTAAATCTGATCGAAAAAAAGCTCTTCAGGCAGACGTAATAGTCACCACTAGTGGTATGCTTGATGGTGGTCCAGCACTTTGGTATCTAAATCGTTTAAGAAACGATTCAGCAAATGGTATTTTGATAACCGGATACCAAGCAGAAAACTCCGGAGGCAGAAAACTACTTGACGAAGGAAAAATTAGTATTTTTGGCAATATCACAAAAATAGACTTAGAAATATCACAGTTTCAATTATCTAATCATGCTGGACATAATGAATTGTGTAACTTTGCTAAGGCTTGTAACCCAAAAAGTATGTTATTATTCCACGCTCCTGAAGACCGTAGAGATGTTATTTTTTCCGAAATGGGGAAAGAAATCGAGATACATTTGCCGGTTAATGGCACTCCAATTCATATTAATTCGTGAATCAAGGGCTCCGAACAATTCATAGGCCTTATGTGAGAACGAAGTTATAATCAGGTTACGTCCTGAAGAAAGAAAATGGTGAGAAAATGGAAAATACAAAAGCAGACGAATATTTTGGATATACAGAGAAGGGCGGAACCTTCGATGGCGAGATTAGAGCAGGTTTCACGACCTTCCTAACAATGGCATATATCCTGCTAGTAAACCCAGCAATGCTAACGGTAGCAATTGGTGATGGTACAGATGCAGGTAACGCCACAGCCTTCGCAGACATACTCTTCGCCACAGCAGTAGCAGCCTTTGTCGGTTGTACTGTTATGGGATTGTGGGCAAACTTACCCTTTGCCTTGGCACCAGGAATGGGGCTAAATGCTTACTTTACGTTTGGTGTAGTTTTAGGAATGGGTATTGCTTGGGAAATCGCATTATTCGCAGTATTTGTGGAAGGTATTCTTTTCATGATAATGTCGTTGCCTCAAGTTGGTTGGAGAACTAAGATGATCAACGCTATTCCTACCGATTTGAAGGTAGCAACCGGTGCTGGAATAGGAATGTTCCTTTCTCTCATTGGTTTAAGAGAAATGGGTTGGATTAGAGACGATGGAGCAACCCTCGTCAATATCGCAGACCACGACACATGGGGCGCAACGTCCTATGGGATACCCGAAGGCTGGTGTCATGATGATTTCATGGGCACTCCAGGCGCAGCAACGTATGATTCTGCAACAGATGCATACGTTTGTAATGCAGGATTCCAAACCGAATACCTTGAACTTGGAAGCTATGGATTATATCAAGAAGGTGCAATTATTGGAATGTTAGCGCTTATTGCTATCGCTGTAATGATGGCACGCGGAATTAAAGGCGCTATGATCTATGGAATCGTTGTAGCCTCATTGTATGGATGGGCTGTAGGAGTTTCAGACCCATACAACTTCTACTTTGATGGTGGAGCAGGTTGGGGCGCAGCAACATCAACAGCACCTGCATTGGCAGATATCGTAAGTATGCCTAAGATGCCAGATACCACATTAATGGCGGCATTCGGAGACCAAGGATTAGGGGCTCTTGAGAAATCTAATATGGGAGACTTCCTCCTTGTGATGATAGCTTTCCTATTCGTAGATATATTTGATACATCAGGAACTCTTTATTCGGTCGGCCGACAAGCTGGTTACGTGGATGAGAACGATGAATTGCATAATTCAGATGAAGCATTCATGTCCGACGCGGCAGCAACAATTGTAGGAGCAGTATTGGGTACAAGTACAACAACGACATATATCGAATCAGCAGCAGGTGTTGAAGATGGTGGAAAAACAGGTCTAGTTGCAGTTACAGTGGGCGTTCTGATGCTTTCAGGATTATTCTTCACAAATCTTTTCGCAGCAGTCCCTCAATTTGCAATGGCTTCGGCTTTAGTAATAGTGGGTGCAATGATGATGAGACAGGCAGCAGACATAAATTGGAATGACGCTGAAATGGCACTTCCAGCATTCATCACTATTGTTATGATGCCTTTCACTTACTCTATTGCAGACGGTATCGCATGGGGTATAATCTCGTGGGTAGCCATTAAAGCAGGAATGGGCAAGTTCAATGAAATTGGCAACGTCATGGGCGGCTTAGCGGTATTAATGATAATGTTCTACATCGGTCCAGGAGACCAATCTACCTTTGGTTGGATTCTCGGACTAGCAGGATTCTAATTTAGTTTAGAAACGAAAAGGGCCCCGGGTCTTCTTGATCCGGGGTCCCTCTCCCATTCAATGGAGCGATTAGCATGTCAAAAAATCTAAAAAAAGTTCTCAAATCTACAATTAGGACAATTCCTAATTTCCCAATAGAGGGGATAATGTTTCGAGATATTTCTCCAATACTTTCTGACGGCAAATTATTGAAAAATATCACTGAAAGGTTTTCCGAAATCATAAAAAAAAATAATTGGAAACCTGATTTAGTATTGGGCCCCGAATCCCGGGGATTTATTTTTGGGTCACTATTGGCGGCTCATTTAGGTATAGGTTTTATTCCGGTTAGGAAACCAGGGAAGCTCCCTTCTTCAAAAATACAAATAGAGTATTCATTAGAATATGGTTCTAATATATTAGAAATGCATGATGACGCAATATCACAGGGTCAGAAAATAATAATTATAGACGATCTTCTTGCAACCGGGGGGACAGTCGAAGCATGCATCAAATTGTGCGAACAATTGGGAGGCGAAGTTATTTCAAACTTATTTGTTATAGAACTAGAAGGGTTGGGCGCAAGAGAAAAATTAGAGCCAGTACCTTGCCATTCATTGATCACATATCCTGCATAGTTTATTCAAAAAAGACACTATACCCCCGATTCTTTGAAAGAGTCCCCCGCTTTGCCAAGAGAGAATAGTATGGCAGATAAGACTCCTCCACCTCCACCAAAGCCTCCTCAGAGGCCCCCCAAATCTCCCCCATCTAAGCCACCAATGCCTCCATCGAAACCCCCGGCTCCTCCCCAACCACCAACAAAGGCGCCACCACCTCCATCGAAACCTCCTGCTCCTCCTAAACCACCAACAAAGGCGCCACCGCCACCCTCAGAACCCCCTCGAAAGAAGAAACCCGCACCACCGAAAGGTAAACCAAAAGGTAAACCAAAAGGTAAACCAAAAGGTAAACCAAAAGGTAAGCCTGCGCCTAAAAAGAAAAGACGTCGAAAAATAAATATTAAACTAGGTTTAAGGCAAAAAAAGATTACAGAAGAAGAAGATACGTACACCGATCAAATTGGTTGGACATCAATGACAGAAACATTCGAGGAATTCGAAGACCCAACTCCTACTGAACCGGAGATTGTCACTCATCAATGCACCATGTGTGGTTCCACCATGAGAATTCCAAGGCCAAAAAGAGAGCGCTACAAAGTTATTTGTGCATATCCAGAATGTGGCCATTCAGATATGATTGGCATATAATTTACATTAACAGCATCGATATTCTTTTTATAGATGCAATAACCAATACGAAAATTAGTAGATATTTAATTCCATATTGGGGCGCAACCTGTGATCCATATTTCGAACCGATGAATCCACCAATCAGTACTGCAAAAATAAATGGCATAAGGATTTCGAAATCAATTTCTAATTGTCCCGAAATCCCAGCTCCAATCAATCCAGATATTGAATTTAATAAAATAAATAGCGACGCAGTAGCCGCTGCTGTTTTCGGTGTAGCCCATCTTTTTAGAAGAAGAACCGGGGAAAGAAAAATACCTCCTCCTACGCCAACAAAACCACTCATTAAACCGATTGCCCCCCCAATGGGGTACGCAACTGTGTTTTTTGGTATTGTCACAGCATCGTCGCTGTAATTTTCTTTAGTTTGAAATAGCCTATAAGCAGCCCAAATCAAAGTTATTGACAGAAGCGTGTCATACAATCCGCCCTCTACTCTCACATACCCTCCAACTATAGCAAAGGGTATACTTGCTACAATGAATGGTAATGTGAGCCTTGGAATATGAAAACCCGCTTTTCTATAATGATAAAAGGCAATACTAGCCACTACTAGATTCAAGCACCATACATGTTGCTTTAACCAACCACTATCATATTC
>Ga0209425_10003066_pt1 | contig 18068 bp, 15 predicted proteins | sample COG_05_FD_184749 | JGI IMG/M metagenome (GOLD analysis project Ga0209425, IMG submission 184749) | Pelagic Microbial community sample from North Sea - COGITO 998_met_05 (SPAdes) (version 2) | ecosystem: Environmental > Aquatic > Marine > Neritic zone/Coastal water | place: Helgoland, sampling...
CAATATGCATAACCACCTCGGCAACTTATTAAAAAAACTAGATCGATACGATGAAGCCATCACCGCTTTTAACAAAGCGCTCTCTTTAGACCCTAATTTCACTGAAGCATTGAACAATTTGGGAAATGTATACTTTATACAACAGCAGTTTGAGCACGCTTTGGCATATTATGAAAAATCGCTCGCGATTGATCCGCACTATCAAGACGCGCTGTATAACATTGGATTATGTCACGCTAAATTAGAACAAACCGATGAGGCCATCAGCGCATTTAAAAGGTTACTTGAGCAAACACCTGAGCACTTTGGCGCCCACTTTCATTTAGGAACGCTTTATCTCACACAAAATCGGTGCTCATTAGTCATCAATCATTTACAATCGGCTCTCAAAATCAACCCTTATCATTTTGAATCTCACTTAAACATTGGTAACGCGTATATACAAAAAAACAAGTTTAATAACGCGCTAATACATTATCAAACAGCGCTAGAGATAAACCCTAAGAGCGCTGACGCCCATTACAACCTGGCCATCATTGCTCAAGAGAAAAATAATATTGACTTAGCGATCCAACACTATCTTAAAACCATCAGTATCGACAACGATAATTTTTCTGCGCACAACAATTTAGGCGTTGCTTTCATCAAAAAACAAACGCCAACGTTTGCATTAAAACACTTTGAGCACGCACAAAAACTAGAACCCGATCACCCCTCACTGAACTACATCATTGATGCATTACGTGAGAACAAAGATCTTGAAGGCGCGCCAAAAGAATATGTCAAAGAACTCTTTGATAATTACGCTAAAAACTTCGATAAGCACATTCTTGCAAGCTTAGATTACGTTGTGCCGGAGAAGTGTCACATGGCTCTTAGCAAGTCAGCCAAACTGCCTAACAACGAGTGGACTGTTGCCGACTTAGGTTGCGGGACAGGCTTATGCGGTCCCTTTTTAAAAGCGCATGCCAAGACATTAGTCGGCATCGACCTCTCACCTAACATGCTAGAAAAAGCCCGTGAAAAAGGGGTTTATGATGATTTAATCGAAGCCGATATTGATGCTTATCTTGCCAATCATCCGGGACGATTTAATTGCCTGGTTGCAGCAGACGTACTTGTTTATTACGGCGACTTATCCATTGTGTTACGCCACGCACATTTGGCACTCGCCAAAAAAGGATTGTTTGTATTTTCTGTCGAAATTTCAGAGGATGAAGATTTTTGCATCATGAAATCTGGACGATATGCTCACAGCTTAAACTACATCAACGCAATTGCCAGTCAAACTAAATTTAAACCATTACTGATCGAAGTGCACAAAACACGTTTGCAATTTCAAAAAGATGTGATGGGTTTAATTGTTGTGTTACAAAAAAGATAACTCCAAAGCAACCGCCTTGACCCTATATTTTTAATGGCGTAGCATGCAAACACTCTTTTTATTATAAAAAACAACGAGGTTATTATCATGCTAAAGAAAATTGCAATTTCATCTCTCGCTGCTGCATCTTTAATTATTTCAACTAACGCAAGCGCACTCACTGGCGCTTATGTGAATGGTCAATTGGGTTACGTTAATCAAACAGCAAATTCATCACTCGACACAACCTCTCTTGATGATCAAAGCAAAAAACATTTCGGCTATAATCTATTTTTAGGTTACAACTACGACCTTGATGAACAGTTTAGCATTGCGGGTGAAATTGGCTACGGTGACTATGGCCAAACTGAGTGGGAAAACTCTTCAAACAGCAACAGCTTAAGTGCCGATCAATCTGCTTTCTTATTATTAGGTGTAGGCCGCTATCGCTTTAACCCACTCTTTAGCACGTACCTAAAAGCAGGTTTTGCCTTTGGTCAAACCGACATTGACACTGATGGTACTGTTGTACTGACCGATGGGAAAACAAGCGAAACATTTGACAACACGCAACTCATGACAGCGTTAGGTGTGACATACAACTTCACACCAGAACTGGCAACCAACCTAGAGTGGCAACACATCTTTGGCGACAAAATCACAAGTGATGCTGTCAGCCGCTTCCAAACCGTTGATGCATTCATGCTCGGATTAACTTACACATTCGAAGTGTAAACAATCCTTAATTATAGGCGGGTGCAAACAATGTTATCCGCCTATCTCACCGCAATTGTTCCACGACTTATAAGCAAATAGTTCCACGCCGAAAACGTTGCTCCATACATGGTTATCATATGAGAGAATCGCCACTGCACCTCAAGAACCTTGACTCATGGTCAGGAATCGGCCATGATGTGAAGGTCTGCAGCTAATGGACTTTTTTGTATAATAAATGGAGATTTCGCATCATGTTAAAAAAAATAGCTCTCACAACACTCGCCGCCTCAACTCTACTGATGGCTGCAAACGCTAGCGCTCTTACAGGTGTTTATGTCAACGGCCAAATCGGTTACGCAGATCAATCAGCCAAGGGCGAACTCCTCTCTAACGGAACCTCAGCTACTGATTTAACTGAGCGCACTAAACGTCAAGGCGCTTGGAGTACTGCATTAGGTTATAATTTCGACTTAGACGAAGCTATCAGCTTTGGTGCTGAATTCGGCTATGGCTACTATGGTCGCACCATATGGCAAGCAGAAAGTGGTTCGGTCGATGGATTCGCTAAAATCAAGCAATCAGCTTGGACTTTATTATTCACCGCAGGATATCACTTCGATGAAATGTTCGGCGCTTACTTTAAAGCAGGCCCTGCATTTGGTAGTTCAGACGTTAGAGGCGATAACAGCTTCTCTTTTGATGGCGCCGTAACCGATGAAAGCTATAACAAAACGCTTCCTATGATCGTATTAGGCGGAACTTTTAACATCATGCCTGAACTTGCTGTCAACCTAGAATGGCAACACATTTTTGGTGCTGAGCTCACACAAGAGCAACCAAACAGATTTCAAACAGTCAATGCTATCATGGCAGGTTTGACATACACGTTTGAAGTGTAAAATACGCAAACAAAAAACCGCTCACACTGAGCGGTTTTTTTGTTTAAAACGAGAAAACAAGGAGATTCGTTAACATGTTAAGAAAAACGCTGGTAAGCTTCGCCGCCATTATCGCCCTAGCTTCCACCACAAACGCAATGGCAGCAGCCTCAAACTACTCAGCCGCTGCAAAACCAGGCTTATATGCCAACTTTAACATTGGTTATGCATACCAAACCGGCAAAGGCTCACTCGCTTTTGATGCGCTCACTTTAGACAAGAGAACTGAGCACAAATTCGGTTGGAATGCCTACATGGGTTACAACTTTAACTTAAAAGCAAATTCAGGCATCGCCATCGAAGGTGGATATGCAGATTACGGCAGCATGGAATGGCGCAACGAAGGCAGTGATGGCGTCGATATCGACCAAACTGCGTTTATTGCTCAACTCGTCTATAACTACGGCTGGAAACGCAACCTTGACTTATTTGCTAAAGCAGGTCTTGCACTAGGTCGCACCAACATCAACACTGATGGCACAGCGATGACAACAAACTCTACGCTTTCAACCAGCGGTACGATGTCAAATCAAAAGCTGTGGAATATCGTTCCAATGGCTACACTTGGTTTCACCTACAACTTCATGGAAGAACTCGGTGTAAACTTTATGTGGGAACATATCTTTGGTGAAAAATTCAAATCATCTAACATTGATGAATTTCAAGCAGTGGATGCTTTCATGTTAGGTCTAATATACCGATTCGATTTCTAATCTGTGTGCGCCGCTCTACGCGGCGCTTACTCTTTCGGCCAATCTTTCGGGTGTAATGTCAATTCAGGCGTGTTCAGATTATGCTTATGTAATTCTTTTTCATGCGCCAACTCAAAACCTTCAACTATCTTCTCAACAGACTCGTGCAATACCGTTTTCATATGCGACCAATTATGCAAACTTGGCGCACCTAAATAGTTCCAAATTTCACGAGGATAAACACCTTGCGGTTGTGAGCCCTGCCGAAACATGTTTCGCATATCATCGTTACGCATTTCTGCCTCTATCAACAAATGATCATTCCCGAGTTGTTTACGGATATGTGTTTCTATCGAAGGATTCTTGGTGAGCACAACCTTTCGAAATTCTTGATAAGAAATCTTGTTAGACACTTTAATATTCATGATGCTAGCTTCTTCACGAATCAGTCCTGAAAACAACTCCCATTCCTTTGATGCTTTATAATATTCATAGAGGTACTGCAACACTTCATGCGCTGAAAAATGATGATCCAAGTTACCGTATTTCGACTTGTTACGTGACAAGTTCAACACAGCCGAGGTCATGGATGTCATAAAGGATTCTGCGCTCACTTTCAATAAAAAGTGCTCGACAACTTCACCTTCATCATTGCTAGCTCTCACGCTCACAAGATACTGAACGTTATGCGCAACTTTCGGTGTCTCACCCAGGATCACCCCTGTGTTGGCACCAATCACTAACCAACGCGGCGTAACACCCACCAAGGAAAATGCTAAAGGCAAATCGCCTCCTGAAAAATGCTCATGCACATCTAAACGCACCAACGTACTTTGTTTCATGGCGCAAGATTTAATAGGTTTTACTAGCGTAGGTTTACTCATAATAATGTATTCAACGCCTCTACAACTCGATCAGGTGTGAGATTTTTAAAACATAATGGCGAGATTTCCGCCGCCAAGCTACACTTCTGTGCTGTACATGCGGCAGGACACGCCCTATTGCTTTGCAAACGTATTTGATTAGGTCCGACTGTTCCAATTTCATCAGGATCTGTAGGCCCATAAAGTGAGACTGCCGGCACATCCAACGCAGCGGTGAGATGGCCTAAGCCCGTATCAACAGAGACAACCGCTTGAGATCCAGCAATCACTTTTGCAACACCAGCAAGATTTAAACGCGGCAACACCTGGGCCATGTCGCAGGATTTAGCAACGCGATTCGCACGATCCTTTTCAACGTCATTACTCCACGGCAACTTAATCATCAGGCCTCGCTGATTCACCTGCTTTGCCAACGCTTCCCAATACGACTCAGGCCAGTGCTTGGTTTCCCAGGTTGTTCCATGCAAAAATAAAACATAAGGTGGCTCATTAGGATCGGTTTTAAACTTACGTTGATCAACACCATAGGCAACATGATCGCGATCAAAAGAATAACCCAGCGCCTTTCCAAACAAGGTGCGCACACGTGTGATTGCATGAAGCTCAGGATTAACTGAAAACGTTTTTTGATAAAGATAACTTGCAGTAGGCTCCCATGCAGAGCGGCGATCAAGACCCAAGCGAACACCTTTTGCAAGTCGTGCGATCAAGGCACTTTTCATTAAACCTTGCGCATCCAGAATGCCATCGTACTGTGTAAGCCGTAAGTTCGTAAGAAAATTTCCCATCTCTCCACTGCCTATCGCTTTCAAGGGATTCTTTCGCCAGCGCCTCACTTCCACAGGAATGACTTTATCAACTAACGGGTGCCAGGTTGGAATTTCAGCAAAGGGTTTTTCAACCACCCAGTCAAATCGAATGTTTTTATTTGCCAAACCAGCATCAGTGAGCGCAGGTAATGTATGAATAACATCACCCATAGAACTTGTTTTAACGATCAATATTTTTTTCATTTTTTTATTCCGCCAAGCGCTGTGATGACACGCTTTGGATCCAATTCACGTAAGCATTTCCAATGCCCCAACGGACATTCTCTTTCAAAGCACGGGCTACACTCAATGCCTGTACGCAGGACTACGGCATCTGTTGCTAAAGGTGGGGTAAAGTCTGGACTTGATGAACCATACAACACCACACATTTCTTTTTGAGTGCTGCAGCGATATGCATAAGACCTGAGTCATTCGTCACAACCGCGGTTGCAAGCGACATTAAACAAATGGCTTCAGGCAAACTGGTTTTACCTGCTAAGTTCACACATTGATTTTCCGTTAGATTTTGAATCGCCTCTGTAACGTCTTTATCGTTAGGGCCGCCAAAAAGCCAAACATCCCAACCGGCTGCTAACTTTTCTTTTGCCACTTCAGCATAATGCGCTTCTGGCCATCGCTTCGACGGACCAAATTCAGCGCCCGGACATAAGGCTAAAATAGGCTTTTCAGACAATTCTATTTTCACTTTTTCTAAGGCATCAACAACGCGCGCTTGTTTTACTGAAAATTGAGGCCACACCGAATCGAGCATCGGTAACGTTGCATTCTCTGGCAAACCTAATGCCACAAAACGTTCAATCATGAGAGGATATTTTTCTTTATCGAGCGTGCGACAATCATTAAGCAAGGCACCGCGCATCTCGCGCTTCCAACCTGTACGAAGGGGAATGTTAGCAAACCACGGAATTAATGCAGACTTAAACGTATTGGTCAGCACAATAGCTTGATCATAAGCTTCTCGCCGCAAGGATTTCCCCAACGCATAACGCGTTTTAAACCCCAGCTCACCATGAGCAATCGGCAAAGGAATCGCGGAGCGCACTTCTGGCATACTCGCCAGCAAAGAAGCTGTTGAACGTGGTGCAACAACATCGATAATGACTTCAGGATGTTGCAACTTCAAAAATCGAAACAATGTTTGAGCCATTACCATATCACCAACCCAAGCAGGGCCAATAATCAACACCTTATTTGCCTGCATCATCTTTCCTAGTCAACCAAGAAAAAATGTGCTTCGCAATAAGGGCATACCGCTTCTTTGCTTTCTTCAAAAGGGAGGTAAACGCGTGGGTGTGAATTCCACACAGCTTGATCCGGCATTGGGCAGCAAACCGGCATATCTGCAGAGGAGACCTCATAACGACGCTTTGTATTGGACGGTTCCATTGTCTTGGGCATAAGTGACTCTTTATTAAACTAATTAAGCCGCTATTTTAACGCAAAGCCACCCAAGACGCTAGTTCATATTTAACTCAGGTGTTCAATTTTGGTGTGTTAGGCAAAATTAGTTTAAAACCATTGATAGCAGGATCTTCCTTAAAAGGCAGAAAGCCCAACAACTGCTCATGCGCGCCACTCGTAATAGGGTCACCATTCTTTATCTTCACGAGGGTTGCCAACCGTTGCTCCGTCGCTTGAATACCGTCTTCCAAACTCGAGCGTGTAGCGACTTTGGCCACTTTCTTTTGATCGGATGCAAATTGAAATCTGACAACATGAGGAATCTCTGGAGGCTTAACAGTGGTTTGCCCCCTTTTAAGCTGGCCGCGTTGCACCACTTTTTCTTTTCTCTTGTTATTAAGGTGCTGGTCTAAGTCAGTAATCAATGTTTTTATTGAGCAACCTGCTGCTTTATCTCTACAATATGCTTATCTACGCTGGATTTAGGTGCGTGCATTAAACTCGTCTCCACTGTTTTTATTTTAAAGCCAATCATACAAACCCCCTCCCATGTAGTCAATAAATAACGCGTCTGGCAATCACAGATGAACCCCGTTATTATAGAAAGATTAAACAGCAAGAATACAAGACAATGAAAAAAACACATCTTAGCGAGCAACTAGAAAAACGTATCTTAATACTCGATGGCGCCATGGGCACAATGATTCAGCGCCACCGCCTTGAAGAAAATGATTACCGCGGTGAGCGCTTTAAAGATCACCCAGATGACGTTAAAGGTAATAACGATTTATTGTCCATCACAAACCCGGATATCATTCGCAGTATCCATGAAGCGTATCTCGAAGCCGGCGCCGATATTTTAGAAACCAACACCTTTAATTCCAATGCACCCTCACAATCTGATTATGGCATGGAATCATTAGCGTATGAATTGAATCTCGCAGGCGCCAAACTAGCTCGCCTTGCAGCTGACAAATTCAGCACAAAGGAAAAGCCTCGATTTGTCGCAGGAGTGCTCGGGCCCACAAGTCGCACAGCGTCACTCTCCCCCGACGTGAACAACCCCGGCTTTCGCAATGTCACCTTTGATGAACTCAAAGAGGCGTATCTTGAAGCGACACGTGGCCTGGTTGATGGTGGCGCCGACATTTTATTGGTCGAAACCATCTTCGACACCCTCAATGCAAAAGCCGCACTGTTTGCCATCAGTGAATTTTTTAAAGGAAATAATATTCGATTACCCGTGATGATCTCCGGCACAATCACCGACGCTAGCGGCCGCACGCTGTCAGGCCAAACGCCAACTGCATTCTGGTATTCTGTCAAACACATTAACCCTATCAGCATCGGTTTAAATTGCGCCTTAGGTGCGACAGCGATGCAGCCTCACATAGAAGAAATTTCAAATATCGCCACCTGCTTTACTAGCGCACACCCCAATGCCGGCTTGCCAAATGAAATGGGCGAATACGATGAAACGCCTGACCTCATGGCTGAAAAAGTCCGTCCGTTTATTGAGAAAGGCCTCGTCAACATTTTAGGCGGATGTTGCGGCACCACGCCCAAGCATATTCAAGCATTAGCAACACTGGTTGAAACTGCCGCTCCCAGACAAAAACCCAATACAAAACCGGCGTGCCGCTTAAGCGGATTAGAACATGTGAACATAGAAGCATCTTCTTTGTTCGTTAACGTAGGCGAACGCACAAACGTAACAGGGTCTGCTCGATTCGCACGCCTCATCCGAGAAGAAGATTACACAACCGCATTAGAAATCGCGAAAGACCAAGTCGACAACGGCGCTCAAATCATCGATATCAATATGGATGAAGGCCTGATTGATTCTGAAAAAGTGATGCATGAATATCTCAACCTCATCGCATCTGAGCCTGACATTGCGCGCGTCCCTGTCATGCTCGACTCATCGAAATGGTCTGTCTTAGAAACCGGCTTAAAATGCCTGCAAGGTAAAGGCATCATCAACTCCATCAGCATGAAAGAAGGGGTTGATGAGTTTATTCAACATGCGGAGCTTGCCAAACGTTACGGTGCGGCTATTATCGTCATGGCATTCGATGAGAAAGGACAAGCCGACACCCTTGAACGAAAAGTTGAAATTTGCAAACGCGCGTACGACATACTGGTAAATCAAGTTAATTTTCCAGCTGAAGATATTATTTTTGATCCCAATATTTTCGCGATCGCCACCGGTATCGATGAACACAACCAATACGGCATCGCGTTTATTGATGCCGTCCGTGACATTAAAGCCGCTTGCCCTCACGCCTTAATCAGCGGTGGCGTGAGCAACATTTCTTTTTCTTTTCGCGGCAACAACTCCTTACGCGAATCCATACACGCCGTCTTTCTGTATCACGCAATCAAAGCCGGTATGGACATGGGAATCGTGAACGCCAGCCAACTCGGCATTTACGAAGACATTCCAATAGCACTGCGAGATCGCATTGAAGACGTCTTATTTAACAAACGCGATGATGCCACGGAACGCTTACTCGACATTGCCGACACGGCAAAGTCCAGTGAAAAAAGCGGGCCTGACTTATCATGGCGAGAAGAACCGATCGGCAAGCGTCTCACACACGCACTCGTCAAAGGCATCAACACCTACATCGAAGAAGACACTGAAGAAGCAAGGCAACAATACGACTTTGCGATCGAAGTCATTGAGGGGCCTTTAATGGATGCCATGAACGTGGTAGGCGACTTATTCGGCGACGGGAAAATGTTTTTGCCACAAGTCGTTAAAAGTGCGCGTGTTATGAAACAATCTGTTGCTTACCTGCTCCCTTATATTGAAGCTGAAAAAAAATCTGGTCAAAAAGCAAAAGCTAAAATGATCATTGCTACAGTAAAAGGTGATGTTCACGATATAGGAAAAAACATTGTGGCAGTCGTGTTGAGATGCAACAACTTTGAAGTGATTGATCTTGGCGTTATGGTATCCTGTGAAAAAATATTGGAAGCGGCCAAAAAAGAAAATGCTGATGTAATTGGTCTTAGCGGCTTAATCACACCTTCTTTAGACGAGATGGTACATGTTGCAAAAGAAATGCAGCGCTTAAACATGAACATCCCGTTACTTATCGGTGGCGCGACCACTTCACGCACGCACACCGCCATCAAAATCGAACCGCAATATCACGCACCCACTATTCACGTTGTGGATGCCTCGCGCAGTGTTGGCGTGATGAGTCAACTCTCAAGCTCAACGCAAAAAGATAATTACCTCAAGGGTATTCGCGATGAATACGAAAAAGTGCGTGCCCGTCATGCTAACAAGAAACCTAGAGGCCAAGGTATCTCCATTGAAGATGCACGAAAAAACGCCCTATCGGCTGACTTCTCTAATATCACCAAACCCAGCTTCTTAGGAAAAAAGCGGTTTGATGATATCGATCTTAGCTTAATCGAACCTCTGATCGACTGGACACCCTTCTTTCAAACCTGGGAGCTGGCAGGAAAATACCCTGCAATATTAACAGACAACGTTGTTGGCGAGACTGCCACTCAACTCTTCGCCGATGCACAAAACATGCTATCGACCGTCATCAAGGAAAAATGGATAGCAGCCAATGCTGTTATTGGTTTTTATCCTGCAGAACGTGATGGTGATGATGTGGATATTTATTCTGAAGATAACGAAAAAATTGATACCTTTAATTTTTTACGGCAACAAGGCCCCAAAGCTACTGGGAAATACAATCAATGCTTGGCTGACTTCATCGCGCCTGCCAATGATTACATAGGTTTTTTTGCTGTCACAGCAGGACTCAACATCGACGAAAAGGTTAAACAGTTCGAGCACAATAATGACGACTACAATGCTATAATGTTAAAAGCGTTAGCTGACAGATTCGCTGAAGCCTTAGCTGAATACATGCACCAACAAGTTCGCACAACACTGTGGGCTTATGCCAAGAAAGAATCGTTATCCAATGATGAGCTAATAAAAGAACGCTACCAAGGAATCAGGCCGGCGCCCGGATACTCCGCCTGCCCTGATCACACTGAAAAAAGAAAACTGTTTGATTTGCTCGGCGCTGAAGATTCCGGAATCTCCTTGACAGAACACTACGCCATGTTGCCAGCTGCGTCAGTCAGCGGATTTTATTTTTCCAATCCTGATGCTGCTTATTTCAATGTGGGCAAAATCAACCGCGATCAAGTCGCCGACTACGCAGAACGAAAACAACTGACCCTTAAAGAAGTTGAACGTTGGCTTGCGCCCAACTTAAGTTACGAACCGTAAACCAGGAGTAACACAATGACACCTATTAGCTTTGAATTTTATCCGCCCAAAACACCCGAGAGTTTTGAGCGCCTCAAACAAACCGCTATTGACCTAAAATCGATTAACCCAGAATTCTATTCCGTCACCTACGGTGCAGGCGGGTCCACACGCTCAATGACACATGAAACAGTCCGCATGGTTAAAGAGGCAACCGGACTAAGCGCTATTCCTCATATTGCAGGACTCGGTTCTACGAATGAAGACATCTCAACACTGCTATCCACGTACCAGGAAGAAAACATTCGCAATCTTGTTGTCTTACGCGGCGATATGCCCACAGGTCAATCTACACAAGGTGACTTTCAATACGCCCACGACCTAATTAAATTTATCAGAAAGACAACGGGTGATCACTTCGAAATAACCGTTGCGGCTTATCCTGAATACCACCCAGAATCCGCCACAACCACTAGCGACATTGATAATTTAAAACGAAAAATGGATGCGGGTGCAAATAACATTATCACACAATATTTCTACAACCCTGATGCGTATTTCTATTTTCGCGATCAGTGCGTCTTAGCGGGTATCACCTCAGACTTAACCGTTGGCGTTATGCCCATCACCAACCTTGTTCGCTTAGCGCGTTTTTCAGACATGTGTGGCGCGGAGATACCGCTGTGGATGAAAAAACAAATGGAAACGTTAAACGACGAGAAGGCAGCCATTACTGCATTTGGGGAAACCTTCATGCAAACATTTTTGAAAAAACTTCAAGATGGTGGCGCGCCAGGGTTTCACTTTTACACACTTAATCAAAGCGAACCAACGCTATCTATCTGTCAACAATTGTTAAATCAAGTTAAGTAATCTTTGAACCACAAACGCAAGAAGATTAATACCGCGACAGCAAAAACAATAACCGCAACTGACGAAGGCGACATACGCTCTATCACTAACACGACGGTTAACCCTGCCGCCGGCGGATGTCCGCAATGAAAAAACAACATGGTTAGCATAGTTATGCCAATTGAAAATGCGGTAACGCATTCAAAAACAAATGACGCTTGGTCAGGCATTGCTAAAGAAAACATAACATTAATTTGATGGAAAAACATGCCAATAATCAATGCCAACAAATAACCGCCAAAAATATTCATTGGCCTTGCAGAAAGTGAGCGGGGGTTTGCAAAAACTATATACGTGCTTGAGGCTAAAGAGCCCGCACCCGCTGCCCACGCTAACTGCGTCAGAGAAGCTTCATCAAGCAAAAAAAGCACTAACCACAAATATAACGTCGCCAATGTGACCTGACCTAATAAATGATGGCGGCCTCTAAAGGAATACAAATCTCTCATGCTATTTTCAACGGCTTCCATGTTCGATAAAGACTAATGACCGCATACAAGCCAATGTAACTCATTGAGATCCACACAAGCAGATGACTCGTTTCAGGATAAATCCACAACAGCCCCACTGTTGATAAGCCCCAAACAATTGTGGCTGCCACCATCAACACTCTCAAAAAAGCACTCTTAGCAAGATAATCTAAACGCGATGGGTAAATGAACTTCATCGGCACAAAACTCAGCAAGACTAAAAAGAGAACAATAGTGGCATTGACCCAAGGGGTCATCTCACAAAAGAAAAGGTAAAAGACAACGATGTTCCAGTAACTCGGGAAGCGTTTAAAATAATGATCAGCTGTTTTCGCGTCTAACTGCGTGAATTGATACGATGCCGCAAGCACAATCAACAAAACACATACGTACTCCATCGCGCTAGGCAACAACCAAGGTGAGGCCAATAAGAAAAATGCAGGGACTAACGCATAGTTAAAGTAATCCACGATATTATCCAATAACGCACCATCGGTATTCGGAATAACTTCCTTAATTTTAATTAGCCGCGCAAAATAACCATCAACAGCATCAATAAGAATTGTTACTGCCATCAAAGCAAATGCTAGCTTAAAGTGTTGTTGCATAATTGCGTACACCGCCGCCAATCCAAAAACCGCGCCACTTGCTGTGAACAAGTGAACTAACCAAGCCGCAATCAACCTACTTAATACCATAAAACGTTAACTCTTAGTATGCGAAAATCTGTTATTCTTCGCGCATGTATGTAATATAAAATAGCCCGCAATTCCTGACAACATGGAAGCAATTAAGACGCCCAAGCGCACCTCGACAAGATACTCAGGATCCATGCCATCAAATGCAAGCGAACCAATAAATAAACTCATCGTAAAACCAATACCACACAACAATGAAACACCGTACACATGCACCCAATTAGAGTACGGTGGCAAATGTGCTAACTTGAGTTTTACTGTTATCCAGGTAAAAAGAAAAACGCCTAATTGCTTCCCAAAAAACAACCCGACAATGATGCCGAGCGGAATTGGATGCCATACTGTTGACAAGCTCAAACCTGAAAATGAAATTCCGGCATTCGCAAAGGCAAAAACGGGCATGACGAAATAAGCCACCCAAGGGTGGAGTTTTTTCTCGATACTGCTCAACATGTTCTCTTTTTTCTTTCCATCCATCGGGATCATGAAAGCCAAGAAGACACCGGCAAGCGTTGCATGCACACCTGACTTTAAAACGCACACCCAAAGAATCATCCCTAAAATGACATACACAGATACAAGTCGCATCTGCATGCGATTAAATATAAACAGGAGGATCATCACAAGCCCGGCTAGTGCTAGCGACATCATGGAGAGGTCGCCCGAATGGAATACTGCGATGATGATAATCGCACCAATATCATCAATGATCGCAAGCGCCGTTAAGAACACTTTCAAACCAACAGGAACACGGGAACCCAACAAACTCAACACACCTAAAGCAAATGCAATATCCGTTGCTACAGGAATTGCCCACCCCTGCATCGCTGCTGTATCACCGGAATTCAATACAATATAGATCACGGCTGGCACAACCATGCCGCCAACTGCCGCGACAATCGGCAAAATGGCTTGTGAAATAGAGGCAAGCTGCCCTTCAACAATCTCACGCTTGAGCTCTAAACCGACAAGAAAAAAGAATATGGCCATTAAACCATCATTAATCCAAAGCAAAAGAGGTTTTGATAAACCGTAATCACCGAGATGAAGACTAAACTTCATGCTTAAAAGACTGTTGTAGTATGTATGGAGGGGGGAATTGTCTAAAATAAGCGCTAGGATAGCAGCGCAAATCAATAAGATTCCACCAGCGGCTTCAAGCTTTAAGAAACTTCTAATCATTCTTGCTGGCATATCAATACTCCTTTTAGGTGGCATTATTACGCGTAACGTCACGTTTCGCAAACGAGAATTACCCTATGTACTATAATATAGGTACAAAGCTACCGGAGACAAGAATAATGAATATAAAAAGAATAGCTTACATTGCTGCATGGTCAATTATCGCACTATCACTCAATGGCTGCATGTATGGCGCTGGATATCTTTTAGGCTCGATTACGAGAGCAGTGTAATTTACGTGATCACGACTAACTAGAGAGGGGCCAACGTGTAGCTGCCCCCCCTGGTGTGAATAAAAACGCCTGACAACTTAATGACCTATAAGGGATTAGACGCCGGAAGCCTAGCCCGACCCTCTTGCGCCATGTCACTGACCACAGCAGCCTGACCTTCCAGCCTCGCCAATGCTTTGGTCGCAGCAGCAGGAAAGTTCGTCGGTTTTTCAAAAAAAGCTGATGTATGCATTAAGAAACTATTCAATGGTGTTTTTTCTTCGCGCGAAATCGACCTTAAAGTCTCAGTATCTTTCTCAAACACAATATAATGAAATAGACGGATCTGCAAATGCTTGAGCGAGGTTTTAACCGACTTAGGCAAAGGCAGCTGAGCTAACGCAAATACCGCCCTCATTTGCTCTGGCCTATCACCCTCACCTTTATCTCTCAGCAAATTCGGCAACAGAAAATGAGTGTAACTATCGAGTTTTTTCGACGACGTTTTAAACGGCTTGGTAAACAAAGGACTCAAGTCTTCACTCTCCAACAAACCGTGAGAAACCAATCTGTGCAAGAAAATTAAATTATTGGCTTTAAGCTCCCAATTATCACTCACGACAATCGCTCGAGCCAAGGTCATCACCGCGCTACGCAAGCCTTGATCATATCTAAAGCCCGAACTCGCCAAGGTGAAGAGTAAATTACTGTATTTATCAACACCCAAAGATTGTCCTATTGGATTTTCCTTTTGCTCAATTAAAGAATACATCACTTTATGCGTTTCAAGGCGCTTTAACACGCTCCTCATCGTTACAACTGAACCAGACTCTCCTTTTTCTTCAGGACAGTGCTCATTCAAAAAATCCGCATATTGCTCAATTTGCTTGAACGGCTGATCCCCAATTAATGTCAATACGACCTCTTCTTTTTTCTTAAGGAATGAAACCGAATCATTTTCAGAATTAAAAAACGCATGCAATGGCGAGCCTTCTGTAAAGACCTCACTGAGATAAACGGAGGGTTCCATACCCGATACAACATCAAACAATTTCTCTCGACTTATCCGCAACCTGCCTTTGAGCTTATCGCCAATGGGCAATGACATTAACGCACGCAGCAACGGAATGAGCTGTTCTTTGTTTTTATTAATCACTCTCAGCTGATCCTTTCCGAGCTTAATGCCGCTAGGCTTATAATATAGGACATGCTCAATGGCACGAAAAAGCGTCAAATCAAACCGCTTTTCCGATGTAGAACCTGGCAAGCAAAAACCATTGCCTGTCACCAGGTTTTTAACACGAGCCGATAGCACCTCATCGCCTTTGCGGGCATTTACTTTCACCAATAAATCAAAGTAGGCTTGCACAGGCGCTAAATCCAATTCATCTCGCGCCAAGATCTTCGACAAAATAAAGTAACCAATATTTTCATGATGCGTCAGCGATATTGTTTCTAAATGTTTTAAGGCACCTGATTCCATCATCACCTCTTCTGACTCAAATTCTTTTGCAAGCTCAGGCATATCTTTGTAAAACTCTAGAAAGTAAGGCTTTATCGCTGACACATCCAACAAGGCCTTGGCTGCCACGCCACCTGCACTGGCTTTCTTTAAGTGATGATCAGCCAACATCACCGCATATTCTGTTCTGGCTTTTTTCAAAACAGAAGGGTCATAATGTTTTGCCATCTCAAAATAACTCCCCAAAGGAGTTTTAGGGCTCAACATCATTTGAATTAATTGCGCTTTCTCGGCAGGTTTTTGTCGTTGAATTTCGGCAAACAGATCCTGTGTCCATTCTAAACAATAACTGGTTCGCTCCGGATAGGTGGTAGGCAACTGAAAATACAACAAAAGATATTGAAGCATTTCTTGGCGCGCCTCTTCTGTTTTTGCGCTAGTCAATCGCGGGAGTGAGTTAGTTAAGATTTCGCTATCAATATCTGAAATCAGCCCAGATTGATATAGCGAAACAAACAAACTAAAGCAGGCTATACGGCTGCGAGGGAACGATCGCATGTATCTAACAAACAAACCTTGCAAGAAAAAAACCAAAGAATCCATACCTTGCGAAGGGCCCAATATTTTTTCTTGATATAGCGTTTCAACAAAACTCAAAAAGTGCTTTAAAGGCTTTTCATGTTTTGGATTTTCAAATAAGCGATACGCCAAGTGCGCCATGGGCGAACCCTTATCGAACAACGCGTGTCTTGGCGCACCGTTACCGCGTAAATCTAACAAGAGTGAAAAATAAGCGGACAAAATTTCTGGTTTATACTCATCTCTTACACAAGCAACAAACAATCGATCTACCGTTTCTTTTTTGCAAACCTCCTCAAATACCCGAAGCGCCGTCAAGTCTTTTGCCTCTTTCTTCCTATCTGGCATTACAATAGGCAACACGGATTTAAGCTCAGATATTTCCACAAACTTGGCTTTAGACATCACCTGTTTTTTCATCGTATAGTAAGCGTTATAAGGCTCATGCAAAGACGAGTCTTTTTGACTAATGCTCGGCTGCACATTATCACCTAACTTCTCTGGCAAGAACATCATTTTAGCCATCGCATTTCCTGTCACATCAAAAATTGACTGTAATGCGGCCAAACGCTCATCATCAGGCAACCTCATAATGCATTCAAGCATTCCGTTCTTAACAGACGCACTTGCTGCAACTCTATTCAACACATCAAATTCTATAAACCCCCTAGCAAGACGCCGGATTCTTAATTCAATTGTTGGCGTCATATTTCTTGCCGGCCATTTACTTACTACTGAAAGGAATGAATCACTCTTAACAGCGCGAGCATAACCTCCCCTTCCTTTTTCATGCGAGAGGAGCGGCAACACATCAACATCTGCATCATTCAAACGCCTCATTTGCAACATGTAATTTTCAAGCAGAACTAACTGGTAATCTTTGCGAGCTTTCTCACTAAAGTCGCCTAATAAATGATGACGAAAACATCTCCCCTGTATTTCAATTGAAAAAGCCTTTTGCATTGTGTCCAACGATACATTGCGCTTCACACTGCCATCAATTGAAAAAATATATTTCCAAATATCACAGCCTGTCAAAAACGCTGATAACTCTTTCCAAAAAATATCATCGCGCGCGACCACTTCTTCTTTTACTTTTGATTCTTTAGTTAGCATTAAGATCCCCTTCTCTTTTTCTTTATTCGTTTAAACTCTCTGTGTCGCGCCATTCTTATCGCGATTATCGCGATCATCGTCTATCATTATTCCATGCTGCCCGGCATATTGCGGCTCCATTGAATACAAATTATCTGACAACGCAAAAAATCGCTTAGCATAACCAAAACAACTGCTCGCCTCTGGTCGCAAACATTTAATATTTTCTTGCTTATACATCGACAACATGGAACGCCTATAAGCAAACACATAATCAAGGCTCGTGGAAAAAGCCGCGACAACGCCAATCAAGATAATCGCGGGTACTGTTTCATAATCCAACCCAAAATCTTCTGCATGCTTGATGCACCCCAACGTTGCAC
>Ga0209425_10003069_pt1 | contig 18058 bp, 15 predicted proteins | sample COG_05_FD_184749 | JGI IMG/M metagenome (GOLD analysis project Ga0209425, IMG submission 184749) | Pelagic Microbial community sample from North Sea - COGITO 998_met_05 (SPAdes) (version 2) | ecosystem: Environmental > Aquatic > Marine > Neritic zone/Coastal water | place: Helgoland, sampling...
CATTTGGAACTTCAATACCGTACCTCAGGATGAAACTGATCAGGGCTGGGATATCGCAGGGCCAACCTGGGTTGGCGGCGAGCGGAACGGCGGTGGAATCTGGGAAACACCCGCTGTTGATGCAGAATTAGGCATGGTCTATGTGGCCGTCGGCAATCCCTTCGGCGACAGCACGAAACGCGACGGCATGAACCTGTTCAGCGACTCGCTTATCGCTCTATCTCTGAAAGACGGAAACCTGGAGTGGTACTACCAACAAGTGCATCACGATGTGTGGGACTACGACTCCGGCAATCAACCGGTATTGTTTGATATGGAAGTCGATGGAGCGGAGATCAAAGCGCTCGCACAGGCAAGCAAGAACAGCTGGCTGTATATCCTCAATCGTGCAACCGGCGAGCCAGTACATCCGATCATCGAAACGCCAGTCTCAACCGTTACTGATGTAGAAGGCGAAGTCCCCTATCCAACACAGCCGATTCCGCACAAGGCGAATGGCGAGAGAATGGAGCCGGTGTCGCCAGTTTTCCCAACCGACATTCCTGCACAACAGATGGAGGCAAACGATCTTGTAGAGCAGTTTACTCCGATAGGACCGAACCAGATTTTTTCTCCGGGTTATGGAGGCGGCGCGAACTATGCACCGATTTCCTTCAGTAAGGACACGGGCTATCTTTACATCAACGCGATCGATCAGCCGTTTAATTCTGGGCGCGACCCGAAAGGATATTTCTCTGCCTATGACCCAACAACGGGAGAATTAATCTGGCGACAAATCTTTGAAGGGTACGGACAAGCCGGCTCGGTGGTTACCGCCGGCGGCATAGTCTTCGTTGGAGCGGGCAGCAATACTGCAGGTTATTTCTATGCCTATGATGCCTACACGGGTGAAGAACTGTGGAAATTTAATACTGGGGCTGGCGTTTTTGCTTCACCTTCGATATATGTCATTGATGGTCAAGAATACGTAACTGTTGCATCTGGCGGTGGATCGAGAGGACGAAGAGGCGGCGATCTAATTCTCGTCTTCGCCCTTCCTGATTGAAGCTGTGAGCTTTCCAGCTAAATCTATAAACCTCTGCTCGGCAGAATTCTTCGTGGCTGTTCCGCTATTTTATAGTTAAACGACCACGAAGAATTCATTCATTTTCCTGTAACGTACATTATTGAAACTATAGAATATCGCGCTCCCATCTCGGATTACTCTATAGCCCTTCGGCAGTACAGCAACGCGAAATCCAGCCCGTGGTTTAATTACTACGTAACCGTGAGGACTTTTTTTGTAGTACACCCCATCGCTGTAATAAAAAGTTTCGTCATTATGTAGAAAGCGTACCTTTCCAATTGGCAGGCGATTCAGACTAAAGGCAGAGACTGTTGTAATCATCCGTATCGGCGCAGCCCTGGCAACCACAACTTTATTCGCATGTACTACAGCGTGCCTGTGATTACTCTTGTGTGGAGGCTCTGCGCTCACACTCGGCGCTGTTACCAAAAGAGCACAAAACAAGGTTCCTGTCATACTAGCAGCAGAAAATAATTTCATAATATTGCTCCCATTTACTAAGCCAAAATACCTAAGGCTATTGCCCAACTTGCGAAACTAACGGCACAAATCTGTATCGCTTTTTAAGTAGAACGCTTAGACAAAAGATCGGTTTACAAGAAATGGGGTTATAGAACTTCGTTAGTTCAGCGGAAATCGATTATGGCTTGCTTATGACTACACGGAATCCGATGGTGTTGTTACGTACGCTAGGGTCGACACCGCCGCGCACCGCCGCGCGCACGTTGCCCGCTCCATCTGAGAATGATCCTCCGCGCATCACCCAGAGCGCATCCTCGGAAAGGTTCTCTGCATCATTGTTCGGGTTATAAGGATAGGCCTGAAACGGGCTGCGTGTAATTTCCCACACATTGCCGCTCATATCTTGCAGGCCGAAGGCACACTCGGCACAGGATCGGGAGCCTACTGCTAGCATTGTACTTGAACCGTAGTTTGCTAACTCCGCTCGGGGGGTGTTTCCCCACGGAAAAATTCGACCGTCCACACCGCGCGCTGCTTTTTCCCATTCAGCCTCTGAAGGAATGCTCACTTGCCCGCCGGCCGCGAGATAACTACGCAGTTCTTCAGGAGTATCCGAAGAGTTTTCCAACTTCTGCTGTAACCAGCGTGCGTAGGCTAGCGCCTCCGGCCAAGTAACATTCGTAATCGGCATATCCCCTTGAATGTCCACTGGCACTTCATTAGCGAGATCTGGGTACTCCGCTACGAAGACACGGAATTGAGCGGCGGTGACCTCAAACAATCCTATATAGAAGTCGTCAATCTGTACTGTTCCCTGACGTCGACTACTCGACCAGCGCTCATTCTCGTAGGCCAGGCGATCTAATGCCGGATTACTTCCCATGGTGAATGGGCCAGCGGGAATATGAACAAAGCCCAGCAGCGGCTCGTCTGGAAGAAACCACGCATTGGCGAGGAAACCAGTGATCGATGCTTGAGCGCGGGAAGACAACTCAGTTGTTTTTGAATCTATTTGCTGCGGTGATTGAAGAGCCATCCATACGGCCACGAAGACGATCGCTAGGCACATGATCGTGAGACCCACTGCACGATCTGGTACCTGCTCCCTATCAGGGTTTTTTCGTTGATCCTCTTGCTTAGATTGTGGCTTAGCTTCAGTTGCACTTTGAGGCTTGCTCATATCTATGCCCCGTTGTTCTCACAGGCAAAAGCCCAGTCGTGTTCACAGGCTCGCTCGACTAACTCCTGCTCAGAGAGTGTCATCAAGTTCTGTCCACCTTCTCGCAATAGCAAGCGCAGATCTAATTCATGTGGCACTTCGCGCGCCACCAATTCTGTGTCTAGAAGATTTAGACACGCCGCTTGAAACTTCAACTCGCAGCCACGCGAGAAATAGGCCATGGATAACTCTTGATTGGATTCGGTAATTATTCCCTCGCGATAGTACGCGCCTATTTCGTTGCACGCCCAGGCTGCATTGTCAGCACAATAGGTCGCCTCTAGTTGTAGCAGTCGGCCGCAAGCGTTAGATAAGTTACTCGCGCAGGCTTGTTCCCAGAATGGCAGACTATCGCCCTGATGCTTGTTGTCGGTTTTGCCCAGGAAAGACATCGAAGCGAAAATCACTATCCAGATACTCATGTGCGCTAGATTAGCGTGCCCACCGAGCCAGCTCTCTTTCCAAACGTTTAAAAAAGCTGTCGAATGGATAGATCGAACCGCTCTATCGATAGCGATAACACTCAGATTGAGCAGCGGCACGACGAGGAGTTTGTCATAGAACGTTGGCTCGCCCATAGCGCCTAAAAGCGTATAGAGGCCGAACACCCCGAGGCCGTAAAGCACTCCAAAAAACGCCTTCCCTAGTGGCGTTCTCGGCGAGGTAGACGGATCAGTAATCAATAGATGCAGCCCTAGAAAAACAGCGGCAGGAATCTCCGAATCGAGGAAGTACGGAACACCCGTGCTAGCGGAATACAGGGCGCTGACTCCAAACAAGGTAATCGCCGCCATACTAGCAACAAGTGTTATGGAGAAGAAGTACATGACAATCAAGCCAGCTAAAAAGAGGAATGTATAGATGTTAGGCGCTAGAGTAAGAGTCGATGCGATATCTTGGCCCCAGGTCAAGCCAGTCGTGTTGGTAGCGATCAATATGAGGGAGAAAAGACCTAAGGCAAACGCGGAAGGGTTAAATATGTGCGAGCTACGCCCGTCTCGATTCCAACGCACGTATTCCTTGCCCATGAAACCGACTGCAATCATCACGAATTGCATGTAAAACCAATCATCCCTAAACCAGAGAAACAGATTGATGCTAAAAATAATCGGAAAGGGGCCAAAGCCTAAGCTATATTCACGACGTCTCGACCAGGCCAGCAATATATCGAAGGTATAGGCAAATAGTAGCTGCGCTAACATCAGCCAGGCATGATCGTATACCGGCCGCCAGTAATAACCCCAATAAGCATAGACACTGAACTGAACCATGGCTTGGATGTAGTGCTGTGGACGCAACACCACACTGAATACATGCTCTTCGTTCTTGTTTTTAGAATTAAATAACAGATACGCTTGCCACAGGAGCAGCGTGGCGGCAGCACCCCAAAATGACCAAACTAGTGCGGTATTGCCCTGAACACGAGGAACAAAACTTAGAAGAATAAGAGATATAGAGAGTACTAATGGAAACTTGAATGCTGCCATTGAGGCGAGCGTCTGCTTATCTGCAGAATTCTTGTTGTTTCGGCTATTATTGTTGTAACTGGCGGAAATGGCCATCAGCATGCTCTAGGGGAAAATTCAGTCAATGCCAAGAATAAACCACCTGCTAAATCAATTCAATTTGACCGGCTAGAAGCTAGGTCTTTACTGCCGTTAATGCTAATTCGCAGGCTGTTGGCTAGAGCTCAGCGACTGACTGCTCTTGTGCTTCTGCCTAGTGAGAGCTCTAGTGTTTAGAGTGTTCGGTGTCATGCTCGGAATTATCATGACCGTGGTGGCGGGCATGAAGACCTCCCTCAAGAGCAACATTGGCCATCCACAAGGGTGCGGCAACAACCGTGCCTGAAGACTAAGGCCCCAGCGATCTGGAATGGCGACTTAAATCACTGCCGTTGTCGTATCTATCGCCATTCGAATCACAGAGCCTATACCACCAGTCAGCGATAGCGCCAATATCAGGCTGACTAGCACTTTTGAGTATTTCATTGCTTACTCCTGATTATTCTTCTCCTGCCCTTAAATAGAAGGGACGCTCTACAATAGACCGATAAGCCTGACTTGTAGCAAGCAGACTGCGTTAGTATTGGCGGCCATTTTTGCGCCGTTTTTCCCACTAAAGCAACCATATTTAGTCTCTACTAAGACCCGAATAGCCTTGAAAGTTGACCTAAATACGCGTAATTTCGATCAGCTAGTCCATCATCTCACTATAATTAGAATCCTGTTGGAGGTTCACATGCACAACAGAGCACTCACGAAACTTGCTTTAGCAATAATCGGCCTTATAGTCGCGCCACAACTGCTCGCGCAGTCGCCAGATATCCCGCGCACCGAGTATGGTCAGCCAGATTTTCAAGGCACCTATACCTTTAGGACGCTAACTCCGCTTAACCGCCCAAGAGAACTCGCCGACAAGGCCACCTTAACTCCCGAGGAAGCTGCCGAGTGGGAAGCTTTTGAGAGACGTCGCCAGAACCGCGATCTGATAATTGATTCCGTGGGTGGCGCCGGTTATCCGCCGGGCGTAATCTCCTATAACGAATTCTGGTACGAGCGTGGCGTTGAGACCATAGCCGATCGTCGTACCTCGCTGGTCTATGATCCACCGAATGGCCGTGTGCCCCAATTGAATGCCGCCGGTCGCGAGCGACGTGCCAACTATGGTCAGATGGTGTTTGAGAGTGCTGGTCCCGAGGGCAGAACAACAATTGATCGGTGCCTAGTCGGTTTCGTCGGTGGACCACCAATGATCCCCGGCTCCTACAACAACAATATGCAGATAGTACAAACGAAAGACACTATCATGATCTTGAATGAGATGGTGCACACCGCGCGCATCATCCCGTTGAGTAGCGAACACAGCATGCAGCAGCTGAAGTGGGAAGGCGATTCAGTTGCACATTGGGATGGTGATGAGCTGGTTATAACTACGCAGCACTTCTACCATGACTACAATCTGCGTGGCATGTCAGATCAAGCCGTGATTTCCGAACGCTTTAGCTGGATTGATGGGGACACCCTCGATTATGACTTCACCGTGGAAGATCCCTTGTCTTGGGATGAAAGCTGGTCCGGCAGAGTACCGATGCGTCGTGCCGCCGACCCGGTCTACGAATATGCCTGCCACGAAGGCAATCATGGTTTGCAGGGCATCCTCGCCGGTTGGAGGCGCTATGAGTCTATGGGTCTAAACGGAGACGGCACTCCTAAGTCCGAGACTGGAACTGTTGCCACGGAAGAATAAAAAGTTATTCAATCATTAAAACCTGATTGCACGCGCTGGTTTTGTAAAATTCAAAAAAAACCAGAGTTGGCTTACTATCCAACTCTGGTTTTTTTATTCACGGCGTTGTAGCGCTCCAATTTTTATTGCTAACTTTGGGTGCCTCAAATATTTTTCTGGATCGGATCACTCATGTTTAGAAAACGATTTCTGTCTGCTTGTATGACTCTTTATTCACTCTTCTTGTTTTCGAGCAGTGTGATTGCTGAAGTGAATTCTGTTTTTATCTCCTCCACGCTAGATCCGAACGCAATCATCATTACTGAAGTAGATGTAATCTTTATCTACGATGCCGAAACAGCTAGCAATCTACCCGACACGAAGTCTGCTTGGTACTCGAATAAGCGACAGTTCACGCGAAATTCCGGCAACAAGATAGACATCGTAAATATATTTATACCCCAGGGTTTTGATTCAGAAATGACTAGCCTGCCCGCGCGCCGCGCCGATGCTTTGAAAGTTGTAGTCTATGCCTATCATGACGACTCAAAAGCCGCCCCACGCGATATTACCGACACAGCTAATGTGCTCGTCGAAATAGATCCCTTCGGAATTCGAGTATCCAGCAGAGACCCTATAGGAAATTAGTGAGGGATCATTGACAAGAAAATCAGCGAGGCTTAGAGACAATAGTAGGTGCAACTCTCGCTATAATAATTCAACTAGCTAGTACAGCGGTGGGAACTGACGTGTTCCTTGCTACACTTAATTAGGCTCTTATTTGGTTGAAGTAGTATGGTTTTGCCTATCTACTTTTTCTTAGCATCAATTCTCTCTACACCTTCTCTAGGGGTAAGAAGTCAAAACGAGTCACTGCCAAAATGCAGCCAGGATTTTGGGTGGCACTGACCAATTCTAAAACGGCCTCATTCTTCAGCGCTTTTATTCCGCCGTCCATAAGCCTTGATAGTGCTTACCTGTCGTAGACAACTATTCTATCTACCTGTTTATTGCTCGCCGTAACTCTGAATAATTTTTATGTTATGTGACCTTGTCGGCTTAACTGAAATGACTCGTAGCTTCACGAGATATAGATAGGTTTAATAATGGTGTAAGTGGCGCTTTATTTATTGGCGCAGGAGGATTGCTAGCTATTACAAACCGCACATAACATTACAAGCAACAGTATTCGAAATTAAACTTGGACTAATTGAATCCAGTTGCCGCAGTCATCGTCGAAGATTGCAATCCAAACACCACCGTTCTCAAGCGGCTTATCCTTGAATGAGACGCCCTTCGCTGTCAGTCGTCTATATTCTTCGTGAATATCCTCACTGTGGAAAAGAGTTGTCGGTATGCCATCGGCATAGATCGCTTCCTGATATGTCTTCGCCGCTGGATGCGCATTCGGCTCCAGGAGCAATTCTGTCTCACCAGAACCATCTGTAGAGACCGTGAGCCAACGAAATTCACCCAGATCGATGTCCTTAACCTTCCGAAAGCCAAGTATATCGGTGTAGAACGCCAGTGCTTTGCTCTGATCTTCTACGAAAATACTTGCCGTTTTTATATCCATAAGCGTCTCCTCTAGAGACGTATAACTTTGGCACACTTTACAATTGTATTGCAATTACCCCTAGTTTATTCTAGTAATCCCTTCAATAAATGCAAGAGCAACGAGAGTCTAGAAGATGACTAATACAAACATAAAATCGGCCTTTTTGGCATGGGCGATAGCCCCAGCCTTGGCTTTTGCCCAAGCTGACATGCCTCCTACAAACGATCTGGAAAACCCTTATAGCACCCAGTCTGGCTATTTCAAGATGCCTGCCGGTCGCGATTGGGGTTCCTCTAGCACAGTTGAAATTGATTCTGATGGCGAAAGTATCTGGGTTGCAGAACGCTGCGGCGGCAACGCAAATGCCTGCGTTGAGAAACCCGACACAAATCTAATTATGTTGTTCAGCAAGAACGGCGACATGGTTCGTAGCTTCGGCGCGGGTTACATTACTTGGCCTCATGGCATCCACGTCGACCACGACGGTAATGTTTGGGTCGCTGATGCACGTGGCTCAGAGCAGACACAAGGCTATGATGGCGAGCATTATGGCCACCAGGTCCACAAGTTCAGCCCCACCGGTGTACACCTGATGTCGATTGGCAAAAAAGGCGGCGGACAGGACGACGAATATTTCTACACACCAAATGACGTACATGTTGCCCCAGATGGGTCCATTTTCGTTGGCGAGGGACACTCCAGCGCTGAAGGTTCTACCAACCGCGTTCACAAGTTTGATGCTGACGGAAACCACCTTTTGTCGTTCGGCGAATGGGGTACTGAGCCAGGTAATTTCCGCCAGCCACATGGCCTCGCTATGGACTCAAAAGGACGACTATTCGTTGCAGACCGCGGCAATGACCGTATCCAGATCTTCGATCAAGAAGGAAACCTACTCGATGTATGGCATCAATTCAGCCGCTTGAGTGGCATCTACATCGACGAAAATGATGTTCTTTATGGTGCCGATTCAGAATCAGGTTCGGTTAACCCCGATCATGGCGACTGGGTTCGTGGTATCCGTATCGGAAGTGCTATTACCGGCGAAGTAGAATTTCTGATTCCTGACCCACAACCCGATTGTCGTGGCACTTGTACTGCTGAAGGCGTAGTAGCCGATGCACACGGAAATATCTTCGGCGCCGAGGTTGGCCCGGTTGGTGGAATAAAGCGCTATGTTCGCCCCATCAAGTAAGCAAACTGTTTTACAAGTAGTAGGATAGAAAAAACGAGAAGCCCATCGCTAGCGATGGGCTTTTTGTTGCCAAAAAAAAGTGAAAGCATGCTGGCACTAAATGATTTACCGCTGTTTATCGCAGCAGGCTTCATCATGGATTCTCACCGTCCCCTGCAAACTTTTATGTGATGGCGCGGGCTCTGCACAGGGTGCTTCCGCCGGATTTTCTGCGACTGCATGATTAGCGCTAGACAGTTTGTTCCATGGTTTTGCCGCCGTGTTAGGACTTTCCGTGCTGCTTAGTTACATTCCTGTGGCCTACACTTTATTGAAAATAGTTGGCGCAAGCTATCTTAAATATCTGGGTTTGAGACATTTCGGAATTCTATTTTGGGAGGGAAAAATTCAGAGGAATTAAAAGGTGATGAAACTACCTGGGAGATATTAGTACAGCCCGACACAAGGAAAATCTTCTTTCAGAGCGTGATCATCGAAGCAAGCAATCTGAAAATGGCACTTTTCTTCTGGCATTATTACCGCAGCTTGTTGTAACAGAGAGGGCCAACAGCGCTTCAGTCTCTATGTCTTAGTTTAATCGTAACGCTATCAGCTATTTCCTGCGACTTATTCGTTATATTTTTCGCAGGCAAAGCAGCTGATTTGAGAAAACCAGAATTTTAGAGATAAGTTGGATACGATTTCTGGAACTATTTTAATTAGTCTCAGTGCTTATGTTCTGCTCGCCGAGATTGAATAATTAAATTATGACTTACTGACTGGATTCGCTTTGTACAGCATCGTCGATGTTCATGAAAAAATTTCTCTCTTCTATTTTATCGTACAATCCAGATGCTTTCATAACTCTCAATACGGGAACTTTAACGCTAGCGAATTTTAATTCTATGTTGCGTTCTTTGAAATCATCGGCAATATCATGTAATACCGAATCAGCGCTACTATCGAGCTGAGCAATACTACAAGCTTCTATAATGATAGTCTTCAGTGGGGATAGCGATTCTTTTTCCAGTTTCTTGAGTAAAGTTTTTAGAAAACTGACGTTGCCGAAATAAAATTGCGCATCAATACGAATAATGATGACGCCTGTATAAGTAGTCGCCTCAGGATAGTGTTTTAAATTACGAAAATCCGCAGTGTTTCCAACACGACCGAGTATCGCAGTATGTGGACGAGTTGTTAGGTAAAGAAATAGTCCCAAAGAAAATACAACTCCGATGAGAATGCCCTCGACAATACCAACTATCAGCGTTGAGAAAAACGTTAACAGCAAGAGCCACATATCTGACTGTTTGGTTTTTCGTAAATGTTTAACTAGAGTGAAATCGATTAGCCCGAGCACTGCGAGTATAATTATGGCCGCCAGCGTTGCGGTAGGAAGGTAGTAAAGATATTCTGTTAAGAAAAGCAAAGTGAGAAATATCCAAGCTGCGACCACAACGAGGGAATAAGTAGAAGTAGAGCCTGCTTCTGCATGAACTGCCGACCGCGAAAAACTAGCACTAACAGGAAAGCCCTGTGAAAAACTAGCCACAAAATTAGATGCACCCAGCGCAATCAATTCTCGATTTGGAGCTATATCATATCGGCTTCGGTCAGCAAAAGTTCTAGCGATCGAGATAGTTGTTAGGTAGCCAACTGCTGCTATCGCCATTGAGCTTGGCAAAAGTGTTACGAATAATTCTTGCGTGACCCAGACAAATCCGAATTGAGGAATCCCTTGCGGAATAGCACCAAGAACTGATACTTGGTTTTGATCTACTTTCAAAATTGCGCCTACGATGGCCGCAAGAATGACCACTGCTAGGGCATTCGGAAAACTCTTTTTAATCCGTTTTGCCATCGCAATAAAACAAAGCGATCCAATTCCAATCATCGCTGTCATTAAGTGAATTTCTTCAACATGGGTGACTAGTTGCCAGAATTCCTCATAGAAGCGCGAACTCCTGTCTATATCCATTCCCAGTAAATGTTTGACTTGGCTTATAGCTATTGTTAAAGCCGCAGCGGACGTGAAGCCACTAATAACCGGCTTTGATAAAAAATTTATTAGAAAGCCACCCCGTAGTAAGCCCAATACAATCTGTATCATGGCTACTTGAAAAGCGATAACCGCTGCCACTGTCGCCGCATTGGGATTGCTGGCCACTGATAAACTACCGATTGTTACGCCGATCAACAAGGTATCCAAGGCTCCAGGGCCTAGGGCCAGTTCCCGTGATCTACCTAAGAGCGCATACACCACCAGTGGCAGCAACGACGCATAGAGGCCATAAACAGGCGGTACTCCCGCAACAAGTGCGTAGGCCATGCTTTGGGGTATAAGCAAGATGGCCGTGGTTGTACCCGCTTGAAAATTTCTCAGTAATATCTGATAGTTTGTTTTCATGACCAATGGAGTATCTATTATCCTATTGATTTATTCGAGCTTCTCTTAGGACATTTAATAGAATTCGGTCTGTGGTGCGGCTGCGGTAGCGAGTTTTTAGTTCGTAACGTAACTCTAATTCGAGAGAATCAAAGATTTGGAGACAATTTAGGAAAATATCCTGACACTATTCTAATTACTCTCGGCGCTTACGTTTAACTCGCTGAGAGTAATTAGATAAGTTGAAATAGCTTACACAGCCGCGACTATCGCATTTAGCGTGGCGCTAGGGCGCATAGCTGCAGATGCCTTTGTCGCATCCAGTTTGTAGTAGCCGCCGACATCCATGGCAGTCCCTTGGACAGAGTTCAGTTCATCGACAATTTTCTCTTCGTTCTCAGCCATTGCCTGAGCGACCGGTGCGAAACGCGCCTGTAGCTCAGCATCATCGCCCTGTTCAGCTAGAGCCTGAGCCCAGTACATGGCTAGATAGAAATGACTGCCACGGTTATCTAGCTCGTTTACTTTGCGTAACGGCGACTTGTTATTATCTAGAAAGTCCCCCGTAGCCTTGTCCAATGAATCGGCGAGAATTTTCGCTCTTTCATTCCCCGTTACATTAGCCAGATGCTCAAGCGATGCAGCCAGTGCTAGAAATTCACCTAACGAATCCCAACGCAGGTGATTCTCTTTTTCGAATTGTTGAACATGCTTCGGCGCGGACCCGCCGGCACCTGTCTCAAATAAACCACCGCCTTTCATCAGAGGAACGACGGAAAGCATTTTTGCGCTGGTACCGAGTTCCAAGATTGGGAATAGGTCTGTTAGATAGTCGCGCAGCACGTTACCGGTTACGGAAATTGTGTCTAAGCCTTCTTTCGCCCTCTTCAGAGATAGGCGAGTTGCTGCCTCTGGCGTCAGGATACTGATATCCAAGCCTTCGGTGTCATGATCAGCAAGATAGGTATTTACCTTCTTGATGATCTCAGTATCGTGACTGCGATCCTCATTTAACCAAAACACCGCAGGCAGAGCGGATAGTCTTGCTCGACTCACTGCCAACTTAACCCAGTCTTGAATCGGCGCGTCTTTAGCCTGGCACATACGCCAGATATCGCCTTTCTCTACCGCATGCTCTAGCAAAGTATTACCTTCACTATCGACAACCGTTACCATGCCGCTAGAGGCAAGCTCGAATGTTTTGTCATGCGACCCATATTCTTCTGCTTTCTGTGCCATTAGACCAACGTTAGGCACGCTGCCCATAGTCGCTGGGTCGAACGCACCATTCGTTCTACAGAAGTCGAAAACTTCCTGATACACACCGGCGTAGCAACGATCTGGAATCACCGCTTTCATGTCTTGCAGGTTTCCATCAGGACCCCACATCTGTCCTGAGGTTCTCAGTGCGGCCGGCATAGAGGCGTCGATTATCACATCGCTGGGAACATGCAGATTGGTAACTCCGTTGTCCGAATCTACCATCGCCATTTCTGGTCGGCTCGCATAGCAGGCTGCAAGGTCTGCCTTTATCTCTTCACGCTGCGTGTCTGACAATGACTTAATTTTACTGTAGACATCTCCAACGCCGTTGTTCGCATCGACACCTAGCTCAGCAAAAACAGCCGCGTGCTTATTGAATGCTTCTTCATAGAAAACCGTAACCGCATGGCCAAAAATTATTGGGTCTGACACCTTCATCATTGTTGCTTTTAGATGAAGAGAGAAAAGTATACCTTGGCTTTTCGCATCGTCTATCTGTGTTGCAAGAAATGAACGTAGTGCTTTTCTATTCATCGCCGAGGCATCTATTATCTCGCCAGCTAGCAAGCCAATGCCCTCCTTGAGGACAGTCACATTACCTGCAGCATCGCGGTGCTCAATCTTTGCTGTTGTAGCGGCCACAAGAGTTGTCGATTGTTCGCTGCCAAAGAAGTCACCCGACTCCATATTGGCGACATGTGATTTGGAATCCTTGGACCAAGCACCCATAGAATGAGGGTTCTTTTGCGCATAGGACTTCACGGAGGCTGGCGCACGACGGTCAGAATTACCTTCTCTGAGCACTGGGTTTACTGCACTGCCTTTTATCTTGTCATAGCGTGCCTTGATGTCGCGCTCAGCACTAGTGCTGGGATCTTCAGTGTAGTCTGGGAGCGCATAGCCTTTGGCCTGAAGCTCCTTGATCACCTCCATCATCTGCGGCAGAGAAGCTGAGATATTAGGCAGTTTAATGATGTTAGCCAGTGGGTCTTGAGTCATTTCACCCAACTCGGCCAGAGCATCGCCCTGCTGCTGATCAGCATTTAGGAAGTCTGAAAAGGCGGCAATTACGCGTCCGGAGAGGGATATGTCGCGAGTCTCGACGGCCACGTCGGAAGCATCTGTATATGCCTTGATGATAGGCAGTAGTGAATAGGTGGCTAAGGCTGGCGCCTCGTCTGTCTCGGTATAAATAATCGTAGATTTCTTGTCTGACATCGTAGTTCCTTGTATTGACTCATTCTAGCCAGGCTAGTGCTGTGTTCTTGCCTACGCCTGATGTATAAACTTTTGTAATCACCCTGCCTTAGGGCAAAAAGGGCGCATATTATAGCAGTCGGAGGCCAACACTTACAGAGGGAGGCAGATGCTCTACGACGCAGATGTGCTGTATAATCGGCCGCCTTGGCCATACACAAGCGCTCATCATGTGTGTAGACCCATGATTTGAAAAGAGCATTATTGCGATTACCCAGAGAAAAAACAGAAGAGAACAATCTATGAAACTAGCCACCAGTGTCCCTGACTTTACTATTCGTTCGGCTATTGTCGATGACTGCACCCAGATTCTAAGTTTCATTCAGGAACTGGCAGACTACGAAAAACTCGGCCACGAGGTTGTCGCCACCCCCGAAACACTCAAAGAAACACTATTTGGGGAGAAGGCTTACGCCGAGGTTACGATTGGAGAGTATCAAGGAAAAGCCATAGGCTACTCACTGTTCTTTCACAATTTCTCTACCTTCACAGGCAGGCCAGGCATCTACCTTGAGGACATCTATGTACAACCATCAATGCGCGGCAAGGGTTATGGAAAGCTGATGCTAGCTTATATCGCCAAACTTGCCGTACAGCGCAACTGCACCCGAGTAGAATGGTCGGTGCTAGATTGGAATGAGCCTTCGATTCAATTCTATAGATCGATAGGGGCAGCGCCAATGGATGGTTGGACTGTGCAGCGGCTTGATGGCAGCGAGCTGACCGATTTTGCACAGCAATTTAAATAGACGGGGGATAGCTTGAGTAGAATAGTATATGTGAATGGCGAATATGCCCTGGAAGAGACTGCGAAAATATCCATATTCGATCGTGGCTTTATCTTCGGTGATGGCGTGTATGAAGTAGTGCCAGTTGTCACAGGAAAATTAGTTGATCGCGACTATTTCCTGGAACGCCTCGATAGGTCTCTATCGGAGTTGAGCATTACCTGGCCTTGTTCCCAGCGAGAGTATCTCGACATTATGCAGGAACTCATCTCTCGCAATAATTTGGAAGAGGGTTTCGTCTACTCGCAGGTCACAAGAGGCATTGCTGATAGGGACTTCGCCTTTCCAGTTGATACGGCCCCATCTCTAGTCGCGTTCACCTGCGAGATGAACTTGCTCAACAATCCTCTCGCAGAATCTGGCATTGCTGTTACTACAAGCGAAGATATCCGCTGGAAGCGACGCGATATAAAGTCAATAAACCTGCTTGCTCAGTGCCTCGCGAAACAAGATGCGCACAGTAAGGGAGCGAGCGAAGGCTGGATGGTGGAAGATGGCTTCGTTACCGAAGGAGTGTCTTCCAGTGCCTACATCGTCGTCGAGAAAAAGATCATCACTAGGCCTCTTTCAAATTTGGTTCTTCCTGGCATACGCCGTCGCACACTTATCGAAATTGCCGAACGTGAAGGTATTGAGCTAGAGCAGAGACTGTTTACCATTGAGGAGGCACTAGAAGCCGATGAAGCCTTTATCAGTAGCGCCACAACGATTACTTTGCCTGTTGTGAGTATCAACGGTGAGAAAGTAGCAGACGGAAAACCTGGGGAAATTACCGAAAAGCTTAGAAAATTATATATAGAGAAATTATTAGAAGAAGCGAAGAACGCTGAATAACGACTTTGCGCCTGTGTATGATTAGACGCGCTCGCTGTCGAAGCTAATTACTTCGCTGATATGCTTGGCATCAACTAATAACATTAGCAATCGATCCACGCCCACAGCAACACCTGAACAGCTAGGCAGGCCGCTTTCTAATGCAGCGATTAGCTTCTCATCTGCATCATGAGCCTGCAGTCCTTTCCCCTTTCTTGCCGCGTTATCCGTCTCAAATCGTGCGCGCTGTTCAGTGGCATCACTAAGCTCGAAATAACCATTCGCTAGCTCCATCCCATGACCAAACAATTCGAAGCGTTTCGCAACGACAACACCATGCTCGTCAGTCGCAAGAGTAGCCAATGCAGCCTGCTCTGACGGATAATCATAGATAATGCAAAAGGGCGGCAGCTTAGGCTCAATGCTATTGCTCAGCAATAGCTGCAGATAATCTGTCTTGCTTAGGTTGCTACCACTCAAATCAATTTCAGAGCTTGCCAGCTGCTGCAGTTCTTCTAATAAGATTTCATGCGGATCAATCTGCAGATGCTGCCGAAATATTTCTCGATAGCTGAATCGCGAAATTGGACCGCAGTCGAGCACCTCTTGGACTAGCTCTTCCAATTCCGCCATCAATTGATCTAGAGAATAGGACAGCCTATACCATTCGAGCAGGGTAAATTCGATGTTGTGTCTTGCGCCTTTTTCTTCCTGCCTAAAGGCTTTAGCGATCTGATAGATTGAGCCGCTGCCACTAGCCAGCAGTCGCTTCATAAAAAATTCCGGAGAGGTTTGCAGAAAATTCTTGCGACTCGAGTTGCCTTCCATTACCTCGGCAGCAATCGATTCTATGTAGACATCGGGTACAGTTGAGCTAGCTAATAGAGGAGTCTCTACTTCGAGAACAGCGCGCTCAGAAAAGAACCGCCGGATTTTGGCAAGAACATAGGCGCGCTGCTGCAGGTTTTGTAAGGACGCACTCGGTTTCCAATCAACCATGAATTCATCCTTCCAAAATCTACGCAGTGCTTAAGCAGTAGTGAGAACAGAAATTCTATTTGGTGACGCGATTCTGGTATTCGGAGTTTCGCGTGTCGACCCGAAGCCTATCGCCAATATTAACGAACAAGGGAACCTTCACTACTGCGCCTGAACTTAAGGTCGCCGGCTTAGTGCCACCCTGCGCCGTATCACCCTTCAAGCCAGGGTCGGTGTCGGTCACTTCAAGCTCGACAAAATTTGGCGCAGTAACCGAGATCGGTGCATCGTTCCACAAGACCATCGTGTACTTATCCTGCTCCTTCAACCAGATTTTCGCGTCAACAATAGCATTAATGTCGGCAGCAATTTGCTCGAAGCTGTCATCAGTCTTCATGAAATGCCAAAACTCCCCATCCTCGTACAGATATTCCATTTCCAATTCCATGACATCAGCCGCCTCGACTGACTCGCCGGATTTGAAGGTACGCTCCCAGACTCTGCCATTGACCAGATTACGCAGCTTCACGCGATCGAATGCCTGTCCCTTACCGGGTTTGACCTTTTCAACTTCGATCATCGAGCAGGGCTCTGAGTCTATAAGGACCTTAAGCCCCGATTTAAATTCGCTGGTGGAGTAAGTCGCCATTTTTTCCTCTTAACGCTATTTATGTACAAACCCGTTATTTCGATTCGCAGTAATGATCTTGGCCACGAACAACTAGACATCGAAGACTGCAGCCTTATGTTGCTATGATGTGGCAACGGATACTAGCAATTGCCTTTATAAAATTAAACACTGTTTTGGGTTACAAGATGACAAACCAGGCTATATCACTAATTCAGTCAGACCGAGCTGAAACCTGGCAAGAGATTCTATCCGATCTGGTAACAGATCCGCAGGAATTATTGCGCCTAGTAGAGCTTGATGCGGACACTAGCCCTTACAGCTTAGTGGCACTCGCTCAATTCCCCTTGAAAGCGCCCAGACCCTTCGTAGAACGCATCGAAAAGGGCAACTGGCATGACCCGTTGCTACGACAGATCTGGCCCTCTGCATTCGAGGAGTCCCAAACTGAGGGGTTTGTTGCAGACCCTCTGAATGAGGAGGAATTCAATCCGCTGCCTGGTCTCCTGCACAAGTATCAGGGGCGGGTACTGTTAACTGCAGCGCCGCATTGTGCGATCCATTGCCGTTATTGTTTCCGGCGCCATTTCGACTATCGAGCCAACTCCCCCAGTCGAGCGCAGTGGGAGGAGGCTTTCGCCTATATAGCTGCTGACAGCAGCATCGAGGAGGTTATTCTCAGTGGCGGTGACCCGCTGGCGATCTCGGACAAGCAATTTCACTGGCTACTCCAGCAATTAGCGAATATCAAGACGCTTACCACCGTCAGGATTCATACCCGTTTGCCCATCGTGATCCCACAGCGGATAACCAAGGAGCTAGTAGGCTGCCTTAATGAAACGCGGCTACGTGTCGTCATGGTTGTGCACTGCAACCATCGCGCGGAGCTGGATAATGCTGTTACTAGTGGGTTTGGAATTTTAGGCGACGTTGGCGTCATTCTTCTCAATCAAGCGGTTGTTTTAAAGGATGTTAACGACAATGTTGATGCATTGATCGAGCTAAATAAAGCGCTTTTTCAACACAATGTACTACCCTATTACTTACACATGCCCGACCGGGTTGCCGGTACCGAGCATTTCTACGTAACCGAGCAACATGCTACGGAACTGATCAAGGCCCTACACGCCTCACTGCCAGGGTATCTAGTTCCACGACTCGTGCGAGAGATTCCCGGGGAGCGTGGAAAAACCAGAATAGCTTAAGGACATCGCCAAGGATGGACAGTCGGGACTCAC
>Ga0209425_10003074_pt1 | contig 18044 bp, 19 predicted proteins | sample COG_05_FD_184749 | JGI IMG/M metagenome (GOLD analysis project Ga0209425, IMG submission 184749) | Pelagic Microbial community sample from North Sea - COGITO 998_met_05 (SPAdes) (version 2) | ecosystem: Environmental > Aquatic > Marine > Neritic zone/Coastal water | place: Helgoland, sampling...
TTTTTAAAAAATAAAATAATTTACACACCATATATACACAAATAAAAACAAATTACATTTTATCATAACAAATTACACCATAAATATATTCTCAAATTTCTTTACCCTTGTTATTGCCGTGTATCTCAATTTCTTATCCATTAAATCCCAATCGTGTATAGAAACCGCACCATCAATAGTTATTCCTTGGGACTTATGGGTCGTCATACAATAACAACATAAAAGATATTTTTGTATCTCGTGTAATTCCTTCTCTATTATGTGTTCGTATTCCTCACCATCTTCATCCGGTCTTCGTGATGATAAAGTTATGGTCTCATTTGTTATACTTTTTACAATAAATTTTTCATTATTACACATATCTTCTTTATCATTCATTCTCGCAATCATCGGCATATTTTCGTAGATGAAAATGTCTTGGGATTGGTTATTTTCATCAAATTCCTTTTTACATTTTAGGTTTTGTTCCTTTGAGAACTTCTTATTATCTTTCCACTCTTCTTTTGGTGAGATTAAAAAGTTTTCTTGTGGTCTTAATTTGTTATTAATTAATGCGTTAATTTTTTTTCTTGTTTTATTTAAATAACAAATATTTACTACACCTATTTTCCTTTTAAAATCACTTTTTTTTATATTCATCATACCATCTAAATCCTTTGTATATTCCGCTAATTTGGTGTCGTATCTATGGATTTTTTCCAATTCTACATAAGAATTACTACCTAAACTTTTAAGAGTTGGATGGTTTTTATAGTCTTCATATACCATATCTTCTACCGGTGGGATTTGTCTAAAATCTCCTACCAATAAAAAGGGTATTCCGGTCATATCTTTTAGATGGTAAAGTCTTCTCCATAAGAAAGAAGACACCATAGAAATTTCATCAATAATAATCATAGAAATAGTCTCTTTAATTTTTTTAATTCGTGATGTTAATAGGTCTCCTTTCTCATTAAGTTTTAAGAATTTATGTATAGTTGTTCCACCAATATTTAATGATGCGATATTTGTGAAGGCAATTTTAGCAACTTCCTTACCTTGTTCCTTATACATTTTATCAATATTTTTAATTACATAACTCTTACCACATCCGGCACGTCCCAAAAGCATAAGACCACCTTTCTCTTCAATATGATTTAATATTTTTTCATAATCACTACTATCATCCCCTTCTAATTTGTTCCATTTATTTTCAATATTGTTATCAAGGTATTTTTTTATTTCCATACCCTTCATTTTCCTTTCATCATTTTTATTTACGTGAATTAATTTGGGGTATTTTTCCTTTGAATATCCACCCCAATCATCATCTAAAAGTAAAGGGTTTTTAGGGTTAAAAATCAAAGCACAATCGGTTTTTCTATAAAGACAATCACCACCACTTTTTTTTATCATATCATATAAGCGAATATTACTTTCATCTAAAATTTGAAGGTAAATAGGTAATGAATTATCTTGTAATTGTCTATTATCATTAACACCATACATATAGATTTTGTTGTCCCCATCACCCTCTACATAACAAAAGGGGTTTTGGTCTTTATTACTACTTATATAAGAAACGAACTCCATAAATGAAGATGAAATATTTAATTTTGTCCGTGATGTTTCCGTTTTACCTAAAATACCGGTCATAAGATTTACCATATTCTTAAATATGTTTTTTTTACCACCACATTCCTCATTAAATTTTGAAATTAAATCGTGAAAATAATTCTTTGGTAATGATTTCTTTTCATTTGCTACACAAGCATATAAAATGTTATCAAGTGTAATAATCCCCTCCTTAATTCCCTTCAAAATTATAGAATTAGAATAGATATTACTTCCGTGAAATAATGTAAAGTCATCCGTATCAACAAAATATAAACCAAGTGGTATTTTATGGTGTTGTTTCTTATCAAATACGAAGAATTGAGAATTAAAATCTAATACCATAAACTTCTCTTGGGGATGTTTCAAAATAGCACCATAACACTTATTAATATCATAACATTTATACACATCTCTACCTACAATTTTGTCTTCACTCCAATCTTCTTTTTTGGTAATTTCTTCCTTGATGGTCTTATCTTTTTTCCATTTATTAAAATATTTGTGTAGTGATTTGTCTTCATTTATTACATTAATAGTTTCTTTTGGTTCTTCGTATTTATGATGTATTGTTTCCACAATATCAAGGTAATCATTACCTTCTTTTTCCAAATCATCAATAATTTTTTCAAGGTAATCTACCATACCATTATCGGTTGCCCCAAGGTGAGTTCTATGTTTAACACCATCAAGTCTTAAAAATTCTAAAACTTGGTTATTCATAGAAGAAATATGGTCTTTGTTTGGGTAATTCTCATCAAATATTTTAGACGCTATTTGAACTATGTGTTCTCCTTTCCACGCATCACCCAACAAATCCTTACCATAATTGTCTTCATCTTTGGTAAATATATATTTTTTATCCTCTAATTGAAAAGATAAGATTTGATTTCCCTTCATAACTACATTTTTATTTAAAACTTGGGTGTCTAATTCCTTCATTTTATCAAATAAATATTGTGTGTTTGTCTTATCACTTTTTACTTCAACAATTTTAATTTCTACCTCTTGTTTGTCTTCATTTTTCTTACTTAAATTATTAGTAATAAGATTAGTTTTTTTAGAGTTAATTGCTCCTAAATAATGGATTGCTTCATCATTTTCTATACCATAAAAGTGTCCGTTTGCTACCTTAAAGGCGAGACTTTTATGTCCGTTAGATGTTTTTGGTAGGTGTTTTGCTATGGTTTTATCATCTTGGGATAAACAATACATAGGGATTTTATTATCCTTACAAAATCTTTTAATATTTCTAATAGATACACTCCATACATCCTTATAATAATCAACATATTTTTTATAATCCTTATGGTCTTGTGTAATAAAATCTTTTTTACTTACAATACCACATTCATTATCCTTTTTAAAATAACTATCCGGTAAGGTAATTGCCTCCATATCTTCGGTAATTGGTGGGACTTTTACAAACAATTTATTATACTCATTCCTATTCTTTTTACCAAGTTTATCAACCATTTCCATACTAAATTCCTTATACTTTTCTTGAATTCTAACAATATCTTTCCAATATAATTTAATTTCATCATTATATTTCTTATGGTTTTTTTCTTCCCAAATCTTAATTTTATGGTGTAAAACGTTAGGTAAATCACTATCATTAAAATATTTAAATAATTTATGGTATGTAAGACGATTACAAAGGGATTTATCGCCACTATAATAATAGATAAGGTAATCATACACACATCTTCCGGTCTTGGTGTCCCAAGAAGTAGTAGTGGGTAATTTACTATTTTTATCAAAAGAAAGATGATTTATGGTGGTATTATCATCTAAAATGTTATCATTATTATATAAATGTTGTGGTAATTCCCCTTCAATACCATTTAAATCCAAGTCTAAAATATCTTCTAAGTCCTCATCATCACTATCCAAAAAATCAAATTTATCGTCTTTATTTACCTTAGATAATTCGGTTTTAGTATTTGTTATGTTGTAAATATTGGTAATAACATAAGATATAATTGGTGATTGAGAAGTCATCATAAACTCCTCATTTGCCTTCCATTCTTGAATATCCGTAGAATTAGAAGACAAAGTAGATACAAAAGAATTTTTATTGGTATTAAAATAAGGTCTTGTAGGGGCGGATTTATACACTATGGTATAATCATAAGAAAAAGACACCAAAACATTCACATCAATAGATTTTAATGATGAAGGATTGAATTTTTTGATAGAATTGAAGACACGATTTAATTTAATTTCGTTTAAAAGTGGTGCGGTTTTCTTATATTTTAAGTAAGATGGTGAGATAGTATCAACATCACTAATAACATTTAACCAAGATTTTCTAAAAGATTTGTTATTTTTATAAGCATCATACGCTTTAAGATAAGGTGGTGTAAGGCGTTTGTCGGTTTTGTAGCGGAAATAAGAAGGGTTTGGAGAAGGAGACGAATTCATATTATAATTATAGTTATTCATTTATCTTTAAATAGTTTATAAATATATATTATATAATAATTTTAATTAATTAATAAATAAATAAAAATGGGTATAAGAAAAAAAGACCTAAAAAAAAGGCATAAAAATCAAAGTGATAAGAGTATGGTGTTAATTTAATTTATCCTTAATATAATTAATTTTTCTCGTATATATTGATATATATATATATAGACCTAAATAATAAGAGAATTAAATAAATCAATAAAAAGTAAAGGTAAATATGGTGTCTAATTTGAGTGTGTATCACATTCACTATCATAATCACTATCACTTTCCATACCATCATCACTATCGTATTCATTTTCCATACAATAATTCACAAAGGGACTATTTCTACCACATTTCTTATTACCTTCTAAATGGTAATCTTCACATATCCATTCAACGTCATATTTGTCTTCACAATTTATAGAAAATTTAACAATAACAAATACTACATCTTCTTCTTCACATTCATCATATATAAATTCACCATCACAAAACCATTCATCAAAGTCCTTCAAGGTAATAAGCACTAACAATTCATCATCATTTTTATTAAACATCATCTATATACTATAACATATATAGTAAATAAAGTTTTAAATAGAAAAAAAAAATTATAAATATATATGATTACAATATTAATTAAAATCTACAACAATTACATCATTTTCAACAATCTCATCACTATTTATCGTGTTAGTTGTTTTCTTTTTCCGTTTTTTTTCTAATATTTTTTCACGATTTTTTAAATAGTATTCTCTTTGTTTTTGTTTTCTAATATTTTTAAATGTTTCATCGTCTTTATTCTTATTGTAATAATTTTGGTATGCTTTTCTTTGATATGAAGGGGTTTTAAATACTTTTTCTACGATTTCCATTTTGGTTATTATTATATATTATGGATATTTATTTTTTAAATAGTTTTTATAAATATATATTTTATCCTTCAAGGACAATCTTACCAAAGTAGTTCATTTGCGTAATAACCACCACTACCAATTACACCTATATCTTTTGCGTGTCTTGCTCTATATAATTTACGTCTTTTTAGGGCGTGTCCGTTCTTAAAAATCCCTTCTTTTTCTAATTCCATATATGTAGGATAATCACTATATCCTAACGCCCCAACGGACACCACATACTTACCTTCTTTATCATATACATCTATTTTTTTTCCTTTACGAGTTGAAGGTTTAACACTTACATTTAACTTCTTCGCTTTTTGTATTGTATATGGTAGTATTTTATATGTTTGGGACATCATATTTCCTTTCTTTTTTAAAATATTATCTCTTTGTTTTTCGGTTATATTACTCATCTATACTATTGTAATATATTATAATTTTGGATTAAAGTTTTGGTATCATACCAACTACATCCGGTATAGCACCCATAGACGCTATATTGGCGACTTTACTAATGGGTTTTACTATACTCATAGCGGTATTAAATGAGTTTTTAAGTCGTGATGGTTTCAAATCATCAAAAAATCCACCACCTTTTTCTTCTTTCTTGGTGTGAGTTCCTTTATGTTTTCTCCAAGTTTTACCGGCGACACGCATTTTTTCTTGTGGGGACATATCACTACCTTTTAATTCACTAAAAGTTTCTCTAACAACATCTTTATACGTTTTCATTTTATACTATATAACTATATATATTATTTAATTTAAATTGGTAATAGGATTTTTGAAATCTTTTTTCTAAAAAGATTATTTGGATACTTCTTCTACAATATCTTTTTCTTTTAATTTTCTTAGGGATGATTTTGTTATAGAAATTTCACTTGTAGAAACATTTTTATATCCATCATTCTTTTTAAATAATTCATCAAGTTTTTCTTGTGGTCTTACAAGGTTAGTAGTTAATATATTTTTAATATTATCCTTACCATAAATAGAAATAAGGTGTCTAATCTCTTCACAATCCACACATAATTTAGATAAAACACACCATTCAACACGACATAAGGGACATTCTAACATTTTTATATATATTATAACAATATAAATTTAATTATTGAAACGATATAGTAAAATTACCTTTTGTAATAACAATTCCTTTATACCTTTTACCTTCTTTTTCTTCAATCTTTCTTTTTTTTGTGTTTTCAATATTTTTTTTAATTAATCGTTCTCTATTTTTCCTATAATATTCCTTATAATATTCCTTTTTATCTTGGGACATATATATTATAGTAATATATTATTTTTAAATTCTTTTTTTACTAAATATAAGAGTTTTTACTATATGGTTTATCCTTCAAGGGTCTTTTACATAATATTCTATGTATTTTTTCCATATCTTTATATTTTAATTCAAATTTATCTAATGAGAACTTATGAAGGTCTAAATCAAATTCACCATCATTAAATTTACACGATGATTTACACACAAATTTATTCACAATCCATTTTACTAAACCCATAACTCTATATATATACGTAATTTTATTATAAATATTTAAAATGGTAAGTCGTCATATATGGTAGTAAAATTGTGTTTTCTATATTTTAATTTCTTATTATCATTACCTAAATCCTTTAATGTTTTATATTTTGTATCAATAATAAGACATCCGTGGGGGTCATCGGTAGCGTCTTCATATACATCCATTAACTCCTTATAATGTCTTGGTTCTAATTGTATCGCAAGATTTTTGAACTCCATTTGGTCTCCAAAATTAAAAATAACATAATAATCACAATTTACTCTATTGGTTCTTCTACCATCCGTAAATATCCTTTGGGTTAATTCTACGATTGATGCGTTCCTATGTCTTCCGGATGTAAATAAATCGGTCATATAACGACTTTTTTTATTCATTAAATCATCAAACACAATTAAGGTTTGGTTTCCTTCATAAAAACTTTCTTCTAATTCTTCACTTATTTTTTGTTCTTCTAATCCTTCAATAAATATCATTCTATCCCCCATCATTTCTTTACATTTTTGTAATTTTTCTTGTTCTAATGAGAATTTTGGAGCAACAAATAAAACTTTATCAAAGGGACTTTTGGGGTCTAAAATAACATCTTCTAAAATAAATCGTGTTTTACCACATCCGGAAGCACCACAAATAATAGCACGACAAGGGTGTATAAATCCCAATTTGTTAGGATTTCTCGCCTTTTTTTCACCTTCTATTAATTTAGATTTACTCATATACATTAATAAAATATATAAAAATTCATTTAAATTAACGTAATATACCGGAATATTAAGGAAAATTATGGAATATATTGGAAATTTAAAGAATAATTAAAATAAAATCTTATATTATAAAATGCCGAAAGTTTCAAGTGTTAAAGTAAATAGTGGTGGTGAGATGAGTATTAGTCCGGTAAGAACATTACCAACACACGCAACAATATCATTAGGAAGGTTAAGTGGTGGTAGTGTTAATTCTAAATCTTCAAAAAGAATGAAAAAGAATGTAGTAAAATTACCGGAAGTTTCATCTATGCCGATGCCGAAAAGTCAAGAAGAAGAAGCAATAAGCGGTCTTAGTGGAAGACAATTACAACAATATCTTAACGCTAAAAACAAAGAAGGACGATTACAAAGAAATACCTTGGGGACTACTCGTGATGTATTATTACAAGAAATTTTAGGCAAAATTGAAGGGCAAGAAGGGGGTATGATGCCGACAAAATCCGGACATAGTAATTCAAAAAGTAGAAAAGGTGGAATGGGTGGAAGTGGAATTATGATGGGAAGTATGGGGGGGGGAAATTTAGACCAAATTGTTAAAAATGATATGAGACTAAAACACTTACGAGATATGGGGGTTCGTGTTGATACATATTCACCATACGTAATAAAAGCGGTTGTTGATGGAGATTATAAGAGTTATAGGACTACTAATGAAAATGAATGGAATGATTTAATTAATGAGTGTGCTTTACGTGGGGTTCAAGTAAATATAATGGGAAGAAAGACGCAATTTGGAAGACAATTAGAAGGATTTTTACGTAATGGTAAATATGGTGGTGAAATGTTTAATACGGATGATATGGTTAATAGTGATATACGTGATGGTGTGCCGGTTCATACAAGGAGCGGACTACAAGGCGGTTCTATGGTGGCGGATAATGGTTCTCTACCAACAATTAGAACACCAACTATACCACAAATGATAGATGAAGTAATCGCTATGTCTATAAATTTGGGTTATAATCCGGCAATTGATTTATTAAATACTATTAAGGATAATCTTACACCCCAAGAATATAGTGATTTATATGTCTATTTAGGACAAACCGCCTTACCATTACGTTAATATCTTTTTAGAAAAAAGATAACAAAAAACGTAGGTATTTTGATTTTAAACTTTTTAAAAGTTTAATAATATATTAATATAATATATAGAATGTCTTGTAATATTTTAATCCCTTCACCAAATTATAAAGATTTAACGTTATTTGATAATATAAAAAATGATGTATTAAAGGAATATAAAAATTTATCTAAAATCCATATTAAAAGTATTATTGATGAACGCTATAAGAGTTATGGTGGGAAATTTAAAGATGATTTACAAATAACAAATATGTCTAATTATTGTAATAGTATTTTAGGTAATAAATTTATAAATGAAAAAGAAAATATAACAACAACCGATTTAGTAAAGAAATTTGGTCGTAAAAAAGTTATAGCACTAAAATTATGTAAGGAAGTAGATGAAGATGGAATTATAGATTGGAGAAATGGGACATTTATTACAAGTAAGAAATTAAATAAATAAAATAATATAATATAATACTATAATAATGGAAACGTCATCGTATATAAATTCAAATCAAGAAGAGATAATTATGTTGGAAATTGATTATCGTAAATTATTTGATGCCGGATACGCCAAGGGGAGTATAGGTAATTTTTCGGTATCTTTCGCACAAACAATAAATTTAGATAGTAATTTAGAGTATGATATGGGAATAACAAGTATATTATATAACCAACCATACCCACAAGTCCAAGATAGTTATATATTATATTGTAGTTTAGTAGAACAATCACGTATAGGAAGTGGTGTAGGAAATGTTTTACATAAGACATTAACATCATACGCTTCAAGTAGATTTAATAATCACGGAAATCAATTTTACGCAAGGGGTATAAATTCGTCAAGTATAATAGATTGGAAAAAATTAAATGTAAGGGATTTTAACACCATAGATTTTATATTTATTTCTTCAAGTGGATTACCATATCCGGAAGATATAGTTTTACCAAGACCAACAATACACGATTACAATTTAAGTATAAGTGTCGCTATAAGAGTTTCACCCACATCTAAACAATTAACAAGTAGAGTTTTAGGACAACATACACGAATTTAATTTACATAATTATTTTAATATATTATTATAGTATATAAAATGGATAATGATGACTTGTATATGATTTATTTGAATAGTAGTAATGTGGGTGAAGATAATAATGGAAACCCAATACAAGCGGAAAATGATGCTAATTTTACTACTAATATAAGACCCTTAACACTTAATCCTAATAATGAATGGGTTGTTGGTGTTGTAGATATGAATTATTATAATGTTTTAAATAATACCAATACACCAACCTTAGGATTTGAAGCACAATTACCGGTAAATGTGTTTAGTGATGTTGGTATTTTTGTAAGAAATGGTTATGAGACCACCGATTTACTTTACCAATCATCCCCACCGGACGTAGTATTTACCCCACCACTTAACCTTTACTTTGGAGAAAAAAACTTATCTTCTATTGTAGGATGGAGACCGATACAAAATAAAAGTATTACTCAAATTAATATGAGATTTGAGACCATATATGGGGATGAAGTTAAATGGGATGGAACCGGATTAAGGGGTTTTAATTCAATTACATTAGCAATTATGAAGGTAAATTAGGTTTTGTTTTTTATTTTATTTTTTATTTATTTTTGTTATCTTTTTTCTAAAAAGATATTTACATATTTATTTTAATATATTATTATAGTATAAAATGGCGTATAATATCCCACACTACTCTATAAATGATGACGATAGGATTACTAATACAAATAGACCACTTCTACATATAAATCAAGAAGTTCATAAATTACACGCAAACAAACACCAAAAAACCCTTGATAAATTGGATAAAAGATTAGAAAAACATTTTAATAGATATGAAACCCATTATAGTAGGTATGGTGTCCCTATATCCTTGGGGGCAATCTCACACGTAATAAGTGATAATGATTTAAAACATTCTACTTTTGATGGTTTTGATACGGAATTAGAAAACAAATTAGAAGGTATTGTAAAACCATTAATTTCTAAAAATATTGATGATATGAGTGGGGAAGGATTAATGGATAATCTTGGAGATATAAAGGAAAACGTAAGTGAAAGATATAATAAAATTAAGGAAAAAGTTAAAACACATTTTAAAACACACGGAGATACTTATAAAAAATACGCAATACCCACGGCACTCGCACTCGCAACCGCATTAGGAACGGCATACGCCTTAACAAAACAACCAAGGGAAGAAATTGGTGATAATTGGGTTTTAGAAGGTGATGAAGAGATGGATGAGATAGGACAATCACTCGCAAGAAGGAATACCTTACGTGAAATAAATAAAATAAGAATTGATAGGGAACGTAATGAAGCAAAATTAGAATTACAAGAATATCGTGATAATAACCCTTCAAGATTAGAAAGATTAAGAAGTAGATTACAAAACAAACAACCATTAGAAACACAAGAAACACAAAATTTATCGGTAGCAAAAGCAAGGTCAAGGGGACAAACAAACTTTAATATTAATCCGGAGATAAGAACTATGGATGATTTAATACCAACACGAACAAATAGAACAATACAAGACGCAAATATAGAAATATTAGATAATTTAACAAATGAAAGGGAAAACGCCATACAAAACCGAGAACAAGAATTATTAAGAAATCGTAATGAAAGAGAACGTGGGGCATTATCACCAAGCACCATAAGAGATATAAATGTTTTTGGTAATGAAGAAACCGCACGACAAGTAAGGGATAATAGTATAAGTCAAAAATGGATGGATAGTAATGGGAATTTAACACCATACGGAAGATTAATTGAAGAAAATAAATTAATTGGTGAAACAAAATTATTAAATAAATGGAAACCGAATTTTATGAGAAGTAAAGACGAATTACGAGCAATAAAAAATAGAAAAGAAAGGGAAAGTGGTAAGGAATTTTTTACATTTAGAGATAATCAAAATAAATTTATACGTGGAAGAAGAACAAATGAAGGGTTTTTATGGAGTGATGTGGATGGAATTGAATTAAACACACCGGACGAAGAAGATGTTGTAATTGGAGAACAACCCACAAGGGAATATATTAGTCCTATGGAAAAAACAATACTAAAAGATTATGGTGAAGATGGTTTGAAGGCATTTCAAACTAATACATTATCGGCATTTTTAGGAGATGAAATGAACTTAAAGAAACCAACCCCATATAGTTCTATGTTTGATGGTATGATTGATGGTGAAACTATGTTAAAAATAGGAGAACCAAAACGTAGTGGTATGATTGATGGGACTACTATGAAACCAATAACAAAACCACTACTAAAATTATTTGAAGATATTGATAATGAAGAAGATTTTACGGAAGATATAAGAAAAATAGATGAGAATACATCCGGTATGAGAGAATTATTAGACGCCGAAGAAAGGGAAAGATTATTTAGATTATATAGAACTAAACCATTAACAAAAGAAACACAATTAGCAAGGCAATTAGAGGACACAACTTTAAGTGGAAGTGTTGATTTAATGGACGCTCTACGTGATGAAGGATTAATTGATAGTAGAAGTGATTTTGAAATAGAAGCAAGAAGGGAAAACGCCATACGAATTTTACAACAAAAAGGATTAGTTAATGAGAGTGAAAATGGATTTATTTTAGGACTACCGGAACTAATGAATAGTGAAGCGGTTGAAAGAAGAAGACTTATAAGTTTATTAGACCAAGAAGCACCCATACCATCCGCACAATTAACACAAATAGAATTAGATAGTTTGATAGAAGATGGTGGTAGTGTTGTTGTTGGTGGAAGAAGACAAGACCAAATTACTACCGAATTAAGAAATCGTAATGAATTTTTAAATAGAAGGGCAAGTGGGGGGCATTCATCCTTACCGGCGGATAGTTATAGAAGACCATTATTAGATAGTATTTCTTATGAAGAAAGACAAGTTCAAGATGAAGAAAGAACATTTAACGCATTAAATCAAACCATAAATACCTTACAAAATAAACATAGGGATACTTTGGATAATGAAGAGAGAAGAAGTCTATTAAAAGAAGCAATACAAAAAATAGAAGATAGAGATGATTATAAAACTTTAACCGAACGTGATAATTTTTTAGGGGAATTAGGAGGGAGAAGTAATAGATTTTCACGAAGAGCGAACACAAGTAATCTAAATTTGGGTGATGCCGGATTAATAACAAGTGTAGATGGAGACCGAAGGGTAATTACACGTGTAAAAAGTGAATTAGAAAGTGGAAGAAGAAGTAAAATCGCAAGTCAAAATGAAGGAAGAGATATAAAATTAGGAAAACAAACCATATATAAACCACAAGAAAGAGTAGTTGAAAGTAATTTAGACACAATTATGGGGGCAAAAGGCGGTAGTGGTGGTAAATTTGTTATACCAAAACCATCACCATTAGGGTCTTTACCACCAATTACCGAAGAACCACCACAAACACAAGGGTATTTTAGTTTCTTAAAAAGTGGAAAAGGAAGTAAAAAGGGAAGTAAAAAATAACTTTAAATTATTATTTATATATAGTAATATAGTATAAAATGGAAAATCTTAATGATACAAAAATGAACCGGATGTTAAGTAGTGCCTTGGAGATACACCACAACGCAAATAAAGGTATAAATATGTCGCATTTATTACCACAAACCTTACACGTTTTAGAAGATGGTAGCGGACTTCAAATGGTAATGAAACCACCCCATCTCGCCGATAATGATAGCGTTTTACGTCTTGGTGAATTAATGAAGGACTTAAAGGATAAAGGTATATTAAGTAATGGAGTTTCACCACATTTATTATCGGCAATTACCAAAAATCTTTCACAAACCATAAAAGGTCAAGGATTATCTTATTCTCATAGTGGAAAAGGTAGTGGAAAAATCCGTAAAAGACATCGTGGGGGTAATTTACAAATTGGAAGTCTAAGTGGTGGTGATTTATCAAAATCATTATTGGAAAGTTTAGTTCCCACTTTAATTAAAGTAGCACCACATATAGTTAAGAGTATTTTAAATTTACCTTCACAAGGTTTTAAACAAACCGGTAAAGACATAGCACATATAGGTAAAGAAGGATTAAAAACACTCGCCCAAGATGCTATCTCACGTGAAGTCGTGGGGACATTTAATAGAGTATTTTAAATATATATTTATTATTTTTTTTAAATTGAATTATTTAATTATTTAAGGAGTTTAAATAATAAAATTAATATATTATTATAGTATAAAATGGAAAATTTAGTTCAAGACCCACGCCTAATCCCAACGAACAATCTTAAAGAGAATAATTCTATCAATAGTGTAGTTTTTCAAGAACACTTCCCAATTAATTCGGTTAATGTTAATACTTCCCAAGTTGAATTTGTTGTTCCGGCAAATAGTAATGGTTTGATTGACCTTAAAGGTTCTTATATTGTTAATGGTTGTGCCTTAACCGACCTTGAAGGAAATAATGTTTTACAAGACTATACAACCCAAGCAAACCGAGGATTTAAGGAAAATCTTGGTGATACACTATGGAAAGATGTAAAAATTTTTATTAATGGTGTTGAAGTTCAAGACACACACCCCAATCTTTATCCCCAATCCGCCTTCTATAAAAGAGCGTTAGACGACCAAGGTGGAAACGGAACATCCGTATCTTATGCTAAGGCAAATCCCCTTGGTGGCGGTGATGTTGAAATCCGCGCCCCCGGAACTCGTTATAGTGGATGGAAGGGAGTGGAGGCGTTAAATCTCGCCGGAGATTGTGAGGCGGGGAATAATGCTACCACAAATGCGGAACTTGTGGATTTACCGGAACAAAGAGCGTATGATATTATTAGACGAGTTCAAACCGATAGTGGTAGGATGCTTAACCCCTTGGAAGTCATCACAAAATTACAAGATGGAATTTTTAACCAACCATTCTTCTTACCCCCTAATTGTGATATTAGAATTTTACTTACCAAATCCAATCCGGAACAATTAACGTATGATAATTTTGACGATATTACCGATATTACCGCTACACTAACGTCATCAATTTTATACATTAAGAGAGCGTATCCGGTGCCGAGTGCTATGGAAATGTTTAATCGTTCTCTCGCCTTATCACCTATGGAATATAATATTAAATACACACGAACAACCCAAAGAACTATCACACAAGGAACTACAAGTATCCAAGAAACTAATTTACTTAATGGTGTTGTGCCGGATAGAGTTATCGTAGCGTTTGTCCCAAGTTCTACTATTAGTGGTGCTAAAAGGTTATCGCCATACGTGTCCGGACCACGATACAATCAAGCGTATAATAACCAAATTACGTCTATTTATGTTAATGCGAATGGACGACAATACCCACAACGTCAATACAATTTTGGAACCGGTGCCGGTGGTCTTCAAGGAAACGCTCGTATTAATGGTGCGAGAGCGTATATGGATTATGTAAATGCGTGGGCGGAAGATAATGATGTCTTCCCACAAGATAGTCCGCCTATATCTTTTGATAATTGGTGTAATAACTACACCTTCTACGCCTTTGATTTACGTAATGATAAATTAAATGAAAATGGATACACAACCGACCTTAATAACCGAGGTTCTATTGAGGTTCTTGCTACCCAAGTTAATGAGAATACCGGTGTCCTTGTAGGAACTACTATGTTAGTTGTTGGAATTACAAATGCGAAGGTAATTATAGACGCTAACCGGAATGTATCCAAAGATGGTTTCTAAACTACTACTTTTTTTCTTACTTTTTTAAAATTATTATAATATATATCCTTATAGTATATATTATGACTACAAATTATCAACTTGAAAATTTTTTACAAACCGAGAAAGCGAAGGGTTTTAGTGGGGTATATGGGAGTGATGAAATATGGAGAACTTATAAAAAAAATAGTTGTATTATAGTAAATTATAGTCCAATTGGAAGTAAAGGAAGTCATTGGATAGGTATAAGGAATATTAATAGTAAAAGTCCCATAGAATACTTTGATAGTTATGGTTATAGACCGGATTTTGATGATAAAATTTTAGGATTAAAAACAAGGTTTAGGGAATTTCTTGAAAAATATAACACAAGTGGATATCCTATGGTCTATAACTCTTTTGATTTACAAGCATTTGGTAGTGATGTTTGTGGTGAATATTGTTGTAAATTTATTTTGGATGGATTACCATATATAGGAGGTAAAAAAAATGATTTATGGTTAAATATTTTAAAATATAATACACCGGAAGGACGTGATGACGCAATACAAGAAGATATAAAAATAAGAAGAAAAAATAAAGGATATATTGGTGGTGAAATTGATAAAGCGAACGCATTTTTTACTAATTTAGACCCATTAATACAAAGTAATTTTGTTAATGATAATAGTGGAATTTTAACATTTTATTACGCATCATTACCATATACACAAACAAATACCACTAAAAGAAATGTAGAAATGTTTAAAAATATTAATATAAATGATGTAGGAAGTGGTTTAGATGATTTTTACAATAAGTCCTTTAAGGAAAAAATGAAAAAAGTAGATAATTGGAAACCGGACAAAGCATATAAAATAGAACAAATAATAAGAGTATTAAATAGAAATAATAATTTTCATAAATATTTATTAGATAATTGTGAGGATTTAGGAAAATTGTATAATAATTTATGTAGTAATCCTTATCCTTGGAGGACATATAATAACTTTAATATACAAAAAGAATATGATGATTATTTTGTGAATTTTTTACATCATTTTAGACAAAATAACACTTTTTAATAATTTTAAATAAAAATAAAATATATACTTATAGTATATAAAATGAGTAGTTCTTTTAAAGATGTTTTGAATACACATACACTAAAACAATTAAGGGGTATAGTCGCAAGGATGAATGTGCCGAATTATATTAAAGTAAAAGGTAAAGATGAAAAAATACCAAAAGACGAATTAATAAAGTTAATGGTGTCCCACTATACATTAGGAAAAACCAAAGATGGAAAAGAATTTATTTCACGAAGTAAATTTTTAGGTAAGAAAAGTGATGTATTACAATCGTTAAGTGATAAAAATGAATTACAATCACAACTACAAGACCAAGTAGAAGAAGGATTTATGACGCAAGAAGAGGCATTAAAGGAATATCGTAGATTACTAAAACAATTGAAGGAAGATGGTGCTATGTTTAAAGTCAAAAGGAAAACTAAACCAAAAAAACAAACAATAGAAGATAAAATTGATGAAAGTGAAGGTAAGAAAAAAGGTAAAAAATCCATAGCAAAAACTAAAAGTGGAAAATCAAAACAAACCTTAAAGGATAAATTAGATGAGAGTGATGGAGCGTTAAAAAGTGCGATTAGTGAAGAAACCCCATTAAAATCTATTGTAGAATTAATCGTAAGGATTAGTAAAGCAAAAAGCGATGAAGAAATTGAAGATTTGGTTGTGATGTTAGGATATGATGATGTAAGTGATGTCCTTGAAGACTTTTATAAAAGATTTGATAGTAATAATGAATTTTTAGAAAACAATTTGGAAAACAAATCATTAAAGGGAATTAAAGGACACGCAAAGACTTACGCCGGACTTTTGAAAAAAGTAAAATCCGCTATGAGAACAAAAAGGGGTATGGAGAACTTGGGGGTTAATAAAGAAGAAGGAAAAGGATTGGTGGGTAATCTTACCGGTGCTATATCTTCTATCTCAAATATATTTGGTGTGTGATACTTATGGGATTTTCGTAAAGATAAAGAAAAATTATAAAAACATAGTATTATTATTTATAAGGATAATATGGTGTGATTAATAAAAAAACAATTAAAAAAGAATTAAAAAACAATTAAATTAATATTATATATATTTAGAAACTATTTAAAGATAAGTGAATAATATATATTAAAAAAGATGAATAGAACAAAATATAGCAATCACGTAGAAAGAAAGGCAAATGACGTAGGAGAAAAAAAAGCAAGTTTAAATTATGGAGCGGAAGGGGAATATTATTTTTTGAAACATTTACAAGAGAATTATGGTAAGGATTATGAGTGGTTTAGTTTTAAAGACAATTATAGTAGCGTGGATTTTTATGGTATCCCAAAAAAAGGAGATGAAAAAAAATATGATAAGGAAGAAGGGACAAATAATTATATTGTGATAGAATTGAAAAGTAAAAGGAGAGTATGTAGCAAAGAAAATAAAAAATTAATGGATTTGAATGGGAAATATGTAAATATGTTTCATACTTTTAATTATACAAAATTTATAGATATACAAAAACGCATAAGGAATAAGACCACAAAAAAAGCGTTTGTTGTTTTTGATTATGTAAGCGAGAATGTGGATAAACTTTCTAAATATGATAAGGAAATAGGTGGTAATTATTTTTTTCACGAGATAAAAGAAGAGATATGGAAAAATGACGAGAAGATAAGGGAAAATTGTGAATGGAGTGCCGATTGGGAAGACGGAGTGGTCTATAATGTAGATACTATCCAAAATGGAAATCGTGGAGTAGAGGATGTGTGTATCAAAATCCCTTATGATAAAATAAAAAGTATGGATGATTTTAAAGACCATTTACCTATTGTAAAACTTGTGAAGAGACGTAAAATTTGAGAATATATTTATGGTGTAATTTGTTATGATAAAATGTAATTTGTTTTTATTTGTGTATATATGGTGTGTAAATTATTTTATTTTTTAAAAA
>Ga0209425_10003077_pt1 | contig 18043 bp, 16 predicted proteins | sample COG_05_FD_184749 | JGI IMG/M metagenome (GOLD analysis project Ga0209425, IMG submission 184749) | Pelagic Microbial community sample from North Sea - COGITO 998_met_05 (SPAdes) (version 2) | ecosystem: Environmental > Aquatic > Marine > Neritic zone/Coastal water | place: Helgoland, sampling...
TTGGCAACACCTAACTCTATTCCAATCAAATTATCTTTTTGAATAAAGTTTGGTACATTAAATCTACTATAGTCATGTAAAATTTTTTTATTTATCATAATGGTTTATTTTTTTACAGCTAATATCTCCATTTCCACTCCTCTTGAGCGGTATCTTAAATTATATAAATAATAATTTTTTTTTATAACTGCAATAAATTTTAAAAATTTATAAATAAACTTAACAAATTTTACATAATTAAGAGGTATTTCAAAGGCTGAAACTATTTGTGTCGGATATTTTCCTTTTTTAAATAAACCTAAAATTAAATCTTCTGCAACACCTTCTATATCTAATTTTAATATGTCAATTTTTTTATCTTTAAATTTCTTCATTAAATAAGGCAAATTGTAAGCTTGTGCATAATAAAAAGATTTATAATCAAACTCTAAGAAATTATTAATACTGGTGCTTTTAATTCTATTTGATGGGTCTTTATATAATTTTACTTTTTCATTTTTAAAATAAAGAGCATAAGGATAAAATTTTAAATTTTTTTTTTTACTTAATGAATCTATATAATCTATACTTTGTTTTGTTGGATCAAACAATCTTACAATTCCTCCATTTTTTTTTAAAATTTCTAAATCAAATGATATGTTTGTTCCTACCCCTCCTGAATATACTATTGGTTTATTGGGTATCATGTTTTTTTTTAATTTGTAGTTTCCATAATCATGAAGTTTAAGCGTTCTAGAACTTGTCAGCATAAAAATTTCGATTAAATATATTAAAAATCTTCTTGGGGAAAGAAAGAACAAATCAATTTTGAAATAGCGTTCGATAACTCTTATTTGAAACAATAAAATTGTTAATCTGGGCGTTTTTATTGCTAAAATAAGTTTACTAATTATTTTTTTCATAACTTTATATGAATATAAAATTGGTTGTCTTTGAAATTTATCTATAATATTAAGTAATCGATCAATCATATGAAAAAAAAAATATTTTGTTTTGATATAGATAATACAATTTGTAAGACATTTAAATCAAATTATTCTAAATCAACTCCTAATAAAAAAGCTATTGAAATAATTAATGGACTGCATGCAAAAGGACATACGATAAAAATTTTGACAGCAAGATATATGGGACGCAATAATGATAACATTAAAAAAGCAAATATTCAGGGGTATAAAAAAACTTTAAAACAACTAAAAAAATGGGGCTTAAAATTTCATAAACTTTTTATTACTAAGCCAGCTTTTGACATTTATGTTGATGACAAGTCTTTAAATTTTAAAAAAAATTGGTTAAAAGCTATAGAGAAAATGTATTTAAAATCATAAATACTAAAAATTCACATTTTTATTACTTAAATATAAAGTTAGTTCTCCCAAATGTTGTATTCTTGTTTTATATAGATCCATTGTTTTATATTTAAAATCACTACTAAATAAAAAATTTTCAGGATCTACTACATAATTATTCTTCCCCTCTGTTGAATAAAAAATTATGTTTTTATTTTTTGAAAAAATAAAATTTACAAAAAATGATAATAAATTTGGCCTACAAATAATTGTATCAAATTTTTCTAATAAATTTTTTAGGTTACTATAATTTATTTTTAATAATTCTTTTTTATTTGTAATTTTAAAAGATCTATCATTTTGTGTGTACATAAAATCATATATTTTTTTATTTTCTTGATTAATTTTAGATATAAAGTCATTCCAATCTAAATTTTTTTTTATTTGTGAATTTGGATTATCAATAATTAAAATCTTTTTCATTTTTTTTTTTATTATTTGGTCTTTAAGACTGTGTTCTATAAAATGACTATAAATGTCATTATATAAAATATTTGAGGGATTAATTTTGTTTTTTTCAACTAGTTCTTTAAAAAATTTTGGCTTTGTAAAATCTATAGACCCTTTTAATAAAAAGTTCTTATCTTTGGATTTCAATCTATAGTGAGTTAAAAGATGTTGGTTTTTAGACAAATCTTCATTTGTTAATTTAATTTTGTTATTTATTTTATGTTTATAAAAATTTCCATTTCCTCGAATAACAATTTTATATTTTTTTAATTCAGTAGAATAGTTTTCTAAAAAATGCTCTAAAATTATATCATCATAAGTTTTGCTGAAATAAAAATTATTTATTTCTGATGACTTATAAACAATAATATATTTAGGTTTTTTTGTTTTTATATTTAATATATTTTTTGATTTTTTGTTAAAATTTGTTTTTAAAAGAACACTATCTTTTGTGAAAAATTCAAATTTTTTATAAAAATATGAATTTTTTGATAATTTTTTTTCACTAATTCCTTTTTCTAGGTGTCGTCTGGAGTGTATTATCTCATCAACATTTTTTCCATCATTATAGATAATTTTTCTTTTAAGGTTATTTTTTGAAAAAGATAAAAAATTAGTAAAATCAGTAAATCCATTTACTGTTGCAATGGATATGTTATTTATTGCTAACAATAATGATCTTTCTAAAGGGTTATTTGATAACCTTTCTAAATGTAAACAGCCCAATTTGATTAAAACTTTTAAGAAGGGTTTTTCATTTGGTTCTAAGCCATAAACAATTATGTAAGAGTTTCTATCTTCTTTTTTTATTTTTTTTACTAAATTTATAATAAAATCTTCATAATTTTCTTTTTCAATCTGTGTTTCTGCCAAATAACTTTTTTTTTTGTTTAATCCTGTATATCTAATATGGATTGAGTATATATTTTTATTCTTAGGAATTTTCAATTTGTTTGATTTTTTTAAACTTAGATTACTTACAAAGCTTTCTCTAGCTAACCACTCATAATAATATAGATATGGAATATCAAGATTTTTATACCCGAAAGAGCCTTTGATACTTGGTATTATTAACGACTCTAAACCAAACCTCTTTTGTTCTAAGGTCAAATTTGATACTCGCTCAAATAAAACTTTGTTTTTTTGTTTTAAACTAGCGCCTTCTAAACTGATTATTTTATCATTTCTTTTCTTAATATTTGTTACATAAAAAAGTGGATTAATAATTTTATGATAGCTGTTTAAATTTTTTGGTAGGTCTTCATAAACATTGTCACAAAATTTATTTAATAAATTTTTAGAATTGTAAAAAGGATCATATAAATCCACTGTATAATTAAAGTTTTTTTTAAAAAACTCTGCAAACACTATATGTGGTAGAGATCCTCCAACCACATCAGAGTTATCATTTGCACAAAATTTAGTTGAAAATAATATTTTTTTTTTCATTAATCTAATTAAGATGACTCATTTTTATAATTGTTCTAAAGATATTATTTTCTTTTGTTTTTATTAAAGCTTTGTTTATGTCTTTAAAACTGTAAATTTTAACAAAGTTTTTTAGATTTATTTTGCTTTTATCTAATATTTTAAAGTACTTTTTTATATCTATGTCTGGGTTTGTATTTCCACCCCATGTGCCTGCAATAGTTTTACCTGAAATTAATTCATGTGGATCTAGTTTTATTTTTTTTCCACTTATTGGATGAGATGCAAATATTAATTTGCCTTTTTTCTTATTTAATATTGAAAAACCTAATTCAATGCCTTGAATAGTTCCAGTTGCTTCGTAACATACATCAACACCATTTTTACTAATTGCATTTATTCTTTCATTAAAATCCTTTTTTTTATTATTAAGAACATGCTTGATTTTCATTTTTTTTAATATTCTATTTTTATCGTTGGAGTTATCTATTGCTATTATTTTTTTGAAGCCCATTGCTTTTAAAGCTAAAATTGAAAAAAAACCCACACCCCCCACACCTACTACAGCATAAACATTTTTTTTATCATGTACTTGATTATTTAATATCATGCCCATACCCGTAGGTATTGCGCAGCCAAAAAGAGCCGCTATATCCATTGGCATATTTTTTGGTTTTTTAACTATTCTATTTTCAGAAATAACAGAATAATTACTAAATGTTGTTATTTTTCCTGCATTTATAATCTTATTTTCTGAATAAAATTTTGGTGACTCCGAATCTATGCCTAAAGATTTAATCCAAGTTAGTATTACTTCGTCTCCTATTTTAACTTTTGTAACACCTTTTCCCACAGCTTCTACTATTCCTGATCCCTCATGACCTAAAGCATGGGGTAACCAGCGATCTTTTCCTCTTGCGCCAGCAATTTCTAAAAGTTGAGTTTTACAAATTCCACTAAATATAATTTTTACTAATACTTGGCCATATTTTAGATTTCTAAAATTTAGATTTTTAATCTTTAATGGTTTTTTAATTTTTTCTAATACCGCACATTGAATATCTTTTTTCATTTTGATTTAATCTAATTATTCCCAATTCTTAGTTCTAAGCTTACTCTAGTTTTATTGCCTAAATTTATGGCATTTCCATGTATAAGGTATGGATGAAAGAGGATTGCTTCTCCTGGCTTTAAATTAGGCCTATATGGTTTTTTAAAAATATTCAAATATTTATGTTTTAATAATGTTGCAGCTCCATTTGGATTTTTAGCGGTTACATTGTTTTTATGTTTGTAAATATGACTGCCTGGAATCATTTTGAGTGAATATTTTTTATTAAAACCTGCTAAAGGAATCCACAAAGTAAATCTAAAGTTTTTTAAATTATAATGATCTGAATGATATCCTGCAATATTTGTTGTTTTTTTTTCTAATAATTCTGAGCTAGGTTTTACAATCCTGAAACCTGCTTGATTTTTAGAATCTTTTCCTTTCCAGGACCACTTATCTCTATTTCGTAATATTTCATAATCCTTATCTGAAAAATAATTTAGTAAGCCTTTAAAGTTTTTTGTATTAAAGATTAAATCAGCATCAGAAGCGTCTATTTTAATTGTTCTAGTATCTCTATCCATTAATTTTTTATGCTGATCCTTACTGATAAATGAAAAATAATCTTCCAATTTTGTAAGCGAATCTATTGATTTTATCGATTTCTGTTTCGCACTTTTTTTTAAATTTTTAAGAATTTTTTTTTTATATTTATCTATAATTTTATTAGTAAAAACTTTTAAAATAATAAAACCATTTTCATTAAAACTTTTTAGTTTTGAGCTTAGCTTTTGATCTCTCATTTTTTTCGTACGAGTATTTTAATTCTTTTAAATATATTTTCTTTTGTTAGACCAACTGAATGGCATAAATCCTCATATGAGCCATATGTGTGTACAAAATCATTAACTGCTATCTGGTCTGTTTTTAAATTATTAATCCCAATAGATGCCTTAATACATGAATTATATAAACCATCATGAGCAGATAGTTCTTCAATTGAAATTAGTCTTTTTGTTTTTTTTAAACTTTTTTTCACAGACTCATAATCAAAGGGTTTTATAGTGTGAAAATATAAAATTTCTGTACTAATATTATTTTTTTTTAACAATTTTTCTGCTTCTATTACATTTTTTAATTGTGTGCCAGTGACCGCTATGGTTACATCTCTTCCACTTTTAACTTTAATTGATTTTCCAAATTTTATATCTTTATTGTTAAATTTATAATTATGTGAAAACTCTGGTAACCTAAAATAGTTTATATTTTTTTTTTTATAGATTTGTTTAAACAAAATTCGAAATTCATTTTCACTTCCTGGAAGTACGATAGAACATCTTTTAAAATGGCTCAATATTGAAACATCATTATAACAATGGTGGCTGCACCCTAATTTTGAATAATCAAATGACCCCCCTACAGATACTAAATTTATATCTAATTTTTGATAACCAAAATCTAGCTTTATTTGCTCATAAGCTCTTTCAATTAAGAATGGTGCTATTGTATGTACAACTGGATTTAAACCAACTTTGCTTAGTCCTGCTGCCATATTGACCATCGCACTCTCACATATTCCAATATTATAATATCTATTAGGGAATTTTTTTGCAAAAGGCTTTAAAATACCATGACTGATATCACCTACCATCACTACTAGTTTTTTATCTTTTTTTCCTAGATCCAACATTGTTTCTGCAAAAATATTTCTCAACTTTTTCATTTTGTAAGTTCTTTCATAATTAATTTTAACTCATTTTCATTTGGAATTTTATGGTGCCAAGTTCCATGTCCTTCTAAAAAAGAAACTCCTTTTCCTTTTGTAGTTTTGGCTAATAATAAATTTGGGCTACCATTTAAATTAAACTTTAACCCTCTTAATTTTTTTTTCATTGAGTCATTGGAATGACCATCCATTAGATTTGACTTCCATCCAAAAGCTTTCCATTTCTTTAAAAGCTCATCTCGTGGCATTAATTGTTTTGCAGATCCATTCCAATCAACTATCGCACATAAATTTCCTAATCTTAAATTATTTGCAATATTCGCTGCTTCCCAAATTGTACCTTCATGGCACTCTCCATCACCTAACAAAATAAAAACTTTATTTTTTTTATTAAGTATTCTTAAACCTAAAGCAAGACCAACTGCTGTTGGAAAACCATGGCCTAAAGAGCCTGTACTTGCTTCTGCACCAGGTACTTTTGTCATGTCAGGGTGCCCACCCAATACTCCTTTTTTATTTCCATACAAATTAATATGTTTTTCATTTAAAATTTTATGTTTATTTAAAACGCTATATAAAGCTGCTGCTCCATGGCCTTTGCTCAAAATAAAGTAATCTCTATTAGGATTTTTTGGATTCTTTGGGTCAAATTTTAATACGTTAGAATATAGATATTCTATTATGTCTACTATTGAGAATGAGCTAGGAATATGTCCTTCTCTAGATCTCATAATCATTTCAATAATTTTTAATCTAAGTTTTGTATTCATTATTTTTTTAATTCTAAAAGATTTTGAATAACTGCTATGCCTAATTCCATAAATTTATATATAATTTATTATTTTAATAAATGATATTTTTATTTGGTAAATTTTAAACAATATTTTTTTATTCATCGTTTTTGAAATATGTCGTTACCAAACCTTCTTAACTTAAAATTGTTATAATCTTTATTTATTTTTATTATTTTCTTATTTTCCCAAGGGTCATTAACGGCACTAAAATTTCTGCCACTAATTAAGCTTCTTTTTGATACAATAAGCCAATCACAACATTCAATTACTTTTTCCATTGGATAAAAATTTTCATTTTTAAAATTATTTAATGTACGATAATAATTTTTACCAGATTGTATCTTTGCTTTTAAAGTTTGTTTGTGAATTTTTGTTTTAACCCAGCCTGGCCCTAAGATTGTAAATCTAATATTTTTTATTTCAGCATCTAACAATTCACACATTTTGATACTAGCAATTTTTGAAATTGTATAGGCTGAATAATTTAAAGTAGCATTGTTTGTGCCACCTCCAGCAAAAAATATAACAATTGGTTTTATTTTGGAGTCTCTCTTTTGAGGGATAAGCCCATGCATAATTTTTAATTGATTTATAAAATTCACTAAAATTGACTTTTCCCACTCTAAAAAATTTATTTTATTAAAGGAGCCTATTGGCTCTTGCGTGCCTGCTGAAAGAACCAATACATCCCATTTAATCTTTTTAATATTCTTTAAAAAAGTTTTGATGGATACTTCTTTTAATAAATCACATTTAAATACTTTTGCTCCAAGTTTCTTTAACTCTAATAACTTTTTTGAATTTGTTCTATACGTTCCATAAACATTATGACCATCTAATAGCCATTTTTTTGCTAAGTCATATCCAATATCACTTGAAATGGAGATAATTATTCTATTACTTCTACTCATAATATATTTTTAAAATGGTCCCTTAAACTCCTCATTTGGTACGTCATGATATTTTGTTTTGGTAATTTTTAATTTTTTTAATTTATTTTGATTTATATTTAAAATGTTTAAAACTTTTTTTATTATTTCTAAGTGTGTTATATAAAAATTTTTAGTTAAAGCAAAACTTGTAGGCTCCGGTATATCAGGCATTGTTAACCTTGCTGGAGAATTTTTTAAGATGTTATGGTCTCTTTCCATTATATTGGTAATTATTTCACTTGATACTGAACAAAACTTAAATCCAGTATCTAAAACTAAAAGATTCTTAGTTTTATTTACAGATTTCATAATTGTTTTAAAATCAATAGGTTTTACTGACCTCAAATCTATAACTTCTGGATTAATGTTTAATTTTTTCAGATATTTTCTTGCGATCATCGCCTCTGGAGTCAAGTAGGACATGGCTACTATCGTAATATCTTTGCCCTTATTAATTACCTTTGCTTTATCTATAGGAACAAAATATTTTTTTTTTGGTATAACTCCTTTTGAATAGTGAAGCCACCTATGTTCTAAAAATATTACTGGGTTTGGGTCCCTAATAGCAGACAATAACATTCCTTTCGCATCATATGGGTTTGTTGGTATAACCACTTTTAATCCCGGAATATGTGCAAACCAAGACTGTAAATTTTGTGAATGTGTTGGTCCTTGTCCCCAGCCCCTACCAATTATTAATCTTAATGTAATGGGAACTGATTTTTTTCCTCCATACATGTAATACCATTTAGCTGCATTATTAACTAATTGATCCATCGCTAATAAAAAAAAATCTAACCTTTGATGAGTCATTATACTTTTTGTATTATGCAAACTTGCACCAATTCCAATTCCAGTAAGTGCATTTTCAGATGTTGGAACATCAAAAACTCTGTCATTGCCAAATTTTTTTTCTAATCCTAGCGTGGTGCCAAATACACCCTTTGGATCAGTTACTCCTAAACCATAACAAATTATATTTTTATCACTTGTCATTGCAACACTCAAAGCATCATTGATTGCAGATGCAAAATTTGTGTTTATCATTTTATCTTTGGGCATAAATATCTTTAAATAAAGTATTTTTACTAGGAAATTTTGCTTTTTTTGCTTTTTTAAAAGAATTATCTACTTCTTTAATAATATCATCTTCTATTTTTTCTAAAATTTTTTTTTGCTGGGGACTTGTTTTTAAAATATGTTTTTTTAATTTTAAAAAAGGATCTTTATTTTTCCAAAAATTAAATTCTTTTTTTGTTCTATAGCCTAAATCATTATCATAATGTGGACCACAGTGTTCTCTCCATCGATATGTGGAGAACTCTATAAATTGAGGTCCTTTACCAGTTCGCACCTTATCGGTTGTTCTTTTTAAAGCTTTATAAACTTTCATAATATCCATTCCATCACAATAAGAAGAATCTACACCTATTGAAGCTGCCAGTTTTGCTATATTTCTTTTTTTAGGCTGTCTTACTTTTAATGGAGAATATACAGAGTATAAATTATTTTCACATATAAAAACTACAGGCAACTTTTTTATTGCAGCAAAATTTAATGACTCATAAAAAACTCCTGACTCAACTGCTCCATCTCCTAAAAAAACAAAACTTATATCTTTTTGTTTCTTAATCTTTATTGAAAGAGCAATTCCAACACCTATGGGTATACTGCTTCCAACTATTGCTGTTGTACCCATAAAATTAACATTTAGGTCAATTAAATGCATTGATCCACCCTTACCTCCAGAGCAGCCATTTTTTTTACCATAAATTTCTGCTATCATTCTGTCTAAATTTCCTCCTTTTGCTAAATAGTGGGCGTGACCTCTATGAGTCCCTACCGCATAATCTTTTTTTTTTGTAATTGTAGAAAACGCAGCAGCAACAGCTTCTTGTCCAGAAGATAAATGAATTGGACATCTCATTATCCCATCTTTTCCTGTTTTATATTTTTTCGCTATTTCTTCTTCTACAGCTCTTATACGAAAAATGTTATTATATAATTTTTTTTTTAAGTCTAATTTCATGGAATAAACCAAAAATATTCTCCTGTATAATTGTTATCTCTAAAAAATTTAACCCACTCATCAGCTGACATGATTGTTTTTGCAGTCAAATTCCAATCATACATTCTTTGTTTTTCTTCTACGGTTCTGTATGCATCTACAATTATATATGAATGTTTTTTTTTAACTCTCTCGATTTCTCTTATTGCTAAAGCACATTCTTTTATATCTAAATTATGTATTGTATTAATTGAGATTACAACATCAAATGAGTTATCTTCAAATGGAAGGTAGTTTGCATTTCCAACAGATAGATATTGTTTTATTTCTTCAATCGAATTATCAATTGCATATTGAGATATATCAATCCCATTAATCTTTATACCTGGAATCTCTTTTTTTAAATCATAAAGAGTAAAACCTTTTCCACAACCAACGTCTAAAAAAGAGCTATTATCATCTAAATTCCAATGATCTTTAAAGGTCTTTATCACTGGAGTCCAAAACTTTGAGTTATATTTATAGCCTCCATAACCATGAGCTCTATTGCCATCAAAATAATCAAAATCAAATTTTCTAGCAATATTTCTATCTTTTTCAGTTTTCTTACTGACTCTTTCTTTTACATCTCTTTTTGATCGAGGATAATTAAATAGTAAATCTATTTCTTGTTTCATATTATATTTTTATTCATTAATTTTTTCATCCACTTAACTGTATGGCTTTTTTCATCATTTTTTATCTTACCCTCAAGAAACTGGTGTTGAATATCTTTTATTGCATCCAAAACATTATATTTTGGTTTAAAGCCTGTTTTAAGTAGTTTAGCAGAATGCTGTCTGTATGACCTTGGATCATTGGATTTTTTTATTATAGATTTTGATTTTACGTTGCTTATTATTTTTTTTGACAAATCTGCAATAGAAATATTTTCAAAACCTGCATTATAACACCCTCCTGGTAATTTTCTTCTCATCAAAAAGTGCTCAAAAACTCTTACAAGATCTTTGATATTTATATTGGGTCTAATCTGCTTTCCACCAAAAATACTGATCAAGCCTTTAGATAGAGCATGATAAGTTAATAAATTTACACTTATATCTAATCTCATTCTTGGGGAATAACCACAGACAGTCGCTGGCCTTATGCAGTGTACTTTTATTTTGTCTTCATAGCTCAAAAATATTCTCTCTGCGATCATTTTTGTTTTATTGTAAACAGAAATTGGTACTAAGGTCATATCTTCAGTTACCTTTTTTTCTTTTTTAATCCCATAAACACTGCCTGAACTAGCATATATAAAGTGCTTAACTTTTGATCTTACTGCTTTGTCAATAAGTTGTTGGCCTGCTAGTACATTTATATCCCATGATAATTCTGGATTTAATTCAACGGCTGGGTCGTTAGCTATATTGGCCAAATGTATTATAGTATCAGTATTTTTTAGAGAAATTTTATCGATATTTCTTATATCTTGCTTGATTATCTTTAGATTTTTTTTTGGCTTTATGTAGTTTCCAAACCATTGAGTATCAATAATGGTAATCTTGTGTTTTTTTAATAATAAATAATTAGTTAGAACCGTACCTACAAAGCCACATCCACCTGTTATTAATATTCTCATTTTTAAGCCTTATGTTTATATTTTATTGATTTTTTTTTAATGATCTTTATGTTTTTATCTACCCAATCTATAGTTTCTATAATTCCTTTTTCTAAAGAAATCTTATTTTTCCAATTTAAGGTTTTTCTAATTTTATTAGTGTTCAAAAGGTATGCATAATCTTTAGCTCTTCTTTCTGGGGTTATTTTTACTAATTTCTTAAAATCAATACCCATAACTCTAGCAATCATTAAAACTAGATCTTTAATTGAAATAATATTATTTGTTGAAATATGATAAGAACTACCGTTTTTACCTTTCATTAAAATTTTAAATACAGCATCAGAAACATCTTCTATATGAATAAAAGATCTGATTGATTTTCCACCACCCTCTAAACTCAATTTTTTCCCTAATCTACATTTTATAATTGTTTGTGGTATAATTCGATAAAGTTGTTGACCTGCCCCATAAACATTTGCAGCTCTTGTAAAAATAACTGGAAAATTAAATTGTTTATACAAAGTGGCTAAATGCATATCACATGCAGCTCTAGAAATTGCGTATGGGGTTGTTGGATTAAAATCATTATTTTCTCTTATCCATTTTTTTGTATTTCCATAAACTTCTGGTGTTGTAAAATGAATATATTTTTTTAATGATTTATACTTATATAAAAAATTAAATAATCTTATTTGACTTAAGATATTTGTTTTATACCATTGTTCAGAGTTACCAAAACTTTCTGAAACCATACTTTGAGCTGCATAATTAATTATGTATTGTGGTTTAAATTTTTTGATTAAGTTGATGACTTTATTTATATCTTTATTAAGATTTAATTTTTTAAAAATAAAATTTTTATTTAAGTTTTTTTTATATGGAAGAAAAATATTTGAAGGTTCTTTTGATCTGCTTACTCCAATGATATTAAAATCTTTTTTTAACAGGTAGTTTATCATATTGGATCCAGAAAAAGAATTACTGCCAATAATTAATATTTTTTTTTTCATAATCTAAAAATTTTTTTCATTTAATTATATAACTTTTCGAATAATTTAAAGTAGAGAATGCTTATTAATTCTTTTTGTACATAGGGAATTTCGACTAAATTAGAATTTTCAATTTTTTGAAAATGTTTTGAATAATTTTTTGTAATTACTAAGAATGGTTCATTGTCATGTGATATACACTTATCAAGTTCAGAATTGCAATCTTTTAAATATTCATAATCAAACATATTACCCATTAATGTGATGATTAGGGGTTCTGCTGACATATCTATATGTTTGTGACTCTCTAATGTATCATACCCACAAGATCTATTTTGAGAAGAGCTTATCAAATGAGATAAAAATTCAGCTGCAGGCAGATTGAATCCGCCTCCGAGGATTTTTAAATTTAAAGAGTCTTTTAATTTTTTTTTTAAAAGTAATATTTTTGATTGAATTTTTTTACTACTAACAGCATCAACTGCATTTTCTAACTGATTTATTATATTACTTTTATAATTTTCAAAGTTAGTTTTGTTTTTTTCACTAACGTTGTTTATAATTATATGGCAAACATTAACCATATTTTTAAAATTTTTCATAATTTCATTATTTTGGTCAATTAAATAATTATTTTTTAGATCAGTACCGTCTATATTGTAAACCTCCGAATTAAGTTTAATTTTAAAATTTAATGAAAAAAACTTTTTATAATTTTTGCTTTGGGAAGTTTCCAAATAAATAGCGTTATTCAAATTTTGATTGTTTTGTAAATTTGAAAGATAAATATTTTTCCTTAAACCTGCCGATGTAAAATATTTTCTCAAATAATTATACATAAATTCAGAAAAAAATTTATGCTTACTATTATTAATGATAATTATATTTTCTACATTTTTTGAGTTATTTATTACTAAATCATCTTGATAAATATTTTTAAATTTATATTTATTGATAATTTCACTTGGGTTATTAAATGACTTATTGTAATTTTCGATTCTCTCAGTTCCAACAGTTATTGTCTTTGCCTGATGCTTGATTGTATCTATAGGTCTTTGAGAAAATTTTTCTAAAAATTTTAGATTTTGTAAAACTTTATATTTCTTTAATTTATTGTTATTATTAAAATTTTTAGTATCCTTAATAAGTTGATTTATTCTATTTAATGGAAAATTACACTTAAATTTAGCGTTCTTTATGTGCACATTAAATTTATCGATTATCTTTTGGTTAGCATTCTTTTCAATCAATCTAGTTAAAGTTTTGAAAATGTTGCTTTGTTTATCTATTGTTTTTGCAATATTAAAACTTAACAATTGACCATTGATAACACTAGGTATTGGATAAAAGTTTTTTCTTACATTTGGATTATATAATTTAAAAATTTTTTTATCATTTTTAATATTTCGTAAATTTTTTTTTAATCCAATAAGAATTACAAAATTATTTTTATTAATTAATAAATTGATCTTATCTTTAAATTTTTTTAAGTCATATCCAACATTATAAATAATCACTGAATTATGGATTTGATATTTAACAATTTCTTCAATATTAATATTTAATAATGACCTGTAACAGCATTCTGATAACTTAATTCTTATTTCTTCACTTGAGTATTTTTTGGATTCATCATCATATGAAACAAACCAATTCTTATAATTAATTACTGTAGAATATAAATTTGGTGAATCTGATTTTTTAAAGCTTTTTAATGTCTTAGATATAATTTTTGGAACTTTATAAATTTCGTTTAAATCTTTGTCTATTATTTTATTACGATCGATCTTATCTTTAATGTATAAGGTAAAGATGTATCCTAGAAGAATGTGAGCTGTAAAAGTTTTTGTAGAGGGTACCGCTATCTCTATATCTCTTCCGTCACCTATGTAAAATACTAGATCTGTAATATAAGAAATGTCTCCATTTCTTTTATTTAACAAGGATATTGTTTTTGCACCTCTTTTTTTCGCAAGTTCTAAAAAAACATTCGTGTCTTTTGTTGTTCCAGATTGTGCGATTGCTATTATTAAAGTTTTTTTCATCTCTTTTTTAAGACTAAAAGCACTTGATTCACTTGCTAATTGTGATTCAATCCTTGTATACGGCAAACAGTCTGATAATTTTTTTTTCATGTAACTTGCTATATGATTTGCGGCTGTAAAGCATGTTCCCATTCCCGTTATTATAATATGATCAATTTTATTTTTTTTAAAATTGATCATTAAAGGTTTCATTTTTTTGAAAGCATTTTCTATAAATAGATTTTTTTTTTTATTAGTGTTGTCTGAATGTAGATAAGTATTAATGGTTTTATTTACTATATCTTTTGTTTCATAAATTTCTTTTTGTAAATAATATGGAAAATTTTTTTTTGAAACGTCTCTTGTACTTAAATTTACATTTTTGAAAAGCTCATTTTTAATTTCAGTTTTTGATTTTAAAAATATATTATTTAATTTTAGTTTTGAATTATTGCTAAACATATTAATTACGCTAAATGTATCTTTTTGAATTTCAAAAATATTTCTAGTTTCTTCGACCAGACCATAAACATCTGAAGAAAAAAATTTTCTATCTTCATTTTTTCCACAATAAATTCCAGCATTACCCTTTCTAATTAAAACTAGTTTTGAAATATCGTCATCAGAGATTGATACTGATGCAAATGAACCTTTTATTTTTAATATTTCTTTTTTTATTTCATCTATATTTTTAACCAAATTTTTTTTTGAAAATAATAAAGAGAGTGCTAACGTGTCACTTCTGTTAAAATTATTATAAGCAACTTTTTTAATTTTATTAATCGAGGAAATAATTTCTTGATAATTTTGAATATCTCCATTCATTATAGAAAAAATAGTAGGAACTTTAGTGTGTACTTTTTTTATGTTTATAACGGGGTGTGTATTATCTAAATTAACTCCACCTACAGATGCCCACCTTGTGTGTGCAATTATATTTATATTTCTAAACAGTCCTTGAAAAATAATATCTAAAATAAATTTATCTTTTTTAATTGTTTCTAAAATTATTTTTATATTATCTCCTAATGAGCCGAAGATATTATAAATTTTATATACCTTGTTAATAAAAATTTTTTCTTTTTTTATTTTAATAAAAATATTATTTTTTATTTTTTGATTTTTTAAAAATTTTATATTTTCTTTATTATTATCAATTTGAATACTTAACTGAAGTCCTAAAGAGTCTCTCCCTCTAGTTTCAAGAAGATTAATACTGTTTACTACAGAGTTTAAAGTTTTAAAAAAAATAATTGCACTATCTGTAATTTCTTTATTTTTACAAAATAATTTTATAAAATTTAGTCTAATTTTTAATTCCTCGTCAATTATCCATTTTATATCTTTAATATTTTCTGCTTCTTTTCCTTCTAAACTTAATAAAAATTTTTTTAGCTTTAAAATACAAATTTTAATTGTTTCTCTTTCTTGTCTAGATTTATAGTAATTAAGAAAACTTATATCATTTTTAAAAACCCATACTAAATTCAAAAGTTGTTTTATATTTTTTTTGTTATTTTTAGATTGAGTTATTTTTATAATTAATTTTAATATATCTTTTGAATAAACAACTTTTGAACTATTAATTTTTCCTGAACAGGTAGTAAAAGTTATTCCACACATAAAATTTTATTGCTGACCTAACTATGTTTTTAAATATGAATTTAATGTATTCATAAATGTGTTTTTGTTTAATGGAACACAGCCTCTTACACCCACTGTTATTGCTCCCGCTAAGTTACCTATAAAAGATGATAATTCTAAGGATTTAGTAAGGTATAAAACCATCGCTGAGGTAGTAAAATAAGCATCTCCAGCACTAATTGTATCAATTACTGTATTTGTAAAAGATGGCGTATAAAATAATTCTTTTTTTATGTTAGTAGAAATGCTTCCTTTGGAGCCCATAGTTAAAGAAATGTTTTTTCCATTACACAATTTTAAAACTGCTTGAGGAATTTTTTTAGGTAACATATATTTGTCTTTTGTTGCCATTCTTGCTTCATTCAGATCCAAGCAATAATAATTACCTTTTTGATACCTATTAATTAAATTATATCCTTTGTTCCCTGCATTAATTTGAGCATTTACACATAAAAATTTAGATTTCTTTGTGAGTAATTTGATCAACCTATTAGTTAGTAATCCATGGCCATAATCATTAACCAAAACAATATCATATTTTTTTAAATCTTTATTTAGAATATTAAAAATACGATCTTCAATCTTTTTATTAATTGGAAAGTCATCCATATTATAAATTTCATAAAGTTTTTTAACTGTAGAATGTGTTTTGTCTACAAATCTAGTTTTTTTTGTTGTTATGGATTCATTTTTAATTAAATGAAGTTTATTAATATTTTTTGGTACGTTTTTTTTTATCAACTTTTCATATTCTTTTTCTTTACCAACTGTTGTGATTACATCTATTTTATTACTATATGAGCTAAGATTACCTACAGAAGCGAACACTCCACCTAAAAAAATTTCATTTTCTTCATATAGGCTAGCAATAATGTTTTCTTTCGAGGGGCGTCCAAGTGACGAAACATATATGTACTTGTCTATTATAGTGTCACCAATTATTAGAATTTTCTTGTTTTTCATTTTTTCTAAATTTTTGCAAATTTTTTCATAACTAAATAACTTTTTAATAGTTTTAATTTTTTTAACTAAATCTTTGCTTAAAGAACTAATGTTTAATAACGATGAAGAAGAAAAAGTTTTTTCATCAGTAAAAACAATTTTACCTCCAACTTTCTGAAGAGTTTTTCTTTCTTTTTTAATATTTCCTGATAAGTCTTTCTCTAAATTCTCATATTCATTACCTTTAACAAAATAACTTGGTTTAATTTGAGAAATGACATTTTCTGCTGAAATGTTATTGTCAATATAGACATAATCAACTACGTCAATTGTAGATAAAAATTCTGCTCTCTCAGTTGCCGTGTATATGGGTCGATTATAACCTTTTGTCATAAACTTATCACCAGTAATACTAACTATCAAATAATCACCAATTTTTTTTGCAGCTTTCAAATGTTTTATATGGCCTAGATGCAAAAAATCAAAGTCGCCATGACATAAAATTATTTTTTTCTTTTTTTCTTTTTTAAGCTTTGAAAAATTAGCTAAGAATTTTATATCTTTAAGTTTATTTATCATTTATTTCTGCTTTTAATTCTTCGTATTCTTTCATTTTATCGCCCATAAACTTTAGAGTTAAATCTAATCTATATTTAATTCCTTTGGTTGTAAGAATATATTTTTTAAAATAATTAACTTTATTGCCCCTTTTTGAAAAATTGATGATCTTAATCAAACCTCTCTCATTAAGTGCTCTAATACAGTAGTTTAATTTTCCGAGACTGAAACCCAATTCATTTGCCAGTTCTCGTTGAGAAGACTTAGGTTTTTTTTTTATTTTTCTTAAAATTTCAAAATGGTCTTGATTATCATTCATAAACGTTCAATATTTGAACACTATAATGTTCAATTGTTGAACAGTCAATGATAGTTTAAAAAAAAACCCCAGTTTTTTAGGCTGGGGTTTCGAAATAAAATATCATTATCTTTAAAATTTATTAAAAACTTTTTTCAGTGCATAAATCAAGCCAATTGAGCTATTAGTACTGGTCAGCTACACGCATTACTGCGCTTCCACATCCAGCCTATCAACGTGGTGG
>Ga0209425_10003078_pt1 | contig 18037 bp, 18 predicted proteins | sample COG_05_FD_184749 | JGI IMG/M metagenome (GOLD analysis project Ga0209425, IMG submission 184749) | Pelagic Microbial community sample from North Sea - COGITO 998_met_05 (SPAdes) (version 2) | ecosystem: Environmental > Aquatic > Marine > Neritic zone/Coastal water | place: Helgoland, sampling...
AGAAAATATGGTAAATGGCATAGTCCACACGCACTCAAAATTTGCAACAGCATTTGCACAGGCTAATGTACCAATCAAAAACCTTGGAACTACCCATTCGGATTTTTCAAAATACAACATTTTAGTAACAGATCAATTAACCCAAGATGAAACTAACAACGGGTATGAGCTTAACACTGGAAAAAAAATTCTCGAAAAGCTTCAAAAAAATAATATCAATATTCTTGAAACTCCGGGAATACTATCTATAAGACATGGAGTATTTGCGTGGGGTGTATCAATTGAAGATGCATTTAAGAATGCTGAAATTATTGAGTATATTGCCGAACTCAACTATTTGACTAATGTAATTAATCCAGACTCAAAAAAGATAGAAGAGTACATCGCCAACAAGCATTTCAATAGGAAAAATGGTCCTAATAGCTACTATGGTCAATAATCTAGTACTTCTAATCTATAGAAATCGATTTTTTTTATTGTATAGTTTATTTGGCCTTATGTCTTTAGTTACAGAGCAGATCATTAATATTTTGCTTTCGGTTTATTTAAACAATGTATTGTCAATTTTACTGTCAATTGCAACGGGAATTTGTGTAGCATATTTTCTGAATGTAACATTCAACTTCAAAGTACCTAAAAAAAGACTTCGCAGTTCAATGTTCTATTTTGCAGTAGTTTCATTATTTTCTCTACTTATTCAGTATTTATTTAGTCGTGTAACAAATTTAAGCTTTGCCTCGAATAGGTACTTAATTTCTGGGCTACTGTTTTTTATTGGATATATTTTTCATAGGAAGTTGTCATTTAAAAATAGACAAACTACAGGAATTGCAATTCATCTAAATGATAAGCAAAATCTAGACGAAATATTTGATAAAGTAAAAACTTTGCCAGATTTTATACATGCAGATCTGATTGATGACACTTACAACAGAGACAATATTTCTATTGATTTAGAAATCTTGAATAAAATAAAAAGTCTTTGGCCAAATAAGAACATACAATTACATATAATGTCCAACAAACCTTTGCAATGGATAAGGAAAATAAATACAAATATTGATGAAATATTTGTACATCTTGATATTGGAATTGACAACATAAGAAAAATTGATTACAAAAATTTGGGTGTTGTTATAAACACAGAATCAAATCCTGAGGAAATTAATTTTGCTGTAGAAAACTTCACCCGCATTATGATTTTATGTATAGAGAAGCCTGGTTACTCTGGTCAAAAATTTTTCGAAGAAATTGAAAGTGTTATTGAGGAAGTTTCGAAAAAGATAAAAAACAAAAATATTAAACTAGTTTTAGATGGAGGCATGACACCTGCAATAGCAAGTCGCTACAGTGTTGATGAAATAGTAACAGCATCATCAGTTCTTGAAAATAAATTTTCTAAACTACAGCTGACAAATTTTCAAGAATCTAAAGACTATATATCATGAACGCAAAAGTGAAAACTCTTGTTAACGATATTCTGGGTATCTTAAATGATGACAAGAATGTACTTAGTGGAACGGTAGTTGGGTCTGTACTTGAAAAACCATTAAATGAAATTTCTGATATTGACATCATTGTAATACTCAAAAAACTAAACCCAACAACCATTAATACTATTAAGTCTAAAATTTCTGATTTACAACCAGAAAAATATAATATAGAAAGGGTTTTTGAAATAAATGATTCATTTGGTCCCATAAAAATAGAAAATGACAGTAATTTGATTTTTCACTTAATGTTGTATGATGAAAAACTTCATATTGAACATGTGAAAAACTCTCCTTTTACGTGTTTTGACTGGGAGAGATCTAAGTTGTATGTTAAGAAATCGTTAACAGAGATATATCCTGCAAGAAAACTATTTTTGAATGATTTTTATAAATCTCGGCGAGGTATTCAGGATTACATTAGTGATATTAACTCAAAAAAAGTTAGCTATAGAACTTATGTAGAAACAAGCAGTGGTTTAGTGCAGAAGAAAAGGTTTCTTGATTTAGATAGCAAACACAGTGTAGAGTTTGGGTATCACATCATAAGAAATTCAATTAATAATATTTTAAAAATTCTTTATAACAACAATACCTTAATTAGTTCAGATAGCTTGTTGAGAAGTTGGAAGTTGCATTTTCCTGCACTTTACGAAAATTATTCTGAAATCTTTAAAGAGTTAGAAAAACAAAAAATACAAAAAACCTACAAGAGTCCGGAGCTTATAGAACTCATACCAGAATTTTTACTTCAATTCAATAAATGTATCAGTGAAATTTATGATTCCTCTCAAAAAATATATCTAATTCGTCATCTTGAAACAGAAAAAAATGATGGAAGATTTTTTGGCCAGCAAAGTGATATTTCTATACTGAATACTGAAAAATCTTTTGACTTAGATTCTATAGATATCTCAAAAATGTTAACCATTTCTTCACCAATGTTGAGATCAACTCAAACAGTTGATAAATTTGGAATTAAAGAATTTGAACTTGACCAACGCTTAATAGAAATTGATTATGGAAAAGCTGACGGGATGTTTTATGAAGATTTTATCACCTTGTTTCCAGAATATAGGAAAAAAATTAAGCAAGGAATCGATTTTAGATTTCCTGGAGGAGAAAGCTATAAAGATTTATATCAAAGAGTATCAAAAGTAATAGATAGTTATGAAAAAGATCTGGTTATTTTTACACACCAAGGACCTATCAGGTCTCTAATTGGTTCAGCTTTAAATATTCCTTTTAATGAATTACATAAAATTTCTGTTCCCCATGCTGTCCCTCTAGAGTTTATTAAAATAAAAAATAATTTACATTTGAATATTGACAGAGAAACAATACATTCGATATTGTAGAAATATGAAAAGCAAAAAATGACAAAATATGGAATATTTCTTAAGCCAGAGCAAAGTATTTTTTCAAACATAATTAATGAAAAGAAAAAGTATTTAAATTTAAATAATAATCAAAACTACACCACAGACCAGCCACACTGTACACTATTCCATGGAATTTTTGAAAATAAGGAAAAATTATTAAGAGATTTTAATAATATAGAAATTTCTAAATCGACAAAACTTTTATGTAATTCAGTAAAACCAATCATTTTTAACAATGATGTACATGAAGGTTATCAGACACTTGCATATTTAATAGAAGCAGATAAGGAAATTTTAAAAGTGCAAATGCAGTTTATTAATGGTCTTCAACCTTTCAAATCTAGTCAACATTACAGACTCAAGAGTGAGTATAAAAAAAATCTTATTACATTTAATTATCCTTATGTTGGAGAATCACTCTTACCACATTTAACAATCACAAACATTCAGACCAATCAAGAAAGCAGTATTTGTAAAAATTTTAAGATGAACAAGAACAGTTTCAAGGGAAATTTTGCATCCATTTATATTGCGAAAATTGAGGATGGTATTGAAATATTAGATGAAAAAGAATATGTTTTATAACATAATGTTGATGGCTGGTAATGGCATTAGATTTAAAAATAAAGGATACACCACACCCAAAGCGTTATTAAATTACAAAGGAAAATATATCTTCGAAGCATCTTTAGAGATGTTTCCTGATTGTGATAAATGGATATTTGCCGTCAATAAAGAAATTTATGAAAGTGATGAGTTTAATAATTTTTTAAAAAATTTTAATCAGTGTTATGAGGTAATCCTTTTTGATAAAACCACTAATGGTCAGGCTACAACTTGTAGTTATTGCCTTGAAAAATTAGACGATGAAGATGAATTTTTTGTTGGTTCTTGTGATACGATTTTAACAAAGAAAATTGACAGAGATAAATTTCTCAATTTTGACACAACAGTATTAACCTCAATTCCTACTGATTTGCAGTTAAGTAATCCCGTTCAATACGGTTGGGTAGCTATAGAAGAATCAAAAAATTATAAAATTATATGTAAAGAGGAATTGTTACCTTCCAAAAGTTCTTATGAGATGATACTTGGATTTTTCTACTTTTCACATAAATCAGATTATCAAAAAGCCTATAAAACTCTGATTAGAAATGAAATCATGGTGAACAATGAATTTTATATAGATTCACTCTTACAAGAGCAAATAAATGATAATTTAAATCTTAATACTCTTTCTTCTGGTGCAATTGTTTTAGGTACGCCTGAAGAGTACATAGAAGAGATTAAAAAGTTATGAATAAAGTTGATATCTTGATTCCTTGCTACAACGAGGATAAAAACGTATCTAAACTTGTCTCATCTTGGAGAAAAGTTGTCGAAAATAATAATAATTTTTATGTTTACTTTATTGACAATGGTTCAACCGACTCAACATACCAAAATCTTCAAAGTGAATTAGATTATCCAAAATCACAGAACTTAAATCTTATTCAAGTTTCACACAATACCGGCTATGGGGCTGGAATTCAACAGGGTTTCAAAGAGACGAATCATGAAATTGTTTGCTGGACACATGCAGATTTACAGATTCCAGTAGACGATGTTGTAAACGTTATCAAGAAATATGTCAAAAATGAATACAGAGTAGACTATATTTACAAGGGAGAAAGAATTAATCGTAATCTTCTAGATTCTTTATTTACTAAGTTGATGTCAATTGCTGGATTTTTAATAACTGGATATTTTATACATGATATAAATGCCCAACCTAAAGTCTTTTCAAGAGAGAACGTCTTAGATTTTGAAAGTTATCCAAAAAATTTTGCTATTGATGCCCATATTTTACAGTCACATATAAAAGCTAAGAAAAAAATAAAATCAATAAAAACAACATTCAAAGATAGAGTTGAAAATGATCCAAAAGGTGGAGGTTCGCTATTGGGAAAGATTAAATTAAGCTTCGAAACACTCAAGTATTTCTTAAGTCAAAGAAAAAATAAATAACTTCACTTTTTTATGTAATATAAAAACTGACTCAATTTACTGTATTAAGTTCTAAAATTGAATGAGGGTGTATGAAAAAAATTTTAATAATACATAATAGATATCAGTATGTCGGAGGTGAAGACATTGCTACTGATAAAGAAATCCAACTTTTAAGTAAAAATTATGATGTTGAAACACTTATTTATGAAAATTCTAAAAAAGACCTAATTTACACATTTATATCTTTTTTTACGAACACCAACTACAAAAGTTTAAAAATATTAAAAAAGAAACTCAAAGAATTTAATCCTGACATTGTCTATATTCACAATACATGGTTTAAAGCTTCAGTAGGACTTGTTAATTATTTAGTAAAGTCTGATATAGAGTTATTCCTAAAAATACATAATTTTAGGTACTTTTGTACAAAGAGTTACAAAGCTAAGTCTCACTTTGGAGAGGCTGAAGTTTGTGGAGCTTGTGGTCTTAGTAAAAATGATATGGGGATATTCAATAAGTACTTCCCAGATGCGTCAATATTTAAATCACTATTTATAGCAAGGTATGGAAAAAAATATTATCAGTTATTAAAAAATAAAAATATTAAATTGATAGTGTTAACCGATTTTCATAAAAATTTTCTCATTGAACACGGATTCAACAAAAATAATATTTCAGTTCAAAGAAATAATATTCAAACTGATTTGCCTCGACCGTTAAAACATAAAGAAAAAACAATAGTCTATGCGGGAAGAATTTCAGAAGAAAAAGGTGTTAAAAATATTATAAATGCCTTCTTAGATTCTGAGCTAAGTGAGTTCATTTTGAAAATTGTTGGAGATGGCCCCATGAAAAAAGTACTAGAAAATAAATTTGCTTCACAAAGAGTTATATTTACTGGAGAATTGCCAAATAATGAAACAATTAAACTAATTAATAGTGCATCTGCTGTAATTACCGGAACAAAGCTTTATGAAGGTCAACCCACACTGTTATGTGAAGCGTCTTACTTGAGAGTTCCATCTATTTTTCCAAACCTAGGTGGTATACATGAATTTTTCCCACCCTCTTACTCCTTTTCTTATCAAAGTAATGATAAAGACGATTTAGTCGACAAAATAAATAAACTATCAAATAGTAATCTTACAGAAGGCTTGAAACAAAAAAATTTTGAACACATTGTCAACTTATTAGATGTAAATAGTTTAGAGAATAATTTTGAGAAGATTTTAAATGACAGATAAGCATCCCCTTGTTTCAGTTTTAATCTCTACTTACAATAATGAACAAACTATTTCAGATGCAGTTGAAAGTATAATCAATCAAACATATAGAAAAATAGAAATTTTGATAATGGATGATTCTTCAACAGACTCTACGTCGAAAATTTTGAATGATTATTCAAAAAAGTATGAACATGTACGTGTATTTACTAACACAAAAAATATTGGACTTACAAAGTCACTAAATATATTACTAGGTAAAGCTGAGGGTGAACTAATTGCCCGTCATGATGCTGATGATGTAAGTTTAGAAAATAGGATTTCCATACAGGTAAAAGAAATTTTAGATAATTATCTAGATTTTTGTTCTACAAGGGCATATGTTAAAGATAAAAGTAAGATTACTCCAGGAACAAGTTTTTATATTCCTAAAAAAATTGTACTTAAAATAAAGAACCCATTTATTCATGGATCTCTCATGATTAGAAAGAATGTAATTATTGATGCTGGATGTTACAGCGAAGATTTTTATTACGCACAAGATTATGAACTAATGTTACGACTCATAAGACTAAACTATAAATTTAAAATACTCAGGAAACCTTACTATATTTTAAACACCCAAAACAACATATCATCTATTCACGCCGATGAGCAAAAATATTTTGCAAAAAAAGCAAGGGACTTGGCAAATAAATAATGAATATTTATATAAATAGAGCAAAAGAAAACTGGGTTGTTGATAGGTTTAGAAGAGAATTTAATGAATATAACTATAAAACATCCAATAATTATTTTTTTGGGAATAAATTAATTTGGTTGATTGCTCCATGGACATGGAGAAAGATTAATCCGAAGTATCTAAATTCAAATAAAGTAATCTGTACTATCCACCATATTGATGAGGATAAATTTACTGGAAATGAGGTTGTTGAATTTAAAGAAAGGGATAAATTAGTAGACATTTATCACTCAATATCACTAAAAACAACAAATCAGTTATCAAGATATACAAATAAAGAAATTAAAACAATACCTTTTTGGGCCAATCAAAATTTATGGTATGAAATTCAAAATAAAGAAAAGTTGAGAAATAAATATAGCATATCTAATAATGATTTTCTTGTAGGTTCATTTCAGAGGGATACTGAAGGACATGATTTAATGACTCCTAAGTTATCAAAAGGTCCAGATAGATTTATTGAGATTGTCGGAGAGTTAAATAATGAAAAAGAAAATTTAAGAGTTATTCTTGCTGGTAAAAGAAGAAATTATGTAATTCATAGACTTGATGATATGAAAATTCCTTATAGATATTTCGAAATGACAACCTTTATGCAATTAAATGAGTTGTACAATTTACTCAACTTATATATAGTTGCTTCAAGATACGAGGGAGGACCTCAGGCAATTCCAGAATGTGCCTTAACAAAAACTCCAATAATTTCAACAGATGTAGGCATTGCATCAAGTGTTCTAAGACGTGAATCCATTTTTACAATGTCAAATTACAAAGATGCTATACCGGATATAAATTATGCTAGTAAAAAAATACAGGAATTTACTATTCCAAATGGATTTAGCAAATTTAATGAGATGCTTTTAGAAAAATGAAAATAAGCATAGGAACAAAAATAAAACATGGGCCATGGGGCGGTGGAAACTTATTTGCAATCAATCTAAAAAATTATCTTGAACTAAATGGACACGATGTTGTCTTTGATCTAAAAGATAATGATATAGATATCATACTTATCACAGAACCAAGAAAAACCTCAGAATCTTCAGCTTTTACTCATGTAGAAGTTGAGAAATATAAAAAGTACATAAAACAAAACGTCGGCGTAATTCACAGAATTAATGAATGCGATGAAAGAAAAGGGACGAATTATGTAAATAAATACTTGATAAATGCAAATAAAATTGCTGATGAAACAGTTTATGTAAGTAAATGGTTAAAAAATTTATTCATTAAACAAGGAATTAAATCTCCAATCAATAAAGTAATTTATGCAGGTGCGGACGAGAAGATTTTCTTCCCACAAAAATCTTCAGTTTATGGAAATAAAGGTAAATTAAAAGTATGCACACACCATTGGGGAAATAATTGGAACAAAGGCTTCGATGCTTACTTACTTTTAGATAAATTACTATCTGAAAAAAGGTGGAAAAATAAATTAGAATTTACCTATATTGGTAATACTAACAAGGATGCTCACTTTAAAAATACAAACATAATTGAACCGTTATCAGGTTTGACTTTGGGGCAAAAATTAAGAGAACAAAACTTTTACATTACAGGTTCCCTAAATGAACCATCAGGAAATCACCACATAGAAGCTGCTCAATGTGGATTACCAGTAATGTTTATCAATAGTGGTGGTGTAACGGAATACTGCAAAAACTATGGAATAGAGTACACATTAGATAATTTTGAACAGAAATTAGAGCAAATGGTCTCATCGCTAGAAGAACAAAAGAAATTGGTTCAAAAATATCCTTATTCTTCTTCAAAGATGTGTAAAGATTATTTAAGTATGTTTATTTCTTTATACTCTAAGAAAAATAACGAATCATCAAGTCAAACAAATCTTCAATCAAGAGTTTTTGAAGGGGTTAGTTATAAATTATTTAGGTTGTTAAAAAAGAAGATTTTTTAGTCTTCTATAGAAGACTTCACTGGAATCGCTTTCATCCATAAGCTTAATTCCACTAGTAGAAAGAAGGTCCAATTTTTCAATATTCTGATAAAGATCTTTGATTCCTGAAGTCCAACCTTCCAACGAGTTGTTATCAACGAAAATTATATTCTGGTCATTTATAAATTTAGAATTATCCCAAAAACCATTTGTTCTAGAAATCATTACAGGTACACCTCTTGATAAAGACTGCAGAGTTACACTTTGCCCCGATGGTTGTTCTGATTGAATAAGAGGCAAGATTGTTATTCTGCATTTATCATAAATTTTTTGCATATCTAAATCATCTAGAACATTTTCATTCCAATATCCATTTATTAATTGAACATTATCCGAAATAATATCTTCGTCGAGTATAATTTTCGAAACAAAAATAAAGTTATATTCAGGTAAAGCTTTAGCTATCTGAATTACTTTATGATAATCTCTTTTTCCATCATTCCCTATAAATAGAATATTGTCTCTCGATTCGATTTGTACATCCTTTTTATTAATCCAAAAATCATTATTTAACATAAAGGGGATATGGTGGAACTTTTTTTCGTATTTTGGATATTGTTCTTTTGCCGCATTGTATTCTCCAATACCCAAAAAAATAACTTCATTAACTTTTGTTAATACAAATGATAAAAAAAACTTTTGAAGTAAGTTTTTAAACCTATTATTTGTTTTTTTTGAAAAAAGTCCCATTATCATCACGACTGATTTTATTTTTCTTTTTTTTAAAAGTATTAAATAAAGAATACAGGAGATCAACATCCTTTCATTTGTAAATACAATGTAATCTGTTTTTTTCAGTATTTTATAATTATGAGAGGACATAATGTTACTAAAATAAAATGGTAAGTTTGTAAGCCTACTTAATACTTTTTCAAAAAATATATATTTTTTATTTAAATAAGGAACAAATTCAATAAAATTTACTGATTCGTAATCATTTTGGAAGTATTGGTAGCCATAAAAAAATTCATCTGAATAATTATGATTATTTATTATATTTTTTCTCCCAACCCCAAAAACATATGTAATATTTTTTTCTACCATATTAAAATTTTATTTCTTTTTTTTTCAACTGAATATTTTTAATTCAATTAATATAGACATAGTTTAATATGATTAATATTCAACCAATCACATTTACAAGTAATGGATATCATGACATTACACAAAATTTACTTGAATCAATTGTAAGAAATAATATTGAAATAAAATTAGATTTATACGCTTTAGATAACGAATCTTTTGAATACTTTAATGAAAGATATGATTTTTTAACAGTAAAGAATGATATACAATTTGGGAATAGCGATAAATTACTGGATTATTTTGATGATAGTTTTGGAGAATTGATGATTAGAAAATTTCAAATAATTTTTGACTCGCTATCTCAAAATGAATATATTTTATATCTAGATAGTGATATTGTTATAAAAAATAATTTTTTAAGTTTTTTGGCTCAAAATGCTCCGTCGTACGACATCCTTTTTCAGAATGACAAGAGGCCATCTAAACCAAATGAAATAAATTTATGCGCCGGTTTTATGTGTATAAAGTCATCAAAGAAAACATTAAAATTTTTTAATCCAGAAAATATTCCTGTCAAAAAAATTGTAAATTATAAATCCCATGATCAAACTTATATTAATAAATCTAAAAATAAATTTAAATATGGAGTTCTGCCCTTAGATTTATTTCCAAATGGCCCACATTTTTACAATAATAGTGATAAGTTAGATCCTTTTATTGTGCACTTTAATTACCTAGTTGGTAATGAAAAAATTAGCAAGATGAAAATCTATGATGAATGGTATTTGAGTTAAATGGAATTAATACTAAATAAATATCAAAATTTTATACAAAATATAATTAACAAAGTTTCTAGTAATGTTTATTCACTATTTAGTCTATTACTCTATATTTTCTGCGGATTTTCTATCCTGTTTGCTAGACCCTTTGTTGGTTTATATCTTTTTGGGTCAAGACTTGGAGAATTAACAATTGGCATTCTAGTTATAATCTCATTGTTTTTTCTAGTATTACCTAGAAAAATATTCCCAAATGAATTAAAAGTACCAGTCAATTTATTTAGATTGATCATTTTACTCTTTTCCTTAACAGCTGTTTTAACTGGGACCTCATTCATATCCACCTATACATTCAAAACAAGCTCGTATATATGGACAGTTTCGTTAATTTTCATAGGCTATACACTCCTAGCTGATTATGATTATTCAAAAAAATTAAAAAACTTTGTTCCTTTTGTTCCAATTTTTACTTATCTGATTTCTACCGGTAATTATCCGAATGCAGTTATTGATTTTTTTAACAAATATTCCGATAAATTTCAATTTATAAAAGCTTCAGATTTGGCCATCGGACTTTTTATCTCACTTCTTATAATAAATAAACACTTTCAGAATAAATTACTGGCTACTAGCTATACATTGGTGATGATTTCAATTTTCTTACCTGTGATGCTTTTTAACTCAAGAGGTTCATTCATTGCAACAACGCTATTTCTCGGTGTTTTTCTGCTACAGAATAGAAAATTTATACTAACTAAAAAATTGCAATTCTTGATTATTATTTTATTTAGCATTGCAGCATTCTTTTTATCTACTTTCAGGGTTTATGGAAATTTTGATTTCTACAAGGATCCTGAATCTATTACTACCGAATTAGTTGTTGAGTCTATTAAGGGAATTTCAGAAAATAAAGATCCAGCAAAAGTTTTTCTCTCTTTTTATATTCAAGATGGCTATCTAATGTCCTGGGACCCAACAACAGACTGGAGATTAGATATTTGGCAAGATGTAATATATGATTTGATTGATAAGAATCAAATTTCTTTCGGTTATGGGTATAAAGAAATCATCCCTGTAATGCTCGACCCTTCTGCTCCGGGAAGGCTTGGTAGAGATGGTTTGAATGAAAATGTACACAATTATTTTGTAAACATTCTTGCACGGGGAGGGTTACTTCAATTAATAATATTTATTATTTTTTATTTTAAAGCTATTCAATTCTATAAAAATAAATTTGGGGATTACAAAATTTTAATCCTATTATTTCCTATTATGATATTATCATCACTTGATGTGACTATGGAGGGTGTAAATTTCCCGGTAATTTTTTATAGTTATTTAGGATATACAATGAAAAAAGGAATTTAGATGAAAACTGCTTTTATAACAGGGATAACAGGACAAGATGGTTACTATCTTTCCAAATTACTATTAGAAAAAGGTTATATTGTTCACGGAACAATAAGAAGATCATCTTCCATTAATACCAGTAGAATTGATGATCTAATTTCTGAATTCCAACCTCAAGAGAAACTTATACTTCATTATTCAGATCTTTTAGATTCTGCATCAATTTTTAATTTGATAAACTACATTCAACCTGACGAAATCTATAATCTTGCTGCGCAATCGCATGTTTCTGTATCCTTCCAAAATCCAATTTTCACCACACAAACAGGAACCTTAGGATCGTTATCAATACTTGAGGCAATCAGAAGATCGAAAAAAGAAATTAAATTTTACCAAGCTTCATCTTCTGAGATGTTTGGCGGAGCAGCAAAGGTAAAATTAAACGAACAATCAATCCTGGATCCAAAAAGTCCTTATGCTGTTTCTAAAGTATTTGCACATCACATGACCAAAGTGTACAGAGATTCATACAGTTTATTTAGTACAAATGGAATTCTCTTTAACCATGAATCTCCTCACAGGGGTGAAACATTTGTCACTAGAAAAATTACAAAAGCTGTCGGTAGAATTTACCATGGACTGCAAAAAAAGTTAACTCTTGGAAACTTAAATGCATCACGAGACTGGGGATTCGCTGGAGATTATACAGAAGCTATGTGGATGATGCTTCAACAAAAGTCACCAGACGATTTTGTAATAGCTACAGGCGAGACTCATACTGTAGAAGAATTTGCACAACATGCTTTCAGCTACGTTGGGCTTGACTACAAAAAATATATCCAAACTGACAAAAAGTATTTTAGACCCAATGAAGTTGATTATCTCCTTGGAGACTATGAAAAAGCACAAAAATTGTTAGGCTGGAGACCGAAAACAACTTTCTTACAACTTGTCGAAATGATGGTTGAAAGCGATTTAAATAATGCAAAAAGAGAAGAAATTCTTTTTAATGAAGGCCTGCTGAGCCCTACTTGGGAAAACCCCTCTTAAATATTCTCAGTAAACCAAGTATAAGTTTTTTTAATACCTTGTGTGAGACTGGTTTTTGCACTCCACCCAATTTCGTTTATTAAAGAGCTATCTACCAGCTTTCTTGGATTGCCATCAGGTTTACTTTCATCAAAAATCAAACTTCCCTCGTAAGAGGTCACTTCTTTAATAGTATTCGCTAAGTCCAATATGCTTATTTCTATCCCTGAGCCAATATTGTAAAGGCTTCTATTAAGTTTTTTATCAAGTACAAATTCAATTGCATCAGATAAATCATCAACGTATAAAAATTCTCTTAAAGGTTTGCCGGTACCCCATATTTTGAATTCCATTTCATTGTTTAATTTAGCCTTATGCATTCTATAAATTAATCCAGGAATGACATGACTATCATTTTCAGAAAAATTATCTCTGGGACCGTACAAATTTGTTGGCATCAAATTAATAACTTCATGCCCGAATTCCTTTTTTAATGAGTCGGCAATTTCTATTGCTGCAAGTTTCGCAACAGCATAAGGTGAATTTGTTTCTTCAAGTTTACCTGTCATAATAGAATCTTCTTTTATTGGATTTTTAGCATTGAGAGGATAAATACAACTTGAGCCTAAATTTATAATCTTAATTTCTGGAAAATCAACACATGACTCATAAACATTCAAATTAATTTTTAAATTATCTATTATGAAGGAAGACCTATTTGTATTATTCGCAAGTATTCCTCCAACTTTTGCTGCTGCATTAATAATTATTTCAGGTTTATTTGAAGATATAAAATTCTTTGTTTGATCTAAAGAGAATAAATCGAGCTCTTTTCTTGATGGTTTGTGTATATAGGAAACTTTGGAAGAATTTTCTAATGTTCTTACCAATGAACTACCTACTAATCCATTAGATCCGAGAATTAATACAGAATATTTTTTCATACAGTATTTTATCCTAGGTTTGTCTATTATTTAATTAGTTAGATTTAAAACAAAAATACACTAAACAATATGAAAAAATTTGAAAAATGGATTGATGAACTTTTTTTGAGTACGGATATTTTTTTAAATAAGCTTAGAAAAGATGACCATAATTATATGTTTTTTCCGATGGAAAAAAATTTAACTAGATACGGAGAAAAATTAAATTTAGGATTTAGTTGCTACGCACTTAAAATTTATTACATGCTGGGTTTAGATGAAGAACTGAGTACAAAAGATTTAGATTCTTGGACACAGTATATAAATTCTTTTCAGAAACCCTCTGATGATTTTCCAAAAGGATCATTCATAGATGAAAATTATCTTAAATATTTTTCAAAAAAAAACTATTATTACAACTACAAATTTCAAATAAAAAATATTCTTAATGATTTTAATTTTTCAAAAGGCTCGTCACTAGAATCATATATTAATAAAGGAGTACTTGCTGAATCAAAACAAGCTATCTCAACACTATATCAAGTTGGATCTTCTAATAGTAAACCTTATCAATTTATGGATGCCAATAAAGAAAATATTGATAGTTTTCTAAAATCGCTAAATTGGAATAATCCCTGGGATGCAGGTGCTCAATTTGCTAACATCAGCTTGTTTACTTCTGTAGATAGTTCTGACAATGATGAAAATAAACAAATTCTTTTAAATTATATTGAGCAACTAGCCTCATCAGATAACGGTACCTACAGCATGGGAAATTATCAAAATACTAGCCAATTAATAAATGGTTCAATGAAGGTTATTACAGGGCTAGATTGGCTTGATGAAAATCCACATTATCCAAATAAGCTAATTGACCAGTGTCTCTCAGTAAATCCTAATTCGGAGGGGTGTGACTTAGTCGATTATGTTTATGTTTTGTTCAAATGCAGCTTAATCACTGACTACAGAAAAACTGATATAAGTGATTATTTTTTACAAATACTTAAAACAATCCAACTTCATTACTTTGATGAGGGTGGATTTTCTTATTTTAAGGATAGTTGTCAGACCCATTATTATGGAGTTAAATTTTCTAAATCATCTCAGAGTCCAGACCTACATGGAACAATTTTATTAATTTGGGCAATTGCAATGATTGATGAATTTTTTAAAAAGAAAGACACTAGGTTTAAAGTAATAAAACCTTAGTTATTTATAGCCTATGAATACAGAATGAGGTATTTTGTAACCATACTTCTCTATTTTTATTTTATATGAACTTAAAATACTTACTTTTTTAAAACCCACATTGCTCATCATTTGAAGAACTGAGTTTTCACTGTATTTGAAAAAATTACCACCAGTATTTGTATATTCAATATAGGGTTTTTTACCAATGCGTAAACTCTTGAAGGTATTTGAAATATCGATGATACAGAATTCCTTCGTTGTAAATAATAATTGCTCCATGGCAGTAACAGGATCTCTCAAATGCTCAAACAAAGAACCACAAAAAACAACATCTCTTGGGTGAAATTTTTCAAGTTCATAGATACTTCCAGATTCAAAACTAATATTTGGTATTTCATATATTTTTTTTATAAAATTAAACTTATTTGAATCTTTCAAAGATAAATCTGAGTAAGCATCTGAAAGTCTTTCAAAGTCATTATGTATTTCGTACTTTTCTTTAAATTGGGGCTTGTAACTATCCAAAACTTCAAAAGCTACTTCTCCGTTGTAATTATTTATATCAACACCGGTAACATTTTTTGCATTTAGTGATTCAACAAAATATTTTGAAAAGAACCCATCGGAGCATCCAACATCCAAAACTTCTAAATCTTCTAGAGATGGTAAATTAAGGTCAGACATGTTATTCGTATAGTCAAACGTACCCTTAGTTTTAATATCGTCGTACAAAAAAGTGTGGTACCAATTTCCTTCATTAAGGATTTTTCTTATGCTATTTTGTGACATATTTTTTCAATTTTTTTATTCTTCTAAGATTATATATTAATTTCTTAAGAAGGCTGTGTGTTTTTTGTTTACACGTTAACTTTAATAATAAAAGTTTTTGATACATAGTATTAGAGTCAATTAAAATATTTTCAGATGTTTGCTCTATTTTATTTTTTCTTATATTATCTATCCACCAATCTAGTTCAAGTTTCTTAAAATCAAGGTCTTGATAACGCAGGTCTTCAAGTCTATTTAAAAGATATTGCTCTGTTATATTCTTAAAATCATCAACCATTATTACAGGAAGGTCATTAAGGCAATTAAAAGTAGGGTGATTCATTACTACAGGAATTGATCCACTATAAAGTGTTTCCCAAATTCTATGAGAATCAAAACCATTTCCAAATGGACATAGTACAAATCTATAATTAGTTAGTTTCTCTTGATACTCTCTTAAATCTAAAATAGAATTTTCAATATAGGCGAATTCTTTATTTGAAAAATAATCTTTTATCCAAGTTCTTTCTTTATAATTTGTATTTTCATTGAAATTAATATATAGTTTGTTAATTTTTTGTGAATTAAAATTATATTCCATTTCTGAAAAAGATGATTCAGTAAGATTTTTCTTTGATATATTATTAGAAAGTCCTAGTGGAATTGGAATTAAATCTTTATCTATATAGTTGACATTTATTGCATACCATTTTGATATACAATGTGGACGCTTTAAAAAAACTGATTTATTAATTGCTCTATCAGATTGATTGGTTATCAAAATTATATTTCGAAAGTTCACATTTCTTAAGTGATTAAACAAATTTTCTATTAAATCACTATTGGTGTAAATGATGCAATTTTCTGTTAAGTTAAAATATTTTAATTTATACGTAATAGCATCAAATAGTGGGTTTTTAGTATAATTAACAACTTCTATATTCTTTTCATTGCTGTAAGTTTTCTTAAATTCTGTGTAACTAATAGTTTGTGAATAAATTAAGTCTGAATGACTTGCAAAGTTATTACTAAAAATTAATTCTTTTTTCTTCATAAATTTATTTAATTCTATTACATTAGAATACTTATTATTGAAAATGTATTTATAAAGGAAATTATATTGAAAAAATTTTGGGTTAATGAATTAGAGTCTGGTTATTATGATAAACTTTTTCAAAATGGGATTAAAAATTCAAGAGGATTTCAGGCCAATTGGCACTTAACAACTTTCACTCACATTAAAGAATATCTTAATAAAGATCTAAATCATCTCGATTATGCGTGTGGTCCGGGCACATTAATAGGTAATTTTTCTCTATCTGAATCAATAGGGGTAGATTTATCTCAGAAACAAATTGCTTATGCTCAAGAGAAGTATCCAAAATTTAAATTTGTAGGTCTAGAAGATTTTCAATTTAAAGATTTTCAACATAAATTTCATGTTATAACCGTACTAGGCCTTTTTGAATTTTTGAGTGAAGAAGAAATTAATGAACACTTAAATCGTTTTTTTTATATGCTTAGGGATGGTGGAAAGCTAATTATAACAACGCCCAACTTTAGTGTTTTTCTTAGGGCTTTGTTATTCCTTTCTCAGCTTATTGGAAAAACAAAATATAATTCTTTATACGTATCAAAATTTAAAAGAAAAAATTTGATAACTTTTTTAGAAAAGCAACAAACTTTTGATTTAGTAAAAGTAAAAAACTTTATAAACGCTGGATCTTTACTTTCGATATTTTCCCACAAGTTCTCTAAAAAGTTGGAACAAACAGTTTCTTCATATTCGTCAGATAAATATGGATTATTGTTGTTGGCAGAGTTAAGAAAAAATAACCTTAAATCAATTTAGAATTGTTGATATCATAAAATTATGGAAAAAGAATATAATCTGACAATAATATTTCCTGTATTAAACGAAAAAAAGAACCTAGAGATTTTAATTCCTCAGTTTTCAGATGAATTAAACAAATGTGTTGATAATTTTGAGATATTAGTTGTTGATGATAATTCAAATGATGGAACCCATCTTCTAATAGATAAGCTTCAAAGTAATAACAATCATCTTTCATATTTCTTAAGAACTAAATCAAAATCTCTTCCAATGTCTATATATGAAGGTTCTCAAATTGCAAAGTATCAAAATATTGGGTGGCTAGATGCAGACGGATCAATGCACATAGAAGCT
>Ga0209425_10003079_pt1 | contig 18031 bp, 15 predicted proteins | sample COG_05_FD_184749 | JGI IMG/M metagenome (GOLD analysis project Ga0209425, IMG submission 184749) | Pelagic Microbial community sample from North Sea - COGITO 998_met_05 (SPAdes) (version 2) | ecosystem: Environmental > Aquatic > Marine > Neritic zone/Coastal water | place: Helgoland, sampling...
TTGCCAGCTAAATTAGACTCCACAAGGAATGGTCCGAAGTTTTCTACTTTTATGACCCACATCGCTTGAGCTAGTCCAATTTCCTTTTTCCAGTGAATAGATTGCACACCCTTCACTCCGCGGCCAAGAAGAGCCCCAGTTCCGTAACCTACTGTTGTAAGGTATACCGCTTCGTTTGGTACAAAGTGCTCACGATAGTCTTGTGAGCTCATCCCTGCCTTACCGATTATCAGTTTTGCACCACTTTTTTGCAACCACGCACCAATCCACTTTGAAAACCGAAAAGAGGCAGTGGCTGTTACCGCACTTAATGAGAACGATCCATCCTCGTGTTGTACGGCCGCTGGCGAGCAGTGAAAATTGGTTGCACTGACCTTTGGTAAATCAATTGGAAAATCACTTCCTTCCTCCAACACCTTCTTATAAACTCCCTCTCTTGCAGTATAAATAATACCGTCCAAATAAACGACGTCTCCTAGAATTAGTTTTTCTAAATCAGATTTTTTTGGGTTGGTATTTAATTTCAATGTGTCTCGTGAACTCGGAGTTACCATTCTACAGTTTCCCTACGTTGGTAGCTCGTGAACCAATCTGGGTTAGTTCTATATTCTACAGTCCCATCTCCATGAATTCGTGCTACAGCTCGACGTGATGATAAACAAAAAGCATGAACACTCATTTGCATTCCACCAGTATGACAATAACCAACTTCAATATTACAGTCTATGACCATAGATTTACCAACAAAGCCCATAGCGCCCATTCCAATGCTGTTACCAAGCTCCTTTAACTCGTCCTCTAAATCTGCAATTTTTGGATCTGGATTTCTATCTCCCACAACGCGCAAACAGGCAGCTCGTTTTCCTAAAACCATGCAAGTATCTTTTGAACCTCCCAGTCCAATTCCAATTATTGCGGGTTGGCAGGCTAAACCTCGTTTCCCAAATGCGACTATCGAGTCTAAAAAAAATCTTTTTATTCCTTGAGTCCCATCGCTTGGAAATAACATTCTATAATCGGTGCCAAACAGTCCACCCTTATGCACTGTAATTAAATCTATCCAATCTCCATTTGGTTCAAAGCCGAATTCTATCTCTGGAGCTCCTATGCCTACATTATTATCGTGATCTGTTCTCCAAAGCGGATGGACTCTATTAGGTCTTAATGGAATTGATGAAGTTGTCGTTGCGGTGGCTCTGCGAAGGGCAGATTCTAATGATACAGGACCTCCTTCGATTGAACTCTCATTTCCCATTTTCACATACCAGCGAGGACACCCTGTATCACCACACATGGCTCTATTATCCTCTTTGGCTGCGGCATAATTTTCAAGCATTGCTTGAAGAACAAAGCTTGATAGATCCCCGTCTTCCAGTTCTGCCGTAGCCTTTAGACCATTTAAGTAGTCATCTGGAATCTCTATCGCGGCCATTCGCATTAAATTTTCTGCAGTTTTTTCTATAGTTTGTATTGAAATTACTTTATTCACCAAAATTTTCTCGTGTTTTTAAGACCCAAATCAGTTAGAAAACAAAGCCAAGCTTGATTTGGTAAGAAAGAATTATGATTATAATCCTTCAGAAATGATATCTGAATGTTGGGTGACATTCCCCCCCCTTTTTTATGATCTAAAGCTAATATTCTCGTTCAAGTAAAGCAAGTCTTATGACTTAAGTTTCATTAAAACTTTTGAAATATTTGTAGAGGTAATCGATATGAATGTCTTTTTTATACAAGAGCTTTTTTGTGGACTGTCTTCTAAAATGTTTCTGCATCACAGGAAAATACTTTACTGACGTGTTTAAATTGTTTTTGTCTAAAATAAAAAAGATTAAAATTTCAATGATTACTCACAAACACGTCTAATTTTTGGATTGAGTTATTTGCGAATCCACCAACATCAAAAATCGGATCCTCTGGTTGTGTATCTCCAGTTTCATCAGTAGCTCTGCAACTTAAAACATGGTGACCTGGCGTTGCTAACCAATCCAAACTCCATTTTGTCCATGAATATTTTGATTTGGAGAAGTCTAAATTAGCTTCAACCCATTGGCTATCACACAGCACTTCAACTTTCGAAATTTTTTTTCCTCCTCCTGACCAAGCGCGCCCCATTAAAGGTATGGTGCCTGCTGAGACCAATCTTTTTCGGGTGGTCCAGTCTGGTATGCCTGGTGGCTTCATTAGTGATTTTACACGCATTTCTGTTATTGGTTCACCAATTTCCGCTCTACTCTGACGGAAGCGGTAAGTTTGGATTTGCTGATACCCCTCAAATGGTTTGCTTAAAGCCTCAATTCCCGTTAACCATTTCACACTCGCCATACCGTACCAACCAGGCACAATTATTCTCAATGGCGCCCCATGCTGCGGTAATAGCGGTATATCGTTCATTTGATAAACAAGCAGCACATCAAGCTCGTTGATTTGCTCTAGAGTTAAGCTTCGAGCAAAATTATGTTCATAACCAGAATCAAAACCTCTATCAATTCCTGTAAATGATATCTCTATAACACTAGGTTTGAGTTGAGCTTCGTTTAATAGGGGTCTTAAGGGTGTTCCTGTCCACTCCGAAGTTCCTACAGCTCCGTATTTCCAAGGCATCGAAAAATTTCTTGGATTAACATTAGCACGACCGTTTCCAGCACATTCAAGTGTCACTGACATTGTTTTCTTGGGGCGTAATTTGATCTCGTCATAGGTAAGTGAAAAGGGATTTGAGAGGTCACCAGAAAAGGAAATAATATGTTTATCTTTATCTATGTTTGGGATATCGAAATGTGTTAAGAGGTAATGCTGTCCTATTGGAGTGATATCGTGCTCTAAGCTTTCCAGTGGCATACCAGAATTTCGATTTGCTAATTCTACTTCATTTTCTTCGAAAACGCCTTGAACGGTTTTGGGTCTACTAAATTTCTTAAATGGATTGTAAATTTTCATCTGTTTCTTACTTTACTAATTTATTTGAAAATAGTTTAGCACAGCGTTAGCAAACAGTTTAACTAAAACTGTATTGCAATTTTTTTTTTGTTTAAGTTATCTCCCAATCAGATGTCCGTGAAGGAAAGAGTGACTACACTTTTCAAGTTCTGTATGGAGCTACACCGAACTTGGACCTTTTCAAAACAAAACAAGTGCGTAAAATGGTAGCTTGAGAAATCTTTTTACTTTTATGTAGGAATAAATTTCAGATGATAGATGCTATTTCTGAGCGACAAGATTACCCGTGTTTAAAAACCCATAGTTACCTCAATCAGGCATCTTTAGGTTTAACTGGGGAAGTTGCTGTATCTGCAATGCACTCTTTCTTAGAGGAGACGGCACGACATGGTAATTTAAAAATGTCGGACGCCGCTGAGGCAAATTTTTTGCACCCCCTTCGTTCACGGATAGCCTGTCTTGTCGGGAGTGAAGAAAAAAATGTAGCAATTGTTTCAAGCTCAAGTGAAGTCCTTAGTCAGGTTCCTTTGTTGCTAAACGCTAAAAATGGGAATCAAGTTGTTTTTGTTTCAACTGATTTCCCAGCTCTTACGCGTCCTTGGATTGCGTACTCTCAGAGAAAGGATTTAAAATTATGTTTTGTTGATGAAAAAGAAAAGTATAGTCTTACTGATGGAATAATAGACAATATTAATGAGCACACGGTAGCGGTATGTGTGAGTTATGTTCAGTTTTCTTCAGGCACATGCTTGAATATTCCAAAGCTTCGCGCTGCAACCAATGCTTTTGGTGCACGATTAATAGTTGATATAACTCAGGCAGCGGGAGCGGTTCCTATATTATTAACTGACTGGGCTGCGGATATAGTCGTTTGCAGTGGCTATAAATGGCTTGGTGGGCACGGTGGCATTGCATTTGCCGTTTTTTCAAATGAGTTTTTAGAAAAGGAACCACCAACTGTTGGCTGGTTTGGGGGTGAAAACCCTTTTGATATGGATGCGAAAAAGTTATCGCTATCTCAAACCGCTGCCAAGTACACGCAATCTACTCTCTCTTATATCTCGGCAGTTGGTCTTGAAGCTGCGCTGGGAGAAATTCTTATGATTGGTACAGATAAGATTAATAAACATTCTCAAAACCTCGCAAATTTACTAATTACGGGTCTTTCAAATCTAGAATGGGCACCTTTTTGTCACGCTAATGCGAAAGAGGCATCATCACACATTATTACTTTGAGTGCACCAGAGTCAAATATTCCCTTTGCTGTTGAACGATTAAATAAAAATCGGATCATTTGTGGTGTCAGAAATAATCGTATCCGCGTATCAATCGCTCACTATAATAATAGTCACGATATTAACGCCCTGCTACAAAGCTTGTGAGCACGCGAAATTAAAAAGAGTTTTTTTCTCGATTAGAATGATATTGTTAATCTGCATTAATAATCCAGTTGAGGTGTTTGTGAAAAATCCAGATCAAAAAATTATTGTTATGTCTGATGTTCATCTTACAAATAGCGGAGAAAAAATTATTGGTTTAGATCCAGTACGAAAACTTGAGAGAGCTCTTGATCACGCTTTGTGCACACATGGTGACGCTGTCCAAATTGTATTTACAGGTGATCTTGCACATAATGGGACTCAAGAACAGTATTCAATTTTAAAAGAAGTTGTTCGTGGCATTGATATCCCTATTACATATATGATGGGAAATCATGATCGACGTGAGGCCTTTGCGGAAATATTTCCATCTGTTCCATTCAACGAAGATGGATTTTTACAGTCTGCCGTCACCTATGATAATCATAAACTATTATTTTTAGACACCCTTCATGTTTCAAGTTTCAAAAGGGATAGAAGCAAAGGTTTTTTGTGTTACAAAAGGTTACGTTGGTTGGAGTCAGAACTTAAATATTCGGGTCAAAAAAAAGTGATAGTTTTTATGCATCATCCAGCCTTCGAAGTAGGCTTCAACGCAATGGATAAGATTCGATTGATCAATGATAATGAATTTTTTTTATCATTAGATAAGCATAAAAAGGTTATCCACCTAATTTCTGGACATATTCACCGAACTATATCGGGTAATGTGCGAGGGTATGGATTCTCAGTTTTTAAGAGCACTTGTCATCAAATGCCAATGATGTTCAATTCAGATAATGTAAAGTTAAGTTCGGATGAGCCCTCTGCTTATGGTATTTTACTCCTCAAAGATTCCAGTGTTATTGTTCATTCTGAAGATTATGAATTAAGTGGAAGCCAAAATGCAATATTTAAAAGTTACGTTTAAATTTATGCATACAAGTTTTTATTGAAACTAAATGAAGTTTTAAAAATTATTCCTTCCCTCCGAAATGTGTCGATTGCACTTTGTAAATATAGATGTTTAATACACGCCATGAAGACTTCTGCGATTAGCATTAGCTCACTCTTGGGTTTAATAATAAAAACTGGCTCGTTTTTGAGTCATGGTAAGCCAAGTCGTGATTGATGTGGTATTTAAAATAGACAGGGATCAAATGAAAAAGCTTAAAGATGAGATAAAACGTGTAATTGAAAATATTCAGGAACGAAGTTTGCAATCAAGAAGTGGGTACTTATCGACTATCACACGAATGGCCAAAAATAAGGATACTGATAGAGGTGCAATAGGGTGCTCAAATTTGGCTCACGCCGCCGCATCCAGTGAGAGTGATAAGTTTAAAATTCTTAAGGGAAAGATTCCAAATATAGGAATAATAAGTGCCTATAATGATATGCTTTCTGCACATAAGCCGTTCGAAAAGTTTCCAGATGAGATTAAAAAAGTTGCTCGAAGCCTCGGCGCAACTGCCCAGGTATCGGGCTGTGTTCCTGCTATGTGTGATGGAATAACTCAAGGGCGGCCAGGTATGGAATTGTCCTTAATGTCTCGAGATGTTATCGCTATGGCTACTGCTATTGGACTAAGCCATAATGTTTATGATGGTATTATTGGGCTTGGTATATGCGACAAGATTGTTCCTGGAATGGTTATTGGTGCACTCTCACACGGTCACCTGCCTATGATATTTGTACCAGCTGGTCCAATGAGTACGGGCATTACGAATGAGAAAAAGGCTAATGTTAGAAAAGAGTTTGCTCAGAAAAAAGTTGGCCGTGAGAGGCTGCTTGAAGTAGAATCAGAGGCGTACCACGGAAAAGGTACCTGTACTTTTTATGGGACGGCCAATTCTAATCAAATGTTGATGGAAATTATGGGCCTCCAAATACCTAATTCTTCTTTTGTACACCCTGATAGTAAGTCTCGGCGCGCATTTAATGTGGAAGCTGTTAATCAGATTTTATCAATAAGTAGAAAATCTGATAGTCCTCGCCCTATCGGAGAAATATTAGATGAAAGAAGTTTCGTAAATGCCATTGTTGGACTTCATGCCACCGGAGGTTCAACAAATCATTTGCTTCATCTTCCTGCTATGGCCGCTGCATCTGGTATTAGGTTGCTATGGGAGGATTTTGAACACTTATCAAAACTAGTTCCTTTAATTGCTCGCATTTATCCAAATGGGCAGGCCGATGTTAATGATTTTCATCAAGCGGGAGGAATGGGTTTTATTTTGCAAGAACTCATGGAAGATGGTTTACTTGATATAACCGCAAGGACTAGTTGGGGAAAAGACTTGTCTGACGCGTGTCAGATACCAGTTTTGAATGGAGCCGTTATGAATTGGTCTTCAATTAAAGTCGAAAGTCTAGATGAAAATATTTTAAGGCCTACCTTTAGGCCTTTCAAAGAAACGGGTGGAATAAAGGTACTAAGCGGTAATTTAGGAAAGGCCGTCATTAAGATTTCATCTGTTTCCAAAAAGCATTTTAGGATTGCGGCTAAAGCTATGGTTTTTAGCTCGCAAGCTGGAGTACAACAGGCTTTTGACAATGGAATGTTGGAAAAAGACGTTATAGTGGTTGTTAGGGGTCAAGGTCCTAGGGCAAATGGGATGCCTGAATTGCATAGTCTGACCCCAATGCTTAGTGTTATTCAAGACAAGGGTTTTAAAGTTGCACTAGTTACTGATGGTAGGATGTCGGGGGCTTCTGGAAAAATTCCAGCAGCTATTCACTTGTATCCCGAAGCAATTGAAAGTGGACCTATAAGTAAGATAAATGATGGCGATTTGATTGTTTTAGATGTTGAAAATGGATTGCTTAGTGTTGAAGCTGATTTGAGTGATAGAACCTCAAATCTAGTTGGGTTGGATACTAATGAAATTGGATTTGGGAACGAGCTTTTTTCGGTGTTGAGGAACAACTCAGCGAACGCTGAAATGGGTGGAGGCGTTAACAATCTTTCTTAACTTTGAGGTTTGAAAAGGTATAACTCGAAAGTTTGATCATTATATTAGCTTTTGTATTGGTATTGTTCGAAGAACAGAGTTAAAATAATCCAGAACTAATTTCTACAAAATCCATGACGTCGTTTCCCAAGCCTCTAGCCGCGCCGCCAATAGTTCCACAAGCTGATAGTGTCGCGAATACTGCTACAATGACCGTAATAAATAGTAATCTCATTTTAATCCTCCTACTCTAAAGTTTAGAGCCCTAAACTTAAAAAATCGTAGCGCAGTCCACAATTAGAAAAGGGTTACGCACTCCTTTGTCTTTAAACCTAAGTTGTTGCGATTTACAGCCGTAGAAAAATTTGCTGAGACATCTTGTCACTTGTCGGTGTAAATTATGTACCTACTTGTTGACGACAATAATAGGGAAATTCGCATGCTACGCGTCGGAAATGAAATTAGGTAGGAAAAGGTTATGATAGCTTTGAATAGGATTGTAGAAAAAATACCTGAATTTTGTTTGTCACATTGGTTATTTAGAATCCCTTTAGCGATTATTTTCATTCAACAGGGATTAAGTAAGTTCCCAGTCACGCTCGAGGGGGCAGAAAGTTATGAATTGCCTTACATTGTTTGGTGGTTTGCTGCTCATGGTGAATTAGGCGGAGGTATAGGTCTCATAGCGGGAGGTCTCTTTGCTAATAATAATTTTGCACCTTGGTTAGGCGATCTTATCACACGATTTAGTGGAATAACGCTGTGTTGTATTGTAACAGGAGTTATCTGGACTGGTGAACCTGAGAGTCTAATGGACGTATTGTTGTATGATAACTTTCATGTGCTACTTTGGGTTGGTGGATTATTTTTTGCACTTAGAGGAAATAGATTTTAGCTGCTAGAAAGCCGTTACTAAAAAAGTTGTTCAAAACTATGACTTTTCTGAATATTAGTTAAATAACCACTGTTCGGGGTGTCAAATTGAGTAACCAATATATTTAGAGGTGTAGGTTTTAAAACATAATATATTTAATAAATTAGAAAATGACACCTTTTCGTAGAATAAAGCAGCCAAACGGTCTACTTTCGTTCGTTTGAACTATAGCAAATGTAGATGCAGCATGGGTATAAAAAACTTGCCTTTCTAAGCTAAATTTTTCAAATTTAATTTCTTTGTCTGCACTCACTATATCTAATATACTCCAAACTTGCTTATGAACCTCATTTTTTAATTTTGGATCATTATCTATTTCCATGCGAACTGCGCTGTAGTCTGAAAAAGTATCCAATGGCATCAACGAACATATTGTTTCAACCGTTTCTGCGGCATTTAAATTAGCTAAGATGATTGGGATGTTTACGGTACAATTTGATCCAATTGAATAGGATGGAAAATTTCGGTCGGCTATAACAATTTCATCACCATGTCCCATCTTTGAAAGAACATTCAATAGCTCTGGAGTGATTCTAGGATCAATATTATATAACATTTTTATTCCTTCTGGTGGGCTATCTATTCTAATAGCCCACCTAGCCCTTATTATCGACTTGGTAATGGCATCCAATCAGTCATTGCAACATCTGCATGTTGAAATTGTGGCATTTTCTGACCTAAATCAGACATATTTTTTATATCTTCATTGTTTAAAAATGCTTGCGTAATTAGCGTTGGAGGAACAATAACGCTACTCCCTGGGTTTCCGCCTGTGAGCATTATTGCTAATGATCGAACACAGGCCTCACCTACTACTGAGGGATTAGTTGCCACTGTAGCCGCCCACGCTGAGTTTGGTTCCCTCATTGCCGAAATATCAGCGGTGGAGACGTCTGCTGAATAAATGGTCACTTGTTCAGTTAGACCAGCCTCATCGACGGCAATTTTTACACCTTTGGCAAATTCATCATAAGGGGCAAATACTACTGTTATATCTGGGTTTGCCTGCAAAACAGACCGAGCCTGATTGGCTATAGAATTTGCAATTGGATTATCGAGAGTTCCAAATACAGCAGCCTCAACTATATTAGGATTCGCAGTTTTAACTTCCTGCCATGCGACGTCTCGTCTATCGAGTGGTGCAATCCCGGGCACATATACGTAACCTGCTTTAAAAGAATTACCATTATCTTTTATAGCTTGCTCAAGAGCCAACTTTCCCAGTAGGTAATCTGATTGTTCTACTTGAGGGATGGCTGAGTTCTCGACATTAACGTCAAAGGCTACGACTTTTATGCCAGCGTCGACAGCACGTTGTGCAGCATCTTTCATTGCTTCAGTTAATCCATGCTGAATTATAATGCCATCTACTCCAAGCGCAATTGCTTGATCGACCATATCAGCCTGAAGGGCAGCATCCTGGCGGCTATCAAAAATTCGGAGATCTACTCCGAGGGCTGCAGCCTGAGACTCAACACCACTTAAATATGCTTGAAAAAAGTCACCTGTACTTAGATATCGGACTAGAGCAATCTTTACATTACTTGCATTGTCGAGTGGAGCAGGCATCCCAGCAATGGCTAAATTTACACTTCCAAAAGCAAAAGCCATGCTCCCAAGTGCTGTTATAAAAAGTTTTCGAATTTTATTCATAGTTTTCTCCCGTTGGTTTAGTTTTATCAATCTCATTTTTGAGATCTAGTTGTAAGGGCGAATGTAAACACAAGAGCGATCACAAGGACCCCGCCTTTTACAAAATCTTGAGTGTAATAGGGTGCATTCATCATAGTTAACCCTTGAAGAAGGATACCAACAAATAATGCTCCTATTGCAGTGCCTAAGGCATTTGGCTTTGCTGCACCCAAAACAGCGAAACCAATCAGAGCTGCTGCAACACTATCCAGCAAAAGATTGTTACCAGAGGCAATATCTCCACGGCCAAGCCTTGCCGCTAACAATATTCCTCCGATTGAAGCAGTTACGCCAGAAATCATGTATGCAAGAATTTTATAAAAATTCACATTAGTTCCTGCTAATGAAGCTGCCCGTTCATTAGAACCTATTGCATACATTAATCTTCCATGGCGCGTTAATTCAAGGAACACCCAAACTAAGAAAGCAACACCCAGAAATATTAAAACTGATACTGGGATTAGCTTTTCTAAAAAGAAATCAAAACGGTGTCTTCCTATCCAAAGAAATGTTGTAGAGAATATTCCTTCAGCAACATCACCTGAAGGTAAACGCATACCTGTTGCTATTGATCGACCTTCGGTAGGTACTCGTTGAAGTCCTATAAGTAGAAACATCATACCTAATGTTGCCAGCAGGTCTGGAACCTTCATTTTAACAATTAAAATTCCGTTAAGAAACCCAACGAATGCGCCCATAATCAGGCACACTGTGACTGCAACAAAAGTATTCTGTTCTAAGATCACCAGCATGTAGGCTGATAGCATAAGTGAAGATGTGGCCACTGATCCTATTGACAGGTCAAACCCATCAACGACAAGGGTGCAAGTCACTCCAAGCGCTAAAATACCTGTAATTGCTACTGATTGAAAAATGAATACTGCTGATCGTGGACCAGCAAATCCATTAGCGAAGATTGAAAAAAATATTACCAAAATTATTAGTAGGGCTAAGAATCCAAATTTAATGGCAATGCCTCTTATTTTCACATCAGTCTGCATGGACATTCCAATTCTTCGTGTCAGGTGGTGTCTGGCCAGAAATTTCCATCAATATTTTGTCCAAATTAACATTTTGGTTTTTATGTTCCCCCACCACGCTCTTTTCACTCATTACGAGAATTCTGTCTGCAATCTCTAATGCCTCGTCTAACTCTGACACAAACACGATTGTAGCCCGATTATCTGCGGTTTGTCTAATGTAAGTTCCAATATCTTGACGGGCTTTGATATCAACACCTTGAAATGGTTCGTCAAGAATTAAGAGTTTGCAAGGTTTGAGAAGCCAACGGCCCACAACAACTTTTTGTTGATTCCCTCCAGATAAAGTCTCAATTTCGTCAAGTTCAGATTGACATACAATTCCCATATCCAAGACTTTCTTTTTTGCACTGTGTCTTAACGCTTTCAATCTCAAAAACGACAACCACGAGAAACTTTTCGTAAATGGAATCGTCAGATTTTCTTCAATATCAAAAGTTTTCAAAATAGCATTAGAGGCTCGATCTTTTGGACTCATATGGATGCTATTTTCTATCGCGTTCTGAGGCCCTCTTTCATTCAAAGTTTTTCCATCTAAAACGATTGAACCCTCTGACGCTGGCGTTATACCAAATAATATGGAAGCTAAAAGACTTTTGCCGCTTCCCAACAACCCAGTTATTGCAACGACTTCATTCTTGTAAATACTTAAATTAATGGGTGATGAGTTGTTTTCTAGTTTAACATCTTTCAGCCTAAGGCTTACTTCACCCTTCTTAGGGATTTTAACGTTAACCTCCGTCATCGTATGGCCTAGCATTGCTGTGACAGCCGCCTCATAGTCTAGTGGTTTTTGATTAAATTGACCTGATATTTTACCATCCCGCATTGACACTATCTTGTCTGCGATTCGTCTTATGTCCGACATGCGGTGTGAGATATAGAGTATTGCTACATTCATTTGTTTTAATTTTTCTAAAACATCAAATAATTGGTTGGCTTCTGTTGCGGAGAGTGAAGACGTTGGCTCATCTAAAATCAAAAGCTTTGGGTTTCGAGCCATCGCTCGTGCAATAGCAATAAGCTGGCGATCGGCTATTCCCAAATCGGATACCCTGGTGTTTACATCAATTGAAAGATTCATTGTTTTGGCTATAGCCTTGGCTCCATCGTTTAATAATTTTTTACTCACAAAGAATCCAAAGTTTTTTTCTGTTAACCGATCGAGCATTAAATTTGAGGCAACATCAAGATCAGGTATGACTCCATCGTTAATAGATTGATGCACAGTGACTACTCCAGCCTGAAACGCATCTACAGGTTTTTGTGGTTTAAATGGTTGATTAAACAGACTTATTGATCCTGCATCTGCCTGGTGAACACCACAAAGAATTTTGACCAAAGTCGATTTTCCAGCCCCATTCGCTCCCATTAAGACTGTAACCTTACCTGTTTCCAGTTTGAGGTCGATGGCCCTGAGCACTTTATTTGTTCCAAATGATTTCTCTAATCCACGAATTGTGCAGGCAGAGTTTTCCAAATTAATTCCAATATAAAATATTTAATCTTTACGTTCTGGTAAATTCTAGTCTTATTATAAAACTAGCCTTGTCAAGACTGTTGACATAAAAATGCTTACAGGTGAAACCATACTTTATGGAAGGTACTCAATTATGAATTCAGGATATACAGCATTAACACTTGATACTTTGCCAGTTAGGCTTTCTAAAATTGATGCAATTGCTCAACGCGTTGGTCCAAACTACTCGAGCTGGTCAGTCAGTGAGATTGGAGATGGTAATCTTAATTTAGTTTTTATTGTCAAGGGAACTATCGGTACAGTAATTGTAAAGCAGGCTCTTCCTTATGTAAGACTTGTTGGTGATAGTTGGCCACTAACTTTAGAACGAGCATACTTTGAGTACAACGCACTTATTAGACAAGAAAAGCGTGACCCAGGAATTGTTCCCACAATCTATTATTTTGATAGGGCACAAGGACTTATTGCGATGGAATATCTTGATGGGTTTAAAATTCTACGAGGGAAATTAATCATGGGTGAGTTTGTATCAGATCTTGCTGATACAATGGGTAAATTTTGTGCGAGGTTGGCTTTTCGTGGGTCCGATTTATCGCTTAATGCTAAGGAAAAAAAGGACGATGCCTCACTTTTCCAAAATAATACCGAATTAATGGCGATAACAGAAAGTCTAGTTTTTACAGACCCTTATTTTAATGCTGAAAGAAATCATCACACCAAAGGCCTTGATAAAATTGTTCAAATGTTGCGAGGTGACTCAAAAATGAAATTAAATGTGCAACATATGCTCAGAAAATTCACGAGCAATGCTGAAACCATGTGTCACGGTGATTTACACTCGGGGTCTATAATGTGCACTGAGCAAGAAACACGTGTTATTGATCCCGAATTTGCTTTTTATGGACCGTTTGGTTTTGACCTAGGAATGTTAATGTCAAACTACTTGATGGCGTATTTTAGTCAACCTGGACATCGTGAGAACAAAGAAATAGTTCATAGTTATCAAAAGTGGATTCTTGACGTTATAAGTAAAACAGTTCAGGTTTTTCGTGATGAGTTTGCACAATTGTGGCGGCATGAGCGAACTGGAATTTTGTACCCCCAGAGCCTGTTTGAAGATCAAGGGCATGAATCTGAAGAAGCGATGGAAGATATTTTAAGCGATACATGGACAGATGCTGTGACCGTTTGTGGTATTGAAATGCACCGGCGGTGCCTTTCTCTAGCTCACAATGCTGATTTTGAAGAAATAAATGATATTTCCATTAGGGCAAAGCTAGAAGCACGAAATTTACTCATGGGTAGAGATTTAATTTTAAATGCGGAATCCATTACTAAGCCTCAAGATCTTTTAGATATTGCCGAGTCTTATAATAGAAAGGACCCATTTTGAAAGTCAAAGGAAACCATTTTCGATCAATTTGGTATGATAAAGGTACTGATAGTGTAAATATTATTGATCAACGTGTACTTCCCCATGAGTTCAGAATTATCAAGATAGAACTTTTGGAGGAGTTTGAGGTGGCTATCAAAGAAATGGCCGTGCGTGGAGCTCCATTGATCGGCGCGACTGCGGCTTATGGTGTCGCACGACAAATGCAACGTGACCCGTCAAATGAATCAATTGCCATGAGTTGGGAACGACTTAATAATACGAGACCAACGGCTATTAACTTAAAATGGGCATTAAATCGTTGCAAAAACCGCTTATTAAGTGTTCCCCTTAATGAGCGTGCAGAGGTTTCGATGCAATTAGCTGCAGAAATTTCTAACGAAGATATAGAAATTAATAGGTCGATAGGCCTTCATGGCCTCAATATAATAAAATCAATCGCTTCCGGAAAACCGTTAGGAGAACCAGTTAGATTGTTAACTCATTGTAATGCTGGCTGGTTGGCAACTGTAGATTGGGGTACTGCTACTAGTCCAATGTTCCAAGCTCATGATCAAGGAATTCCACTTCATGTTTGGGTTGATGAGACGCGGCCTCGAAATCAAGGGGCGTTAACAAGCTGGGAGCTTGAAAGTCATGGTATTAGCCATAATTATATCACGGACAACGCAGGTGGCCACTTAATGCAGCACGGCCTAGTTGATATGGTTATAGTTGGAACGGACAGAACAACTGCATGTGGTGATGTTTGCAATAAGATAGGAACGTATCTCAAAGCACTTGCTGCAAAAGATAATAACATTCCATTTTACGTAGCGTTGCCATCTCCAACAATTGATTGGACAGTTAGAGATGGAGTAATAGAAATTCCGATTGAGCAAAGAAGTGAGGAAGAAGTCTCCTATGTTCATGGTTTGGACACTGCTGGGCTTAAATCTCAGGTTAAAGTTACCCCAAAAGGAACCTTAGGATATAATCCTGCATTTGACGTTACACCGGCAAGGTTGGTGACAGGACTAATCACGGAAAGAGGAATTTGTGACGCGTCTGAAGAAGGATTAACTAAATTATTTCCTCTGACAGAAAAGGAAGATTAAATTGATGATAAAAAACTGGTATGATTCAAGAGACGCTCAAAATAGTAGGGGTTCTTCGTCATTGTGTCTTGCGGATAAAGATCTAGGTGAACGAGTCTATACTTCTAAGTTAATTGGTAAAAATCCTGATCTGGTAATGCATGGTGGAGGCAATACATCTGTTAAAGTAGAGAGGCACAACCTTTTTGGCGAACTAGAGACGGTTTTGCATGTAAAAGGCTCTGGATGGGACTTGGATACAATTGAGGCCCCTGGACTTCCTGGTGTTCGGTTAGAACCTTTACTGAAGCTTCGAAAATTGGACAGGCTGAGTGATGAGGACATGGTGAACGTCCAAAGGAGCAATCTACTAGATAGTTCTTCGCCTAACCCTTCGGTTGAAACACTACTGCATGCATTCTTGCCTTATAAATTTGTTGACCACACCCATGCTACACCATTCTTGATTTTGGCAAACTTGCCTAATGCAACAAAAGTGTGTAGGGAAATTTTTGGTGATAGGCTGGGAATTGTACCATATATTATGCCTGGTTTCGATTTAGCGAAGAAAGCAGCGGAAGTCTTCGAAGATAATCCAAAAGTTGAAGGTTTATTGTTGCTTAACCATGGACATTTTACTTTTGCAGATACTGCTAAGCAAAGTTATGACCGAATTGTTTCACACACAAATGAGGTTGCTGATTACTTTAACCTGAAGGAAGAAACTAAGATTGGGGAACGCCGAAGCTCCAAGAACTTAGACTTTCTTCCAATTCTTAGGGGTAGAATTGCTGATCTTAACGGAAATAAAGATGAGTCAATGCCAATTTTTAATCTTCGAAATGGTAGAAATCTTATTCAGTTTTTAAAGCGTAAAGATGTAAAGAAATTAGAAAAAAGGGGAATGGCCTCTCCAGATCACGTTTTGCGAACCAAGGGAAAACCAATCTTTTTGGAGACAGTGGATTTGGCTAGTGCTAGTGATGGAATAAAGAATAAGGTTGTACAATTTAGAGAAGATTATTTAAAATACTTTCAAAGACAAGAACCTAACGCAACTGAAAGAAAAAAAATCCTTAAATCAGATCCAAAACATGCATGGATTGAAAACATTGGGGTTTTAGGCATCGGTGCAAATGGAAAGGCGGCATCAGCAGCGGCTGATCTGGCTGAACAAAATATTCTAGTGCGAGGTGTGGGGGAAGATTATGGTGGTTTTTTCCCTCTTAAAGAAAAAGACATGTTTGATTGTGAGTATTGGTCACTTGAACAGGCTAAACTGGGAAAAGGTAAGTCTCCAGTATTTCAGGGGAAAGTGGTCATTGTAACTGGTGGTGCAGGTGCAATTGGGCTTGCCGTTGCAAAGGCGTTCTCAAAACTTGGGGCGAACTTATTAATTGTTGATAACGATGTTGAACGGCTAGATCAGGCTAAAAAGCAGTTAACACCTTGGGACGCTTCCATAACTTGTGATATTACGAAACCAGACAGCGCTGAAAAGATAATGGAAGCTGCCATTTGGAATTTTGGCGGTGTCGATATCCTCATTTCGAATGCAGGGACTGCAACGAGTGGGGCCGTTATCGATCTCGACGATAAAAAATTTCGGGACGCTTTTGAACTCAATTTCTTTGCACATAAGGAATGTGCAGTACAAGCTGCAAAGGTGATGAAACTGCAAGGTCGCGGTGGGCAGATTTTGTTTAATATTTCAAAACAGGCTGTTAATCCAGGTCCAAATATGGGTGCTTATGGCATGCCAAAAGCAACTACCATGTTTTTAATGAGGCAGCTTGCCTTGGAGTTAGGTGACGATGGGATACGGGTTAATGGAATAAACGCTGACAGAATTAGATCTGGACTTTTGACAGATAAGTTTATTAAGTCTAGAGCAACTTCTAGGGGGGTCACCGAAGACGTTTATATGCAAGGTAATCTTTTAAAGAAAGAGGTTGAGGCCCATCATGTTGCTTCTGGATTTACAGCTCTTGCCCAGTTGGATGTGACAACGGGTCATGTGCTTACTGTTGATGGAGGAAACACCGCTGCAGAGTTGCGTTAGCAATAACTTAAATATCGACACCTTCTCTATTAACAGTGAGGTTTACACGAAACAACCTAATTGGAGCACTGATAATTTAAATAGTTAGTGGGTGCGGCTCTTATTTTTTTGCTTTGGCGACCATTTAGACTGGTCTTCGACGATTACTTTGTGGTGGTTGTCGTGCAAGTAATTAATAACTACTCTACGAGCTTTATCATTTTTTGGGTTTCAATAATGGCACCTGCTTCTTCCCTAAGTTTTATCATTTCAGGTTTATTTATTACACTTGCCATATGTTCCATCGAAGGTACGTCCATTACAACCCATACTTTGTTCTCGTTTCCATCTTCATGGCCATATGCGAGTAGATTCATCTTATTTTCTGCTCTGAATGATTTAGTTTCCAACATTTTTAGTTTCCAATGTTCTTAACCCAGTGACAATTCAACATTAGTGATTATTTTCATTATAAAATTTTTTCTGCCTATTTCAAATTAACGTAATTTATAGTTTTATTTATGAACTTTGTCTTTTAAAATTCTAATTTTATTTAATAAATACTTCAGCGGCCGTAAAATTCACTTATTAACTTTTATTATTTCCTAAGGTGCGCTTAAATACTGGGCTAAATTTTAAAAAATTATGCCGGCAGAAAGTTTTAAAAGTATATTCAGTTCAATCAAAAAGGGTTAGAAAGTACCAAAATAGTATTGTCATGGGTAAACTCTTTGTTATTATTAGAATTGTTGGTATTAGTTTTGAAAGGATATCTCATGTGCCTGTTTTGTACCTTATCTACACCAGTGTACACAAGTTCGTCTTCAGTAGAGGTTGCCTCTCCTGATGAAACTATTTTTTGGGTTGTTGGCGGGTGCATTTTTCTATTTGTGCTTTATCAAGGATATAAAAATAAAAAACAGAGTGACTACATGCGTAACTAAAGTAGGCATGAATCGTATGACTATAGTTACTCTGCACTGGGACTGTTTTGGATTTCTTTAAAATTAACCCAGCATCATAAGAAAATTCTAATAATTTAGAAAGGACAATAATATGAAAATGCTTGTATCAGTAAATATATCAAAAGGGTTTTCTATTTGGAAGGCAATGGCGGCAAGTC
>Ga0209425_10003081_pt1 | contig 18020 bp, 27 predicted proteins | sample COG_05_FD_184749 | JGI IMG/M metagenome (GOLD analysis project Ga0209425, IMG submission 184749) | Pelagic Microbial community sample from North Sea - COGITO 998_met_05 (SPAdes) (version 2) | ecosystem: Environmental > Aquatic > Marine > Neritic zone/Coastal water | place: Helgoland, sampling...
AGATTTAATCCATTTAGAAATACTATCTTGTAGATTATATGCCATAGGTAATTTTATATACTCAAAATGAATTGGTGCAACATTTGATTGTCTACACTCAAATACTTCTAACCTATTTGGTTTTTTTGTTTTAAGCAGCGTTTTTGTCATAATGTACAGTTGTGCCAAAGGGCGCCTGTAAGTCCTTATTTTGATTAGAATGTATTACAAATACTGTATCACAGTAGTCTTCGTCTCCCCAACTACCCCAAGGATAACCATCGGTAAACATAATAAACTTCTTTGGAACAAAGTCAGTATCTTTCATATAGTGCCAGTTACAATCAAACTCAGTACCACCTCCGCCTTTGACTTCATAATCTTCTAAGTCTTTTCCGTTATCAGCAGTAAAATCGTCTTCGTTGTATACCTTTGTATCAAAGCACCATAACTTAATATTGTAATCTTTGTATTCTTCCATAATACCTTTAACTTCACTTAGGAAGTCTGTTGCTTGATCATTTCCAATTGAGCCACTCATATCAATTGCAACAGCAACATCTATTGTAGTGTCAAAATTCATTCCTGGAAGAATAGCACCAGTATGCCAACCTTTGCGGGAAGGTCTACTAAATGTATAATCGTTACGTATTGTGCTTTGAATCTGTTGACGTAGTATTTCTCGCCAGTTCATCTTAGGTTCTGTAAGTTCTTTTATCATACGTGAAATTTCACCAGGTAAATTACCAGCACCAGATGCTTGTGCGGCAGACATCATACTTTCTTTTATTTCTTCTTTAATTTTACGCATTTCTTCTTTTGAATATTTTGGTGGTCCGCTTTTACCTTTGCCTTTTTTAGGTTTACTAGAACCTTCTGAATCTCCTTCACCGTCCCAGTCAATGTGTTCATCTAACATTTCACCCAGTTGTTTTACAAATTCTTCACCGTTTTTTTCTGCTTCTTTAAACAGTTCATCATATACTTCTTCTGATGTCCACCCATCATATTTAAAATCTTGATAGCATTGTACAAGTTTAGGCATATCTCCAATTCGGTCGCGTTGTAACAGATTGTTTACAATATAGTCTGCAGCAATATTATATAACACAGGATTACGGCCATCGCGTCTGCCTAAATGATCAAATACACAATGTAAAATTTCATGTGCAATAACAAACTCGATTTCTTTGTTTGTCATAGCATTAAAAAATTGTGTGTTAAAATACAAATGACGACCATCAGTAGCCGCTGTAGGACACCAGTCATCACATGCTTCAATCTTAAGCCTTGTAGCCATATTACCGAAGAAAGGATGTCGTAGTAAAAGACCTACACGAGCTACAATAACATTGTCTAAAACTTTTTTACGCATTTCTACAAGTTCTTGCGATGTAATATCTGGATTAGGTTGGAAACCTTTAGTATCAATTGTCATGCCATCTCTCCTTAATTTTACTTATTATAACGTAGTTGTTAATCAAAGTCAAGTGAATTGGACGTTTTGTTTAGGAGAACGTCCAAACTCCTTATATTATGCCTCTTGTGCTTTGGTAATATACTTGCCAAAACGTTCATGAAACTCGTCAAAGCATTCAACTTCGTCTGGGTCAATTGGTAGAGCATACTGAGTGAGGGCTAACTTGATACCCATAACAACCAATTCAGTTTCAAAGTTGTCCATCATAAAACGTAAGAAAGAATTAACTTTAGAGTCAAATTTCTTATCGCCTTTATCGGATGCTTCTTTTAGTTCATAACAGAGCGAGACCGTTAAGGAATACATGGCACTGATTTCTTTGGTCTTAAGCTCTTTAACCTTGCCTGATAAAATATCAGTTGGGTTAGGCATTGATGATGCTACCTTACGGTGAGCAACAAACTTGATGCCTAGGCCTTCGCCTACTGCACCTGATACAAGATCAGTTGTAGTTTCTTCATCAAGCTCATCTTCTAACAATTCACTTACAAAGGACCAACTACGTGGTGTTGCAAATGAACGGCTTGGAGATTTAGGATCAAAATCGTAAAGGTCTTTTTTGCTAAATGTCAAATAACCTACAACGTCATTGTGTATGTCATTATTGACTGCCCATGTAAACCAGTCGTCAAAGTCGACAGCAAGTTCTATATGAACAAATCTATTAGCAAGCGGAGCAGGCATTCTATAAGTAACACCTTTATCTGCTTCACGGTTACCTGCAGCAACAATAAGAACATTGTCTGGTAACTCGTATTGTCCAACCTTACGATTTAGAATAAGTTGGTAAGCGGCCGCTTGTACTGCTGGCGCCGCTGAATTCATTTCGTCTAAGAATAGTACAATCCATTTATACTTCTTAGCCATTTCTTTTGTTGGCAATTCTTGTGGTGGTGCCCAAGCCATTACATTATCATTTGCAGCATAATATGGAATGCCTTTGATATCTGTTGGTTCCCAAAGCGAGAGTCTAATATCAATTAGTTTTGAATTTTCAAGCTCGTTAGTAACCTGTCCAACAATATCAGACTTACCAATGCCTGGAGGTCCCCACATAAAGATAGGACGTTGTTTCTTAAATGCATGCCTAATACTCTTTTTTGCTCTATTAGGACTTACAGTGCGTACTGCTACATTTTCCATTTTGTATTCCTCTATATTTGTTTTCAGTGCCATACTTTATTTCTAAGTATGTATATATAATACTATCAATAGGGGAAGAAGTCAACCAGTTTTTTACCAAAAACTAATCTTTTTGTCTGTTCATAGCTTTTATTAAGCCGTATTTTCTTACATCGCCGCTAAAAAGATGCAGTTCCATTGCCTTTTTTTCGTTTGTTACAACTATGCCTTGTCTATCTAAATAGTAAGGACAATCGATAAACTGATCCATCCATATTATTACATTTGTTGTAAAGTCAAAGTCCTTAGGGTAAGGTACTTGATATGTTTGTAATTCTAATTCTTCAGTAATAAATTTATAACCAGATTCAGTAAGGCGCAGTCCACCTATATCTTTTGAGCGTGTGTTTTGCCACCATATAGTTATATGTTGTTTTACAGTTGCTTCATCGATGCTTTTATTTGCAGTCTTAAGAAATATTTTTGTGTAGTTTTCTTTCCAGTTCATTAGTTTTCCAATGGAACTGATTCTCCTGCAGTCAGCTTTACTACCGAAAACTCTTTACAACTAAACAATTCATTAAGTTTTTTTGCTAGATTTATTGCATGACCTGGATTAGAAAAAGAAACTTTCTTATATTTAGGCCCTGGGTAGTTTGTTAGACTATGCGAAGATTTCAAATTAAATGGTTTATTTTTAAAAAATACTGCCCATATAGCATCAGCGTCTAATATTTGTTCGCTTTTATATGTTTTTTTATCTATAAACTCTAATAAAACTGTTGGTTTAGGTCTACTCATATACGTTGTCCTTTAATTAACTACGTATATATTTATCTATTTTTACCAACTATTCCCGCCGTCTAGCCTTACTTCTATGGTTTCGTCTTCTTTATTATTCTTTTTAATTAATAATGATTCTAAGTCACCGTTAAGCCTAGTCATAACTTCGCCTAATGTAAAGGCTAATCTTTTAGCTTGTTGTATATCAAGTGTTACATCACGAGATCTACTTGCATCTGCACTTTTAACTTGAGAAATAAACTGTTGTATTGCTACTGTGTTTAGTGGCTCACTTTGCATTTGCTTTACTCAATTCGGTTCGCATTTCTAAAGCAGTTTTAAAAGGTCCTTTGTAAGGATAACGTTCAACTGTAATAGCTTTAGGACAAAAACTTTTAACCCAACCTTTATCAAATCTAATAATATAAAAACCTGCACAGTACAAACTTTTTGATTTTGTACTTTTAGTAAACAACGGTAGTTTTTGTTTAACATCATATAAAGGATTGTGAGGTGTACAGCTAGTTGGAAAGCCATGTACATCGTCTAAAGTAACTTCAGTAATTTCTAAAGAACTCCAACTTAGTTTTCCTAGGTCTTTTTCAAGCTCTACTTTATTGTTTACAAATCTAGATCCATTTATATCAGTAACCATATACTTTTCATCTGAATATGCTAGTGTGGCAACTTTATTGCCTTCATTTTCGATAATCCAAAACTTACCGTCAATTATTTCTTTTGCATTTATTGTCATGCTGTATACCTCGCTTGTAATGGCTCAGCATAGCTTTGAGCCTGTTCGCTTACCCGTTGAAGATCCCATAAGGCACAAAACTTCATTAGTCGTAAACCAACTTGTGTTATTTGTTTAGGTTGTTCTATTGCACTGTCAATCGTACTATTAATTATCTCTCTAATATCTGTAGGTTGTGCAGTCAAGTCGCATAGTACAACGTTTCTATTATAATCGTCTAATACACGATGCTCTATACCATTATGGTCTACCCAACGCTGTAGCATCATGTTATTCCAGTTGAAGCCTTTGTTATCTTTGTCTGCAAAAGCTTCTGTTAAGCCTACCTTATTCTTAGTGCCTTTTACTCTAACACCTGGAAACGCACTAAACACATTGTCACTTTTGTCACCACGCATACACTTCTCAAACAACATAAATGCAGGATTAGGTGCAGGCTTTTCTAGTTTAGTTTTCTTATCAATTACACGTAGGCCTTTCTTATCAAAGTAGCCTTCGTGTGTGATAGTAGTTTCTGTAACACCATTGTATTGTTTTACATTAGGTGCAATAAGTTGTGCAAAGTCGCCATCAGTACTAATGATAACATGATTGTCATTAGGGTGCGATTGTACCCAACCAGCAATAAGATCATCTGCTTCTAGTTGCTTATTCTGTAGTACCGAACAGTTAGTTTTAGTACCTACAAAGTCTTTGAATGTGTCAAAGGCTTCCCAAAACAATTTATCTTCTTGTTCTTCTTTCTCAGTAAGTGCAGCTCTAGCATCACTTCGGTTACGCTTGTATGGCTCATAATAATCCTTACGCCATGAACGGCCTTCTAAACAGAACACAACATGATCTGCATCGAAGTCTTGCCATGCTTTTCTAACACCTGCTAGTGTAATATGAAAAGCCATACCGACTTTTGTGTCTAAGTCGCCTCTAATAACGTGTCTTGCACGAAAAAATGTATTTGCTGTGTCTACTAGTACGTAAGTTGCCATAAGTTTGCCTTTGTATAAAATATAATACTATTATAACACCAGATCTGGCTTGTGTCAACCATTAAGATACTTCGCTCTTATCATCACTTAATGGTTTAACATTTATGTATCCAGCACCTCTATCTGTATCTAAACCTTCGTCTGATAACATATTATACACAATATCTTTAAACCAACGATCTACAATTTCTTCTTCCGGATCTGATTCTGTCCCGTACCCGTTTTGAATTAATTCTTGGATGAAATACTTATTCCAATCAAGTTCAAAGAAGCCGTTTCGAATATTATCTTCGTTTACCTTCATATCAAGCACGTTTACCCAAGACTGTTTCTTGCGTGTATGATATTCTTTAGGATTCTTTTTTCTTAAAAGTTCAAGTTTTTCTTCTTCAACTTTTACCTTTTCTGCTTCTATTTTATCTAACCCTGTTAGTTTCTTTAACCATCTTTTCATTTTGTCTCCTTAAAATATTCGACGCTTTGTGTCATTCGACTAATTGTAAAAAATTTAGGATCAGTATATGTATGAGTACCTTCTGCTCTGATGTCAATATACATACCTTCTGCCTGCAATTCAGCCCATGTTTTATTAATTTGGTCTACTTCACTTTTGAACTTAGATACAAGTTTAGTTATTTTTGGGTCTTTCATATTACCAGCCAGCCTTTCTAATCCTATCTTGATCGATAGGAGCCTTCATTGCTTTATCTAACTGTTCGTTAGTTTCTTTTTTAATTTTGTATAATGCATCCATATCTCTATTATGTTCCCCAGGCATTTCCGAATAAGCTGATATGGAGTCTAGGGGTAAATCGCCATCCTTCTGCCATACACGCTTCGGCAACGTCTTTAACGTTGAGAACATATTCTTCACTGCGTCCGCCCAACGGCATAAGATATACCGGACATTCCACCCCGGCACTTCTGTAAGCGTCAACAGCCTTTTTAACTTCATCAAAGTCGCTTTGAGTAGCGACAACAAACTTAAGATACATGTCACTATCAGTAACAAGCTGATACTCACTAGCCACATCAGGCTTAATAGCAGTATCCCAAGGTTCTCCGCTAACGCTAAGTTTTGGGGAACAAGACCAAGTGACTTGGATTCTGTCCTGATCGTTGAGATAGTTAAAGAGATCTTCGTGTAAATGTTGTGTAGTATTTGTTTCAAAAGTAATATTCCTCAAGTCTTTCATACGTGGATGTTCGAATAACTCTACGTACAGTCGTTGCCACGCCAACAACGGTTCGCCACCGGTCATAATCAAATGAACGTCTTGACCATTATCTTGTACCCATTTACCATTAGGTGTAAGAGATAGTAAATGTTCAACTACTTCGTCAACAGTTGCTTGACGATTGAACTTCTTAAACTCAGGATAGATGCTTGCATATGTATCACAACCTGTATGTATAATAGGCAAGTCGTTAAACTCTTTTGTAGTTTCGTGTACGCCTGCATCAAGTAATGCTTGTACTTCAGCATTATGAATGATACCTGCTTTTTGTTTCTCGTCACGCATTGGCTCGTTTGTTAAACCAAAGTTCATACAACGAAAGTTACAACCAAATGTACGTAGGAACACACTAGGTACTCCTACAAACTTGCCTTCGCCTTGTACACTATAAAATGCTTCTGAATATCTTAGTTTCATAGACGGCTTTCTGTTAACTGCTTCATGTGACGGATACCCTTTTTCATATACTGGTGCTTCTATCATTACGAGCCTGCCGCAAATTGTTGTTGTAACTTAACGTTGTCAATAAACTCTTTCTTAGTTGCAGGGTCTTCTTTAAATGCACCACGTAGTACTGTAGTTTGTGTTAAACTACTATGAGCTTTAATGCCTCTGTTTTCACAACAGCCATGTGTTGCTTGAACATAAACACCTACGTGTTCACTACCTGTTTGTTCTTGTATTGCATTTGCAATCATAACATTCAGTTCTTCTTGTAGTGTACCTCTTGTAGCACACCATTGTGCGATACGTGTGTACTTGCTAAGTCCTAGTAGTTTAGGTCCTGCAATGATACCAATGTACGCTACACCTTTTACTGTCTGGTGATGATGTGAACACAAACTTGTAAGTTCACTACGTACAACTAGCATACCTTCATAACCACCTTCAATGTAGTTAGGGAAAGCACTTGGGTTAGGCATTGGATCATAACGTCCTGCCATAATCTCATTGATGTACATCTTAGCCATACGTCTTGCAGTATCCATACTGTTAGGATCTGTTTTAGTATCAATTAATAATTTTTGTAATACATTTTCAAAAGCAGGTACTGCTTCATCAATTAGTTGTTGCTTGTCACCTTCTTCGATATATTCGGCAATGTTATCATTTGCCCAATATCTTACGCCAGCTTCTTCTAGCTTTGCTTTAATTTGTTCACTTTTACTCATTTATGTCTCCGATGTTTAGGCAGTGGATTGCCTTTAGTAATAATACAATGCACAATATAAATTACATTATACATTGTATTTAGGTTTTTGTCAACCATTAAAATATTTTTGTAACATTTCGATGCGATCGTCTGCTTCCGCAAGTTTATTAAGCTCTTCGATTACTGCTTCAGTAACATCTGAATGTTCACCTATACCTGCGGGCATAGTTTTATACACTTCGATGTTTGCTAAATGAACTGCAACTTCACCTTGTGCTTGTTTTAATGCGGCCTCTAATATTAGATCTCCTGCCTTAGTCATTGTAGTTTCCTTTCTCTGGTATTACGTGACGTACACCGCCACTGGGGTCTTCCATATCACCCGTTCTTCTTGGAATGAGATGGATGTGTGGATAAGCAACAGTTTGTCCTGCGGCCTCACCTACATTCTGTCCTATGTTGAACGCATCACAATATCCACGGTCAACCCAATCGTAGCCCCATTTATATGCGGCTTCGAAACATTTACTTAAATCCTGCCAACTTTGTTCTTTTGGGACAAAAAGAATATGTCCTTCTGTAACAGGAAATCCGTCTTTGTAGACTGTAAAATCTTTAGTATCTATTAGTACGTCAGTCCACGGTTTATTCATAATCAGCAACATTCTCCCAGGGATAAACTAACCATACATCTTTTTCTGATTTGTTTACTTCGTGACAGGTGTAACTTACTTTATCAAAGTCACTAGCTAAATTTTCAGTAAGTGCCGCAAATCTAACATTATTACCCCAAACTGTTTTCCATGATTCTTCATCAGGTAAACAACTTGCTTGCCAGTCTTGCCTAATCCAATTAAATGTAGCACCAGTGTCATTGATATCATCTACAATAAGTATATTTTTACGTTTGCCTATATCCCAACGACTTTTAGTTGTAGTTCTTTCTGCTTCATCTACATATCCAAATGCATCTTCTGCCATCCAACAGTTACTTTCACTATCACTATTATCATCACGTAGGCTTACTTTAAGTGCTTCGCAACGAATACTTGTCATATTACTAATAATAGTAGCAGGAACATTACCACCACGGGTAATTCCTATAATGTAATCAGGACGCCAGTTGTCTGCGTACATTTGATTTACGATACTGACACACATACGTTCTACATCAGTCCAGTTATAGTAATGTTTCTTAATCATTTTTATATTTCTCGTTTAAATAAGTTTCATTATGGACCCAGCGATATCCTGCATCCTTCCAATTAGTTGTAGTAGCATGTACGAAACGTACAAATCCCCATTCTTTTTGTTTACGGCCCATTAAAAATAAACTTGTACATGGTATTTCATTACCATCTTCGTCTTTAGCAAGTTCTAACCAATGTAGATCATCTGCTTTTCTAAAACGTAAACTTCCCGGACCACGCCATTCTCTAGTAGCACCAACGACAGCACCTTCTCTACTAATCACAGGAATATGTTCCCAATAACCGCCTTTAATAATAAACGCTCCCCAATTCCATGGATGATCGTGTAGTGTAGGTTCATCACTTACTAAAACTTTATGTAATGTAATGTTAAACGGAAACCATTTACGGTCTTTTAAAAATACATAGTAACGGATAAGATACGGAATCTTACCTGTTCTATCTGTAATTACTCGACGTCTTCCGAGCATGTCCATAATCTTAGAAAAGAGTGTCATCTTCTGCCTCATAATTGCCTTTATAATCTTGATCTACCATTCTGTAAATAGAATAAAAGTTATCCCATGCTTTTTTAAGTGCAGGATATTCTTCACACATTTTTACTACTCTGTCAGGATCTATTTTATTTCCAAAGTCCCAACTTAAATCTGTAGCATCTATTGTTGCGACTGTATCACTTAAATTAAAAGTATATTCACTACCTGTATCATTAGTATAGGATGTGTCTATAGTTATAGTTTCTGCTAGATCAAGACTTAGTTGATGTTCGTCACCCATTGGATATCTCCTCATAAAGTTCCTTGCCACTAAAAAACTCTTTGTTAAGTTTATTAACTTGCTTGTTAATACTTGGTAGTAGATCATCATAGTTTTCCATATAGTTTACAATTTGTGCTACTACTTTGTCTCTGTTGTGTAAGTAAGCATCAAAGTTCTCAGTCCATTCACTTGGATATTTAAACTCAGGCAATGCCATTTCACTATAACTCAGTCTGTCAGGCACCATAGGAATAGCATCTACTAATGCACCTTCGTACCAACTAATGCCAAGTGTTTCTTGTAGGTTAGCACTAAACACTAGTTTAGCTTCACCTAGTAAGTTATGATATTCGTTCTTTGTAAGTTGCTGTTCTTGACATACTACAAATTCATACTGTGGTAGTCGTTCTTTAAGATCTCTAAAGATATCAACTTGCTTTTCAGGTGCAACACGGTGCGGAAAAAGTATAAGATCTTTTTTATCCATTTGCTTATATGAATACAAACTATCTTTTAGATACTCCATAGGCCAGCCTACACGATGTATTCCGGTCCATTCAAGTGCATAGTCTTCGTCAAATGCATCTGTAAACATATCAATGTGGAAGTCACTTGCAAAGAAGTTATCGTCATAACATTCAAACATTGCCATTTCAGCATGTCTAACCCAAGGTTTATTACCTATAAGCCTACCTAAAAAATCTTGCGGATCATAACTACCTGCATGCCACATACCGCCAATAGTAATGTCAACACCAAGTAACTCTGCCATGTAGCGTAATTGAACCACTGTAGGATTCCAGGCATCGGTGTAGATAAAATAATCGCCGTTCTTAATTTCTCCATTTGCAAACATCCTGCTTATTTCTAACATTTGTTGAGATTTATAATTGTTAGTCCCTGCAAAGTTAAGAAATGCCCCAGGTGTAGTAGCCTGTGGCACTTCGCCGCCACTAATAACAATGACATCTTGATTTGTAGACCGTCGCAGTTGTCTTGGAAGATGTTCCTTCCATTGTTTAGTATAACGTGTGTCAACTGCTTCGATATCTACAATATAAATCATCTATTATTTCTCCGACGTTTTTTTCTTTCTAAATATTTTTGGTAGGAAAGATATCCTTCCCAAACTCTGTCGCCTTTCTTATAAAGGCTTTGTTCGTTGTAAGGTTTAGCTTCAAACCTACAATAGTCACGGAACGATTCAAGATCGTTAAACACTTTATTATATGCATCTCGATTAAATTCGATAGCCATGTTAGTAATTCCTTCTTACACATGTTTCGGGTAATAAATTGAACAGCCGTTTTCGCCGTCTTCGGCAACATCAATTTCAACAAACCGGCCTGGGTATTTTGCTGAAATCTTATCATATAGTTCGTCTGCAATCATTTCACACGACCTATGATTTAGAACGAGCACCTCACCATCGGATGTACTCTCTGTAGTATAAAGTCTTTCCATCCATCGCTTGAATTGGATGAACTCAATGTCTCTATCGTTGTGGAACACTTCGATACGCACCCTGAAGTGAAAGATATGGCGATGAGGAATACCAAGAAACGACACATCGTCCCAATCACCCGTTGCCAATTTTGGATCACTATCTGCTCCTGGATACATATGAACTCCTTCTTTTCTAAAGGTAACCCATATGCTTCTTTGTGCATTATTTAGTGCTTTTTCTTTTGCCATCTTCATATCCTCTTCTCTAGATCTACGCATCATATAGTCGTAGTATCTTTCATTTGTTACATTCATTATACTATCACTTTATTACTTTGTCAAGCCCATATTTTGTCCAATCTGTGAATTTTTCTCTATTCATCAAATCATGTAAACTATGACACCAGACACCGGGGTTAGTTGCCTTAAAGCCTTTGTCATCTATCTTCAACATAGTGTTGTAGTTCCACAGTTTTGCGTAAGGCACTGGAACGCGAAGTTGTGGGATAAAATTATCATGTTCAGTTAGTCCTGATTCTAAAAATGCTTCAGCAAGTGCAATAGGAATATCTAAACTACACAATTTACCAGCAGTTAAAAATGCTGTGATCATATTTTCCCAAGGTGTCCATTCATCAGAATCTTTAGGAAAGTCTGTTCCTGGATTAAAACTATGATTAGCACCAAAGAAAATATGTTCACATTGTTCTTTTTCAAAGTGTTCTTGTATTATGTCACATGGCTGTGTACCCGTAACAAATAATGTTTTCATTCCAAACGCAGGAGTCTTCTCAACTTCAATGCCTGTAAAGAATATAGGAGTATCACTTACGCCACTTTTGTAATCTCTTTTCATTTTAACGCCTCTAGCTGTTGTTCTAAGTTTGTTATTTCAGTTTTAAGATCTAGTTTTTTTGCCTTTAATGGTTTTGTAATACTATCAGGCGCAAATTTATCATACTGTTTTTTGATGTGATCGTCTAAATCTCTATGTGTACGATACAAACTATCTAGTCTAGCAGAAATTTTATCGCTTGGTTCTATATAATCACTCATCCAAATAGTTCTCCAAATTTTGTTTGTGCATTTACAATGCGTTTTCCAGTGTTACCTCTTGTACCAATAATGGTGTCCCAAAATCTACTAAATTCTTCAATTACCGCATTCGCTTCGTCTCTGCTTGATGTTGCAAATATTGCTTCCACAACATCTCTAAAAAATAACCTGTCAAAGGACTCTTCGACAAGCATGTTCGGAATGACTCCATTGTCGTATTGTCTATTTGCTTCTTGTACCGCATTGATGTGACTCCACACATTGTGACCCATCTGGATCGCATAACTAAAACTATCCCAACTAGTTGAATCTCGGTTACGTATAATCTGGTTACCGTTATCATCTAGTATAGGATTACCATTTTTATCCCTATCGATATCACCTTTAAGTATTTTAGGTGTACCAATTAAATTTTTATCGCCTTCTGCATATATACAAACATCATTTACTTTAATATTCTCTGTCAATGGGCTATCACAAAAGTTTTTAAAGATTCCGTCTTGTAATACCGCATCTCTAAAGTTACGTGTATCAGTTGCATACTTTAATTCGTCAATACTAGGAACCATTCTATACACCCATTTACTTCTGTTTTCTGTTTCAGTTTGTATATAGATTTGTCCATTTGCTGTAGCAAGGAAAGGACTTGCACAATCAAATGTTATAGTAAAATTTTCGTTGTGATGTTTGCGGACTGCTCTTTGTACATCTGTAAGTAATGTAGCCCACTCTAGTTTGCTGGTACCAAGAAAATGCATGAAGTCATGTTTACCTTTTTCAAGTAGTCCGTCAAATCTTAGTGCAACCAAACGTTTAAGTAAAAGATGTACATCACACATGTTCTGTCCACCCATTGACCAACCATTGAAGTGATCTGTGTATACCTTAGGATCACAGTAATCCTTCATTTGTTGATACCAGTCTTCAGCATCTGCATGATTTTCACCCTGGAGAACATTCAAAAACTTACAGTTGCCGTTACGGTTCTTCATAAAGTAATCATTGTTGATACGAGTAGCATTAACAGCATCTTGATAATTGTCGATTCCTGTTGCTTTTGCACCAGCAGGTGAACGTGCCACCCAAGCCGGAATATCAAGTATCATACCATAGTCCATATAAGCATCCATCCACGCAAGAACTTGCTCACGTTTCTTTTGTGCTTTAGGACAATTAGGATCTTTCCAGTCGCCTTCCCATACACCTTTACCAATTTGGAAACCACCAGAGTCACCAAGTAACCAACTATTATTACGATCTCTATTTCTGACCATATCTTCTTTAGCTGAGTCTTTATTGATGTCTAACTCAGCGTGTCCTGCTGAGTAAAGTGTCCAATGGTAGTTAAACAATCCTTCTTTTTTGTTTAACCAATTCATACTTTCCATACTTGGATAGGGAATACGTGCCGGATCTACATAATCTTCGGCACGTTGTTTTCCTATAAAAGTTGCATAGAAACCACTCAGTGCTGGAAGGAATACAGCATAATCTTTTTGTGCTTCTGTTAGGTCAGTGTTCATGTATTACTTACTTTGTGCTGGAAGAATATAATTGTATGTTGCTAATCCGCTGTCTACAGCAATTTGCATAGCACCTTGGTCACTAATACTCATTGTAATATCACCGCCAAGACTTAGAATTGCTTGTGTTTGTGCTACAGGCCATGCCCATGTATGTGCTAATTTGCCGGATATACTAGGTTGAAATACAAATTCACCTGCGTGTGTGCTTGCATCACCAAAGCTAAAAACAAGATCAGTTGCACTACCTGTGTCTACAGTCTTTACATTGAATGTAGGCTCTTCTGAATGTGCCGCACTTTGTAACTTCATACGTGCAATACTTGCCATACTTGGGTTAAAAGTTACGTCCCAGTTGGCACCTTTAAATTTTACACTTTTTAGTTTCTCTTCAATAATCTGCTGATTCATAAACCTATAATCATTTTGGAAGTCACCAACTGCATTTTCAAAATGTATATGTGTAGGAATAGTTTCGCCGTTACGTTCTGCTTTTACTACATCAATCTTAGCATCTTTCTGATACTCTGGATTTTTTAAGTGTAATGCTAACTTATCTAAGTTAGGCATACCAAATGTTCCGTCAGCAACAGCTTCGTTTGTGTCTGCTGTAAGAATGACTGAACGATCTTCGGCCATTGATTCGATTGTAGTAGTATCTGCACCAGTTACTTTAACTAGATTAAGAAAACCTAGTGCATGTGTTTTTGCTACTACGTCTTGTAAGATGTCTTTCATTAATATTCTCCTATGTTAAGTTTTATTATATTATCTTTATTGTGATTTGTCAAGTAGTTTTCTACCGAATATTTAGGTTTAAATCCAAGTGTCTTTATTTTTTCCATATTAGCACAAGTCCATTTACGTTCGTATGGGGTATTTAGGCGAATTGGTATGTTGTCTACAAAATCACGGATTCTAAATGGATGCCCTGTACCAATGTCAATTGTGCCAGTATACTTACTAGCCATGCATAACTCAATAGCATCGCACAGATCGTTAATATGTATAAAGTCACGGTAATGATCTGTTACATATTCTAATTCGCCGTCTTTTAGTTTCTGTAAAAACATACCAGTGCGCGGATTATCTGAATAAACAGTGTGAAATCGCATACCTAAAGTGTTAGAATAGCGTTCTCCAGCTTCTTCTATGACATATTTACTTGCGGCATATGGGTTTAAATCGGGCTCGTAGGCGCTACTAGAGCTTGCATAAAGCACTCTAGTATCAGGATAACGTGCAAACAAGCGTTTACTTACTTCTACGTTATTACGCCAGTATCCAGCAGGGTCGTTAATACTTTCACGTACTCCACTTTTACCTGCAAGATGTATTATTAGATCAAATTCTTCATTTAACTCACAAGTTAGAAGATCTTGTGTATTGTTGATATGGTCTCTATCCCATCCATCCTGTAGATCTATCCCTACGACACTATTTTCTTTAGTAAGACGTTTTACTAATTCCTTACCAATAAAGCCTTTGTGTCCTGTTAGCAGTATTTTACTCACAAACTCTCCTCCGTAAATCACTCGAACTGAAACGGTGATCTCTCTTATTAAAGTGTAAGTCAATATCACGTTTGCGACAAATATCTTTACCGGTAAAGTCTTTGTCACGATATTCTTCTCCTAGTATACGTATATCAATTGGATACATACTAAGAATGTCTTCAAGGTCTTCTTCAGTGCCGTATGGAATAATTTCATCTACGTATTCTATACCTTTTAATTGAGTGTAGCGTTCAACTACAGTCTGTATAGGTGCATTTTTTTCTGCTCTATCTATACTTGGATCAACTTGTAATCCGCAAATAAGATAATCGCATTGTTCTTTTGCTTCACGCAACATTATTACGTGTCCGGCGTGTAGCAAATCAAACGTTGAGCAAGTAAATCCTACCTTCAATTTGCTATTCCCCTTTCTTGAAAGTTTTCAAGTATTTCCTTTGTGTCTCTCCAGCTTTTAACTTGTTTAGCAACACCACCTGCCTCTTTTACAGCATAGGCTAGGCTAAAGTCGTTGCCATCAGGATCCATTCTATCTCCAAAAAAGAAAACTCTGTCTTGTTTTATTTCGTCAAGCACTTGTCTTTTGTCTTTACCTTTAGCAATAATATCTATACCTGTCTCTCCACCAACTACAGCACTTACATCATCGAATTGTTTATTAATTTTTTCTGCTATATGGATACGTTCATCAGATTCGATATCATAATAGAAGTAATTTTTGCGTTGTACTTTATCAGCATTACGTCCTACTATACTAAAATTAACCATGCCAGGCCTTTCCTCTATATGATTTCCAGTTTTAACTTCATAGGAACTACTATCAAGTTCTTTTTCTAAAAAGCCTTTGAGTTTAGTAGACATTTTCCAAGGATTAGTGTAAACATTGTCTTGTCTATACCAGACATCGTTTCCGTTACAATTATATATTTTGTTTACACTCATACATATTTCAGGACCAATCTGTTCCAATGTTTTTGGATTATCACTGCCTGTAACTAAACTTACTGCGTTATTTTGTGAAAAGTATAAAAACCATAATGCAAACTGAGAGTTAATTTTCTTTCTACTAGGTGTCAATGTTCCGTCAACATCGAATAAAAAATGATTCATTCTAACCTCCAAAATCGAACAAGCTAGTAAATGTATTATGACGCTTAGTATCCTCTAATGGATAGTTTAGCACACCTATCAAGTTATCTAGTTTGTTATCAATAATTACTTCTGCCATTGCAGTATCGTCAAACGGTAGTTCTTTAAACCAATCTGGAATACGTAGTTCGTCTGTTGGATACGCAACACTTGTGTAGCCTAACGGATTCTGTTTTAGTTTACAAACAATAACTTTCATACCATCTACAATCTCTTGCGAGTACTTGTCACCGTTCATACGCTTTAGTGTGTTCCAATTGATGCTTGCTCTTACGTGTCCAGGCATGTTTGCTTTGCCTTGCTTTTCTTCAAGACGCTGATAATGTCCAATTTTGTTTGCACGTTTGGGAGAACCTTTCTCCCAACCAGGTCGATCGTTAAATTCTTTTCTAAACACTGTAATACGTTCTAACACATCTTCTTGTGGAGCATCAGTTAGCACCATTAGTAGTAATTCGCTTAAGAACTCTTGCATAAACACAGGTGTATCCGACCTACGTAAGTCCAAACCCATTGCTTTTACTTTGCCAGGCTTTCCATCAGTATCGCTTCTAAAGCCTTCAATGTCATATACAAGTGCTGCATAACGCTTCTTAGTAATGTATAAACCTGACTTTGCAACAATTTCTCTAGCCGCCGCAATAACATCTGAACGTGACTTAGGACAATGAAATGCCTTCAACATAAAGCTAGGAAATGTTTCATTAGCCGCCTCGCATACTTGATCATAAAGTTTAATTACATTATCTTTATCCCAAGGTATATCGCCTTTGTCTATTTGTTCTTTTAGTATAGGGTATCCACTAAAGTAACAAGAGTCAGTATCACCATATATCATTGCTTCACCGACATGGTCATATTTGCCTGTGATAGTTTTGTTGACTTCTGCACTCATGTGCTTTACAATAGTTCTACCAGTTAGTGTTGTTGATTGTCCAATACGTTTATCAAAGAATCTACAGCCTGGATTAAGAATAGCACCATACAAACTGTTTAAGTTAATCTTTTTAACCAACTGTCGCTTATCCCAATACTCGATCTCTGCTTCATTACCTGCGTCTTTTGCTTTTTTCAACATCTTCTGCATGTCTTTACGTTCGCTATACCAGCGTTTTAGTAGTCCAGGAATAACACCTTCGTGTTCTGTTGTAAAGATAGTACCGTTTGAACTAAGCATCCAAGGCATATTACTATCAAATACAGCCTGGTATAATTCAGCCGCACTTAGTACATCTGTACGACCGTCTTCCCAGTCAACATTTAGAGGAATATCTTTGCGTTTATCCATTACCGCTTCATATTCTTCGGTTGAAAAACGTCCTTCCCAACTACCTGCAAATGATTTTTTCTTCAAACCCATATCTTCAGTTACACGAGCCTCGCTTATATCAGGACGTATTTGTCCTACAATAGTTGCAGGATCCATATTAAGAGCTCTAATAACACTTGGATATAGTGAATTCAAATCCATTGAACCGATCCACTTATGCAGACCTTTTTTAGGAAATGCAACATATGCACCAGCCGCTTGTGTATTTTCTGTGTCGTCTCTTCTTTTGCGATTAGGAACTTGTAGTCCTCTATGGTGTGCTTCGTTAACAATCCCTTGTTCAGTAACTGCAACAGCACCCATAGTGGTCTGTAGCATCACAGTATTTTCGTGAGCAACAGTATTACTTAGATCAATAAATCTTAGTTTTTTGTCCAACTTGTCCAGTAGTGCGGTATCTTGTATGTTGTATTCGATGAATTTTCTAAAGTCATTGTTGTACAACTGGTCCAAAGTGCCTTCATAAGGGACTTTGTTTTCACCAACTTCGATTTCGCCAATGGCATCAAGTCTATATGTGTGTCGTTCTTCATATGT
>Ga0209425_10003082_pt1 | contig 18017 bp, 13 predicted proteins | sample COG_05_FD_184749 | JGI IMG/M metagenome (GOLD analysis project Ga0209425, IMG submission 184749) | Pelagic Microbial community sample from North Sea - COGITO 998_met_05 (SPAdes) (version 2) | ecosystem: Environmental > Aquatic > Marine > Neritic zone/Coastal water | place: Helgoland, sampling...
CCTGCTGGGCTGGGTACCCTCCCGAGCGGTGACCTTCGTGGACAACCACGACACCGGCGAACCCCAGAACCACTGGCCCTTCCCCGCCGACCGGCTCGCGCTCGGGTACGCCTACATCCTGACCCACCCCGGGATACCGTGCGTGTTTGGCCCGCACCTGTGGGATGAGAACGACCCCGTGCTCTCCGACGTCATCAAGCGCCTGATTGACCTTCGTCGGAGGTGCTGCGTGTGCCCCGACGCCAGGGTTCGGATCCTGATGGCGGAGGACGACCTCTACGTGGCCAAGATTGGCAAGATGCTGACGGTCAAGCTCGGGCCACGGTTCGAGATGCCCGTCGAGCTTCTCCCGAACGAACCCGAGTGGTCCCTCGCGGTGGCGGGTGAAGACTTTGCGGTGTGGGAACGAGTCGAGTACCAATCCGAGCCGGTCGCCGCCATGGAGGAAAAGATGCGGGACGTGGGCGATGACGGGGAATACTACCCGCTCAAGCCGTTCCGCAAGTCCATCGGGAGCTGGATCGAACCGCCGGCGAGGAACATGGAGCCGTCCGACGGTGAGGCTGACCCTCGCTGAGACGGGCGAGGAAAATGATGGCTGCTTTTGGGGGAGGAATTTGAAGACGATAGAGCTTGCTCATGGCAGACTTCACCTTTTCCTTCTGACACCACATCTGTTCCTGAACAGATTTGGTGATGTGGGTTCTTTAACCTTCTCGAAGGAAAAGGTGAAGTGCTTCCCTCTTCAAATTTCTCCCCCTGCCAAGCAGACAACGAATGACGCACGATATGAATGAAAAACGAACATGTGAGATTGAAAATTCATCGTCTACGTATCATCGCGTGTGCGCTCACTGCCCGACGCACGCAGCCTCGATCGTGCCTTCGTGCTTGGACACCTGCTCCCACTGATCCTTCGACAGCGAGATCCCCTTCTTCCCCGGCAGCTTGGCGCCGTCCTTCTCGTAAAATTCCCTGATCCCGACCATCACCGACCCCTTGAAGACGTCCACCGTCACCCTTCGGTCCCGGCCGAGCACGCACACCGTCGCGTCACTAGGGGTGGTCCCGGCGCCGATGTCCGCGATCCTCTGGTTCACCTCCCCAATCTTAGCCCTCAGCTGGCCCCACTGCTCGTACGGGAGGCTGATACCCTTCTTCCCAGGGAGCCAAACGCCGTCCTTCTCGTAGTATTCCCTCAGTCCGACGTACTTCTTACCGCGGAAGTCGCTCACGGTGCACCGCCTGGCGCGGGACAGGGCGCATATCTGACCTGTCACCGCATCCTTGCCCTGATTCGTGGGTACAGCAGGGGCAGCAGATGCACCGACGGGCGCGGGTGCGTGTGGTACGACAGGGGCAGCAGAGGGAGCCGCGTGAGACGCCCCTACAACAGGGGCGGAGGCGGCGCCGGGTAAAGTCACGGCGCCCGCTCTCCACGTGGGCGCCCCCCCGCCGCTGGCGTCGCTCTTGACCTTCCCGGACGACTGCAGCCTGTACAGGGCCTTGTTGACCTCGGACTTGCCAATCTTGAGGAACCCCGCGAGTTCCTTCGCGGTCGCTCCGTCGTCACCCTTGAGCTGGAGCGCGGTGAGGAGCTTGTCCTCGGGGACTGGGGCTCCGGGGACGGGGGCGCCAGCTGTGAGCACGACGTTGCCGGTGGGAGCCGGCGCGGGCTCGCTCCACTTCTCCCTCGCGGCGTTCATGTCGTCCTTGCGCTTCTTGGGCTCCAACTCGTCCTCGTCCAGGTCCACGTCGTCGTCTTCATCCTCCTGGGTGTGGTCCCAGTCGCCATCCTCGGGATCTTCGTTGAAATCGTCCTCGTCCTCGACGACGCTCCGTCGCCGCTTGGCCGCCGCGGTCTTGCTTGGCTTCGTCTGTCCCGGGCCCGCCTTGGCCACGGCGGTGTCGTCGAGCAGAAACGTCTCGATCTCTTCCTGGAGGCACGCCATCAGCGCCTCGTCGTCACCGAGCAAGATCCCGAGCTGCGCCTCGACCATCTCGACGATCTGCTTCTCCTTGACCGTCTCGAGATCCACGCCTTGGATGACCCGTCTCGTCGCTTCGCGCACCTGCGCCTCCTCTGCGGGGGAGGCCATGGCGGGCGGTGGGTAGAAAAAGTTGGTGGAAGACAGCTTTTACGGGGCGCGCGAGCGCGTAGCGCCCGCCGTTGTGGTGCCGAGGGGGTGCCACGATTGAAAATAAAGTCGGGGGAACCGAGAAAATTCATGAAAAAATTGGTGGTTTTACACAGCGCTATGCCCACTTAGTTGGCGACGCCGTCGGTCCTGGTCGCCTCTCCAACCTCCTTCTCCATCCTCCTGTACCATCCCTCCACGCTCTTAACGTTCGCCAACGCGTCGTCGAACGTCTCGAAGGTCTTCACCGCCCGTAGCACGCCAAACACGCTGATGTCCGCGACGTTCGGCACGTCGCCGCCGCAAAACGCAGAGGTTCCCACGCCGTTGTCCATCCAGTCCTCCAGGCACTTGTACAGCTCGGCCCTCTCGTCCTCGATGCCGTGCCTCTTCTTCAGCACGTTCTGGCTGATGAGGTACATGGAGACGGCGCCGGAGAGACGCACGCTCTGACGCTCCACCCAGCCAAACTTACCCCGCTCGGTGATGTAGTCGAAGGATTTGAACGCCTCGGTCCACGTGCGGTAGATGTTCGGGGTGATGACGTGGACGAACCGTTCATCCACCCACTTGGCCCACTTCTCTTCCTTCTCCTGCGCAGCCTTACCGCCGATGAACCCGGGGGGTGCGATCTTACCCAGACGTGCGTCCAGCGTGGCGATGATGTGTTTGCTGTCGTTGAGCTGCTCGTCGTCCACCGTGACGATGGGAACCTTGGTGTATTCCTTACTGAACTTGATCTCGGACTTGGTCAGCGGGTTGACCTCCACGACGTCGTACGGGATGCCGCGGTAGTCCAAGTACGCCTTCACCTTGTTGCAGAAGGGGCACACGTCGTACTGGTACAGCGTCACCTTGCTGAACGGCATCTTCTCCTGTTGATTGGGTTCGGTGGACGGTGGGTGAGATATTTTGCTCGGCGACTCGTCATAGGGGCAAGATGACGTCGAGATCGATGGGTTGAACGCGCACCTTGGGAACCGCAGCCTTGGCCTGGGGCAGGGTCTCGACGTCCACGAGGTTCGACGCGGTCGCCATCGTCGCGGACGCCGCGAAGAGCCCGCCGAACGCGGCCGCGCCGGTCAGGAAGCGCGACGAGGAGGGCGGCGAGGCGATCCTGGAAGCTCCGGTGGCGATGCCCCTGGCAATCGGCGCGGACCTCGCGGCGGAACCGACGAGCGCGGACTCGACGAGGCCGGTGGCCGCGACCTTAGAGGCCGCGGCGGCACGTCGGCCGAGAACGAGCGCGGTCTGACGCATCATCGTGGGACGTGCGAGTGACGTATGACGCTCGTTGGCGACGCTTGATGAATGGTTGTTTTATTTGCCAAACATGTTGTTTATGAATATGGGCCCCCCAAATAGGCTACCAGACCCTCATTTTATCCACTCGCAAAAGCGCGACGACCCATTGCTACTCGGAACATGGCGCTCGTCAACGCGTTCTCGTCCCTTTCCATCGCGGCGCCCGCCAAGGCCGCCGGCCTTGGCTTCAAGAAGGCCGTCGCCGCCTTCGTGCCCGTCCCCGCGGCTCGCGTCTCCGCCCGCGCGGTCTTCACCGTCGAGGCGAAGCAGAACAAAAAGGCTCGCACGATTCAGGTGCGTGCCACCCACCCTTGGACCCGGAAACGGGCGGCGTCACCGTTCGGGGTGGCGTATCGGCCGCGCGTATCGGTCGAGTCCTTCGAGTGAACATCGTAGGGCTCGCGCGTTCGGCGGACTCGCGTCGCGTCTGCGTCGCGTCGTCGGACGCCGGCGCGACACGTCGCCGCGGAAAACCGAGACCCTAAAACCTTTTTCCTCGGTGACGATTTTTCCCATCGACTCTCGCTGACCTCCGCCCCTCTCAATCCACTCTTTTCAACAGTCCCGCAACGAGCGCCTCAGCAACAAGATGAGGAAGAGCGAGATTACCACCCGCATGAAGAAGGTGTTCCTCAAGGCGTCCGCGCTCGGCGCGCAGGCTGCGTGCACTGACGAGGAGATTGGCGAGCTCGAGAAGCTCATCTCGGAGGCGACCAAGGCGGTGGACAAGGCTATTGGCAAGGGGGTGCTTCACAAGAACACCGGCGCGAGGCGTAAGTCCCGCATGTCCAAGTACAAGCAGGACCTTCGCCGCGAGAAGGGCCTCCTCACCGCGTAAATGGAGACGCTTTCAGGGATTGTCTCGCGTGTGAGACGATTGGAGGAGAGCGTGCGCGAAAAGGAGGGTTTCGGGGTTGGTGTTGGGTCCTGGGCCGCGCGGCCGGGGCTCGCTGTGATTCTTTATTAGAGGGTGCGGCGTGTGTTGGATGACGTCGATGGTGCACCGTGTCAATAAATAAAAACGCTTAGGATATTGCCAAACCGATAGGTGTCCTCGCCTCAACCTCGCTCCGTCCGTGTCTCACCCTTGATGACGTCGTCGATTGTCCGGCCGCGGTCGGCTTGACAAAAATTGTTCGGGAGCGGGCCGTTTATTTGACGGTTTGAAAGTTCCTCCACGTCAGTCGTCTGAAGCACACGAGACAACGCCGAGACGTAGCCCGGCCATGTCCAGCTTCACGCGCGCGCGCGTGCTGGTACCGCATTCGCACGCTCGAGCCTGGTCCGTGCCCCACGCCGCGGTTCGCACCGTCGCGCGCGCCCCCGTCTTCAGGAGGTTGCCGAGCAAATTATCCAAAACCAATTCGCGAACCTCGCGTTCCACCCGCGTCGCACCCGCGGTGTCGACGCAGGAGCCGGTCGACGTGGAGGACGACGCGGATGAGATGGCCGTGGAAGATACCGCGAGCGCCAAGGGACCGCTGCGGAAGGGCTCGAAGATCACTCCCGAGGCACTTCGAGCGTTCATAAGGATGCGACGGGGCATATTCAAGATCACCTCGTTCTCACCGCTCGCGTCCCCGCCGGACGTTGGAGGCGCGGTGACCTCCACGACGCGACGCATGGTGGTCCACCAGTGCGACACGCTCGAGCGCGCGCTCGAGTCGTCCCTCAGTGAGAGGAGCGAGGGTTGGCGCGGCGACGAGCTCGACCCGAGGAAGGTGCCCGACGCCTCGGTGGCGCCCGCGCCGGACGAGACCCTGGACGTCATGTTCAAGCACAGGCTCCTCCTGCTGCAGGCGAGGAAAGGGTACAGGTGCAACTCGGACTCCTTAGTTCTCGCCGCACACGTCGCCGGACAGATCCCGTGGAGCGGCGTGGAGACCAAGGCGGGGCTGTTCGGTCATAAGAAGGAGCTGCACGCTCCGAGGATAGCGGACCTCGGAGCGGGCGCGGGTGTCGTCGGCCTGTCCCTCGCGGTGCGCGGTGGGTTCGCCAAGGACGCCGAGGGGCCCAGGGTTCTGTTGGTGGAGAACCAGGTTGGACTCACGAGGCGGTGCGCGCGGAACGCGGCGCTCAACGGCGTCGGCGAGGGTGTCACCGTCTGCCTCGGGGACGTATCCGCCGGTACCTTCCAAAAAGAAAAGTCAAAAAATGAGAACCTCAAAACTGATGAGGACGAGGATGACACGGAGGTGACACAGAGGGTGAGGGTGCAGCTCAACGTGGAGGGTGACAGAGTCGGCGTGGAGCTCGAGGTCAACGACGAGGTCAACGACGAGGTCAGCGACGAGCGGTGGGCGGGTGCCGACGCGAACGCCGGCGACTGGATAGGAAACTGCGACGCCGTCGTGTGCAAACCGCCTCACTTCCCAAAGGAGGACATCAAGAGAGGGACGAAGCCCATACGCAACGAGAAACGTCTGGCGCACTACGAGACCACCGCGGGCCTGGATGAATTCTTCGCCGCGGGGGAGAAGCTCTTGAAGCCTTTAACGGACGCCTCGGGACCCGGAAGTGACCCGGCGATGCACATGATTTACCCCAGTGACAGGGCGGGTGCGGTGTACGCCGCGGCGACCAGAGTGGGCTTGGGTCGTATCTACGTCCGTGAGGTGTTCCACGACCGCGACGCGACGGAGCCGAAGCTGGTGTTGGTGGATGCCAGACGGAGTTACGTCAACAACAAGGGTGAGCCGGTGAGCGAGGAGGGTGAGCCCATCGGCGAATCAAACACCGAGTCGGACGACGGACTCACCCAGTTCCGTCGCACCCCGACCTACGACCTTCGCGTCATGGACCCACTCGTCCTGTACGACGAGGTGAACGAGACGACCGGGACGACGGACCCGGAGGCGTCGACGTACTCGGAGGAGATCGAGTGGTTCATGCGCAGGCTTCCGGCGCCCGGGCCGTGAACGCACTCTGTCGAGGAGGCGGCTAGTGTAATTTCAGTTCGTAGCATATTTTTTGTATCAAAGGCGCACCGCTCTGTTACCCACGTATAACCCGTCAACGCAGCGCGAGACCCGGATCCTCTCCCGGGGCGGGCACCCACAGCCCACTGTCTACCATCCGTTTCATGTGGCGCTTCGCATCCTCCATGGGCAAACCGTTGACGTACTCGCGGAGCTTGTCGATGCTGCCGCTCTCAAACGCTTCCTGCATCGCCTCGGGCAGCGACTCGAACACCTCAACCGGGTCCAGACCCCCGGGGCCCAAACGTTCCTCCCGCGGCACATCCTCCAGCGCCGTATCCTCACCCTTGATCTGCAGCGTCCGCGTGGCCTCCTCCGCCGCCGCGACTGCCTCTTCCTTCTTCTTCTCCACCGCTCGGTTCTGAAGTTTGTCCACGTAGTCTTCGTACATCTTCTCGTACTCTTTGGCCACCTCTACGTCGTTCATGCGTATGAAGAAGGCGGGCGCCGCGTCCTTCATGGACCGTTTGGACGCCTCGGCGAAGTCGACGATGGACTTGAGCGCGTACCCCGCGCGGGCACCGCGTCGCATGCCCAGCGTGTTACCTTCCATCTCCATGTAGAGGCACTTGAGCAGCATGTAGCCCATGGCGTGCTCGGTGAGAAGGTGCGAGTTGTCCCTGAAGTAGTCCCCCATCTCCTCGTACCCCGAGCCGAAGTCTTTGACCGCCAGTCCATCGAGTTGGTCGCCGTACTTCTTGGCGAAGGTCTCGTAGTCCAGCTTCTCCGGTCCCGCGTCGGGCTTGCACGCGGCGCCCACGAGCGAGTGCGACCACGCGTCTCGCACAGCCTCCTCGGCGTTGAACTTCTTCTGGCGCCGTTCGGTGTCCACCTCGGACTGGAAGGTTTCGTTGGCGGATGTGAGCGTCGCGATCTCCGCCTCGTTGGCGGCGGCGTCTTCCTCGGAGAGCGTCTTGATCTTCCGCTCGTTCTTGCGGATCTGCTTCTCCAGCGACTCGATCTTGTCCAGGCGCTCCTTCTCTTTGTTCTCGTGCGCCTCCCGCTTGATGCGACGCAGGGTGTTCGCCTCGATGAACTGCGCCCCAGGGTGGTGATCCTCGTCGTCGGACAACTCGAGGTTGTCCCACTTGCTGTAGTCGAACCCTGGCATCGTGTGGCGCGGCGAGAAGTGACCCGAATCCGTGATCGAGCGACGCGATCGAAGAGCGAAGAAAACCAAAAGGCGCAGGGGACTCGAATCCTGACACGCGCCGCGGGCGCCAAAGTGCGTTTCAGCGCCAAATTTTCACGTCGCGAAACCGCGGGCGCCAGAAAGACCCGCACGTGCCCCATGGGTAACGACGAGAACATTCCCCTGCTTCCGGGGTACAACCTGACGCTCCCCGGGGTAAGTCTCCGCGCGCGAACCCTGGTCCGAACGCGCGACACCGCCCGTCGCCCGACAGATGACGCCCTCCTTTTTGGTCCCCCCGAGAGATTCTAACAATGCGCCTCTCCCATCGTCAACCTCCCATCGACAGACGCAGGCGAGGAAGCTCCCGCAGACGCTCAACTATGCCGGCGGCGGTATCTTCGTCTCCGGCCTTCCCGATCAGTCCCACCCCGACCGCCCCGTCACCTCACGCATGGCGGGCGACGAGAAGCTCGCCACGCAAGGTCGCCCGCTGACTGACAAAAAGACCACGCTCGCGGACCACGTCAAGGGGTCCGTATCGGTCGACCCGCAGAACGGTCCCGCACCACCGCCCGGCGCCCCCGCGGTCGCAGCCCTCGGAGACATGAACCTCGGCGAAGGCAGCGCCACCCCCGCGTGGGTCGCGTACGACGGCCAGTCACTGTCGTACGGGGCGTACTTCACCGAAAAGGCGCTGGATGGCCGCGACCGACACAGGCAGTGCGTCATCCGGTTCCACCTCGAGGATGGCACCGTGGACGTGCACGAGAACAAGACGGACAACAGCGGCATCGTCCAGGGCCGTATACTGAAACGCCACGCCGCGGTGGGCGCGTCCGGCACCCCCCTCGCCATCGCGGACTTCCAGATTGGCCGACCCGTCACGATATACGGCCGCGTCTACAACGTGGTGTGCGCCGACGCGTTCACCCGCGACTTTCTCCAAACCGAGGGTATCGCCGTCGCCCCCGACCAGCCCTTCCCACCCACCCTCGTCGATGAGGGACCCGGCGTGCTGGGTACCATCGGCATGGGCGTGCGCGGCGTCGGCGGTCAGCGCGTCTTCGCGACTGACCCCGTCGAGGTTGTCATCGGGTCGTCGGCATCGAGTGATCCGGCGGAACCGGCGCGGGACCCGTTCACCAAGGATGTCCTCTCCTTCAAGTGCTCGTGGGACGACAGCGTCCAGGGGATCGTCCACTACACCCTCAACTACTTCCTCGCGGACGGCACCGTGGAGGTTCTCGAGGAGGAGGCGCCGGGCCGAGACCCGTTCCCCAAGATGCTCGCCCGCAGCAAGTTACCGGCGGGTGGCGCGTTCGCCGTCGGCCCACCCGGGGAGAAGAACGTGACGTTCCTCAAGCCGAGCGACGTCGTGATGGGGAAGCCGATCGGCGTCTACGGCCGTAACCTGACTGTGCACGACTGCGACGACTTCACGCGAGCGTACTACGTCAAAGTCCTCGGCCGGACGATTCTCGAGATGGCGCCCAAGCCCCTTGACGGCGGTGCCATGAAGCGCACAGTCGTCGACCCGCCTCCCAACGGGTTCGGCTCCGACGTGGACTCGCTCCGCAACTGCCACTCGCTGGTGCCCAAGCGCGGGCCCACCGACCTGCGCCACTTTGAGAAGAACTTTGGCAAGGAGCTCCGGTTCAACGCGGCGTTCGCCGGGCCCGGGCTGGTTTCCCCCAACGACGAACGGAGGTTCATCGTGACCTACTACCTGGTCGACGGCACGATCGGCGTGTACGAGCCGCCCATGTCCAACAGCGGCATCATCGGCGGAAAGTTCCTGGAGCGCACGCTCGAGCCGGTTAAGAAGCCGGGGGCCCGGGCGCCTTACGTGGCGAGGGACTTTCACGTCGGCGCCACCGTGACGCTCAACTCGCACAGGTTCGAGCTGCTCAACACGGACGAGTCCACCGAGAAGATCATTCGGAGTCTGTGAGTTGGGGAGGTTGATGTTTAAAGGATGAGGAGGGGAACGGGTTTGACTCGAGAGTTGCAAAGAACTGCTTATTAGCCCAGACGCGGAGAGAGGGACGTTCGAGCTGTATTTATATCAAATCGATCCGTCGTCAATCAATCAATCACAATCAATCACAGCCTGCTCCGCCCATGCACCATCGAGGGTAACCTATTGGTGATGACCCGCTCCGCGTCTGCCACCATCCGTCTGACCAGCTCTGCGCAAGTGGGCACGTCGTCGATGAGGCCCATGACCACCCCGCACGACCACACGCTGCTCTCCGGGTCACCGCTCTCCTGGAAGCTCTTCCTGTAGTTCTCGCCGCTGACCAAATGCCGTATGGCCTCGATCTTACCCGGGTTCACTCGTTCGATGTCCTGCACCTCCTTCGCCACCCCGTTTTTGTACACCCTCTCCGTGTTACCCACCGATTTCATCACCAGCGTCGTGCTCCTCTCGTTGCCCTTGACCAACGCGTCCTTGATCCCGTCGTGTATGGGCGCCTCTTTCGTGGCCATGAACCGTGTGCCCATGTTAACCCCGTCGGCTCCGAGCGCGAGGCACGCGGCGAGCTGCGTCCCCGTGCCCACCCCGCCCGACGCCACGTAAGGGATCTTCAGCGCCGTCCTCGCCTTGGCCAGGAGCACGAGGTTGCCCACGTCGTCCTCGCCCGGGTGGCCCGCGCACTCGAACCCGTCCATGGATATGCAATCGGCGCCGAGACGCTCGGCGGTGAGCGCGTGCTTGATCGCCACGCACTTGTGCACCACCGTGATGCCGTGCTTCTTGAAGAAGGATATCCACTCGCCCGGATTCCGCCCGGCGGTCTCCACCACCGGTACCTTCTCGTCGACGATGACCTGCGCGTACGAGCCGTAGTCTGGGGGCGCGAGGCTCGGCAGGAGGGTGAAGTTCACCGCGAACGGCTTCCCCGGCTTTAAGAGAGCCTTGCACGCCTGGATCTCGGCGCGGAGGAGCTCCGGGGTGCGCTGGGTCAGGGCGGTGACGGTGCCGAGCCCGCCGGCGTTGGATACCGCCGCCGCGAGGGTGGCGTATCCGACGTGGTGCATGCCCCCTTGGATGATCGGGTGCTCGATCTTGAGCAACTCGGTGACCCTGGTCTTGAGAACCATGGCGGGCGTCGGTGGAGTTGTCGGTCGTCGCCGCGCGGTTGGCCAGTGGATAACGATGCGACAGAGGAGGCCACCGGGCGTGCGCTTTTTGGGCCAGAGCTCCGTGCACTTTTGGGTGAAGCGCGTGAAGGCGAAGGGTCGGGGGCGCGAGGCGGAGACATGGACGGCGGCTCTGACGCGGCGGCGGAGCGCGCGGTGGATGCCGCGACGGTGGCTCTCTCGCCGTACGAGTTCTTTCGCGTGCACGAGGATCCGCTCGGTGAACGTCCCACCTTCGGCGCGGGCCCTACCGCGGCGGCGGCGAGGCTCCACCAGTCCGATCGGCCTAAAGTGCTCGTGTGCCGCTCCACCAAGGCGTACAGGCGCCTGGCTTCGTGCGTGCCGATATCTGGGGAGAAGACCGTCGACATCGGTAGCGCGTACGGCGACGCCACCGCGCTCATGGCCCAAGCCGCGGGCAAGGATGCGGTGCTGGGCATAGACGTATCGAAACATTTCGTGGACCAGTCGAGCGCGTCGAGACCCGACCTGCGGTTCGAGCGCCTGGACGCGCTCGAGGACCCGGCCCTTCTCGCCAGGGAGATCGAGGGAGCCGTGAACGTGTTCGTGGACATAGGAGGGGTTCGCGCGGCCGAGGCGCTCGTCAGGCTCCTCCCGGCGGTCGCGAAAAGCGCGTCGCCCCACTTCATCGTCGTCAAGTGCGAGGCGCTGCACGACGCAATGGCCGACGCCGAGGTGCCGTTCCCGGGTCTGGCGGGTGCGACGACCGTGACCCGGTTCTCCGTCCCCGAACGAGAACGCGAGGAGCCTCCGGAGACGGATGATGCAGATGACTACGAGACGGACGGGTCCGATTCGAGGTGGGTGGACGCCGTCGTGGTCACCGCCTCGGGCTCGTCGACGTCTTTTTGGCGGAAAACATGCGAACGGGAGGTGAGCAACGTGCGGGCGAGGTCCGCGTTTAAACGTGCGCACGTCGCCAAGAGCGCGCGACCGGCGTCGGAGCTGTTCGCCCGGTACCCGTTGAAGTACCCGCCGAGGTTCGTGGCGGGTGACGTGGAGATTTGCCGCTTCCACAATTACGCCGCGGAGGGGTGCATCCGGCGGGTGAAGTTCGGGATGTGCATGTTCGATCACGATCACTGCCACTGGTGCGGACACCACGGGCACAGGGCGTGGGAGTGCGAACACGCGGTCAAGGCCCACCAGTCCGCCGTCGTGGATGACGCGTTGGCACCCGCCGCACAGCCCGTGCGTGACCCCAACGACGGAACCGGGGTCACCGGGGCGATGAACGGAACGGTCAACGGCGTCGACGATCTCGCCGACGAAATCGAGACCAAGGTTTCACTCGAGCACCATGAAACGGTTTCATCCCTCGAGGATGACCTGTACGTGTACGTGGCGGGTGGACGTAACCGCGGGCAGACCGTGGGTGTCACCGAGCGTTACTCCCTGCGACGGAAGTGTTGGGAGCGCGGGCCTCACATCTCAGATCCACGGGGCAGCCACGGGTTAGCGGCGGCGAACGGAGTCGTGTACGCAATCGCGGGCGGCGGCATCAAGAGCAACCTCGCCACCGCCGAGGCCCTGGACGTGGTTTCGGATACGTCTTCAGACGTGGACTCGAAGTGGAGAAACGCGGGGGTCGTCGCCGAGGCGAGGCACGCGGTCAGCGCGTGTAACACCGGGGACTGGGGCGTGTGCGCCATCGGGGGATGGGCCGACGGGAACTCGTGCACGGGAGCCGTGGATTTCCTCAACCTCCGGACTGATAACACCTCGACGACTTGGACCACACTGGCGCCGCTGAACACCCCGCGCAAGCTCCACGGTGCGGCGGGTCTACCCGACGGACGCCTCTTCGTCTTCGGGGGTCGCATCGGGGATGAGGCGCGCGTCGGACCCATCGCGGGTGCCGAGGCGTACGATCCGAGCGCTGATGCGTGGCACGACATACGCCCGCTTCCCTTTGGAGCGTGCGCGTGCGCGTGCAGCGACGGGGACTTTGTGTTTGTCGCCACGTGGGGCGCGGATAACCCCGAGGGGACCAAGTCGACGAAGCGCGGGGGTAAGGATCCGCGGGTGGGTGAGGCTGGTGCGCTGTGGAGGTACGACCCGGCTGGTGACGGGTACGAGAGGCTGTGCGGGTTACCCCTGCCGGAGTGGTACGGTTTCGCGATGTGCGCCCACTCGGGGTGGGTGTACTGCGTCGGGGGGAGCACTCGTGGCCGGTGGACGGGCGCGGCGTTCCGGACAAAGGTGGGTGGTGGGAAGTGTGTTGAGGAGGGCGATGGTGCGTGGGAGGAGCTGCCGCCGATGAAGATGGTGCGTCGACGGACCGCCGCCGCCGTGGCCCGAGGAGGAGCCTGATTATATTTTAGACACTTTTATGTGACGAGACGAAAACGATCTTGAGACGTTCAGTGAGTGACGCGCGCGGAGGGGTGGCGACGGCGAGGACTGCCATGGTGCACCCTCCACCTCCCAGCTTCTATAAGCTGTACGATCCGGCGAGAGAGGAGCCGCCCCCTGGTCCTCCCCCGCCGGTGGTTGGGCAATATACCGCGTTCGGCGCGACGCACACGGTACGAGTCGTGGTTGCCCTAATCTCCTCCCGTCAGCTCCCAAATGCTCCTTCCGCTCGCCCGTTCGATTTCCACTGACACTCCCCTTGACGTTCACCTCGTGACAATCAACAGACCGAGAAGGTGGAGGACGTGCTGCACAGCGCGAAGCTGTACACCACCGACGGAGGTGAGCGAAGCGGTAGATCCCGCCCCCGAGAACCAGAAAACATCCCGACCGCCCGACCAACTCACGCTGACTCGATGTCCCACTTCGATTTCCCAGACATACGCGAGGAACTTAAACGGCTGAACAAGGAACTCCTCACACGCTTCACCGCGCTCGTGGCCAACATGGTGCAAGCCCCGAGCCAGTACGAGCGCAGGGTCGAGGAGATCTCGCTGCTGGTGAACAACATTCATCACCTACTAAACGCGGTGCGTCCGTCGCAGGCGAGGTCGACGCTGGAGCACGCGCTGACCGAGCAGGCGAAGCAGAAACGGGAAAGGCTCGATGACCTGAGAGAGTGGACAAAGAAGGCGACGGAGGCGATGGGGAACGCACCGGCCGGGCTGAAGGAGGCGGTAGAGGAAGCCTTGGCAGCGTCAGAGGAACGGGCCGACGCCATGGTGGAGTAACCAAACCGTTTGGTTCATCTAAACTAGCCGCTAGTCTAAGCGTGATTGAACGCGCATCACACATCACGTCCACGGGTAGAACGTCGGGAACATGAGGGCACCGAGAAGCCCGAACACCACGCAGTACGTGCTCACCACTCGTCGCATCCGTCGTGTCCCAAACCCCTCGTTCGCTCCGACCCGTACCAGGTACCAGTACACCGCGGGCGCGACGGAGAGGAACCGCGTGGCAACCTGGACGTGCATGACTGTAACCGCGGCGAGGGCCATGACGCACCACTGGAGCATGAACGGTCGGAGCGACTCCTTCCTCACCCACGCCGCGTCCTCATCGGTGCCCTTGACGTACGCACGAGCCGCGTGCGCACTCGCCGCCAGCGCCGGGAGCGCCAACGCAAAGTTCGGCAGCTGCTTCGGCGTCCAATACCGGAAAAACCCGACGTGCCAGTAGTGCTCCTGAACAAAGGCGTATATGTTCGGTAGCGGCCTCCACGACGCGCACCACGGCCGTGGGTTCTGCGCGTAGTAACCGTTCGGGTCACCTCCACCGAGGCAGAACGTTCGGTATCCCATCCACTGAAACCACAGCGTCGGCGCCAGCACCGCGACGCACCTCAAAACAAACACAACCGACGCCGTCGCCAGACCCTTGGCCCAAACCAACACTCGCCGCCGTTTCACCCTCGCCACCGCGCGTTCGTGTCCATTGACGTCCTCATCGCCATCCTCTGTCACTTCGCCAGAGAAAAGCCGTCGCGCCTGTCGAAGCGCGGGCGCGAAGGCACACCGCCAAAAGTCAAACGCCAGGTGAACGAGGTTGAGCACCCCGTTTGAACGTGTCAGCGACGCCAGGGCGAACGCCACGCACGCCGAGTTCTTCCGTCGCTTCGCCAGCAGCAGGCACCCGGTGAAGGATAAGAACGCGAACAGTGGTTCGGTGTATATCGCGCTGTGAAACACCGCCGCGGGGTTGAACGCGTAGAGCATAGCCGCGGCGCGGGCCAGCACCTCGTCGTTGAGGATCGAGGTGCCGAGTCGCTCGAGCGCCACCGCGGACGCGATGTGCGCGGCGTTCGACACCGCGAGGCCCGATATCGCCACCCCGCACGATCCACCACCGAACAAAGGCGCCAACGCACGCATGAGCCACGGAAGCAAGGGGAAGAACGCGTGCGTCTGCTCGTACTCGTACCCGTGCGTCGCTATACGGGTGAAGTACACGCTGTCCCAGGTTACCAATCCCTCCGCTCGTCGACACAGCGCGGACGACGAGACATCGTGCGGACCGGATCCCGGGGACAGCGACCCGGAGGTGTCGTAATCGTCGACGATGAGGTCAAAGGCGAGCATGAACGCGAGGGAACACCCCCTCGCCAGGGTGGCCGCCCTCCACACCGAGAGAACCATTTCCCTCCCGCGCCGCGCCGTTCGAAGTGAAATTTGGTGGCGGGTTCAAGGTCAGGTCGACCTGAGATGATGGATGATCTTAGGGTAAACAGAATCAGGGCCGCGTGTCACCCGTCGACGGGCGCGGGTGAGGACGATGGCGACCCCCGATGATTCCGTGGTGGAGTATTACTACGAGGACCTGGAGGTGAGTGCGTCCGGCCCAGGCCCCGTCCGACGCCCCGTCGACTTCTCATCGAACGGGCGCCCAGACACAAAAATCCATAACCCGTCGTCGTGTGTTTTTCGCAATCGCCTGACCTAGCCGCCGCCCTCCTCGCGACTGCAGAAAAATGTACAGGGCCCTTACCCGTGGAAAAACCTGGACGAGTGGACGTTGAAGGGGTACATGAAGGACGACGTCAAGTTGAAGCGCGGATCGGACGGGCCTTGGATCACGTTGAGGGAGGCACGGCTCGACCGTATAACTGCGAGCAAGAACGCCGACGCGGCTGCCGAGGCTATGCCCCCTCCCCCGGCGAAACCATCCGCGCCGGCCGCCGCGCCAGCCGCGGGGAACGGATCGGACGACACACAGGACCGTTACCCGGACTTCAAGCCCAGCGCGTGTTACACCGAGGACATCGACGATCGGATCCGACGCATGATCAAGGAGGGAAAGTTTGACGCCCAGATCAAGGCGCTCAACGCGGGGATGGAGGCGGACAACAAGCATCCATCCGGCGCCGGCATGGGCGCGCTGGGCTTACCCGTCGACGACGGGGTGAAAGATGCGGTTGATACGCAGGGTGGAGCAGGCAAGAGGGGCAGGGAGGACGAGGGAGACGCGAACGAGGGTGGCGACCAGGGCAAGAAGGCGAGGACGGGTGGCGGCGCCGCGCCGGTGAAGGAACCGAAGGTCCCGGTCGAGATCCCGACGGAACACAAGGACGTGGTCGACCCACGTCCTGAGAGACAGACGCTTCCGAAGACGAAGGGTGGCAAGAAGAAGAAGAAGGGTTCCACCGACGACGAGAAACCCACGCTGGACCTGCCGATCCCCATCTTCGCCGAGGAGAAGGAAGACGGCGAGATGATGGCTCCCGAGGGCGGCACTCTCCCGAAGAAGGACGACGGGTACCAGTCGGACGACAGCTGGGACAAAAAGCCCGGCACCCTGGAGGATCCCGAGGAGATCGAGCGCGAGAAACGGGAGAAGGAGCTCGAACGCGCACGACGCGAGACGGAGGCCAGAGCCGCCGAGGAGAGAGCCGCGGGTGTCGCCAAGGCGGAGGCTGAGGCGCGTTTGAGAAAGAAGGAGGAGGAGGAGCTCCTCTCTAAGATCGACCCGGAGGACCTCAAGCTCGCCAAGCTCGCGAGGGATCCCGAGGGCGGTGACTGGTCCCTGCCCAACCCCAGCGACGGGTGGCGGTGGACCAAGGGTGACTCGACGTCGTTGCAGGACGTGGAGCTGGAGCTCGGCGGCAGGCGCATGACGGTGGCGAGGAGGGCGGAGGATGACTCCTACAGGGTGGTGTCCGGCGACGGAGCGGGCCCGTACGCGGGGGGCGCGAAGGACGCGCGTCAGAACCCCGTCGCGGCGAGGATGATGGCGCATGTATTCGACGCGGTGATGAAGAACAAGAAACGGCTTTTCTTCGAGATGGTGATGGGAGAGGAGGAGAACCCGGGGCCGCTCGCCGAGTGGATGCAGGCTGACAAAAAATGATTCAATTAAATCCAACGACGACAGTTACATCAATCCTTGATGCGTCGCAGCGGGCGCTTGAGCGACCCGTCCTCGTTTCTCTCGAAACCCCCACCCTCAGTCGGTTTCGTACGCGCACGGGTCCCTCTAGGACGCGCCACCTCGGTTCCCGCCGGCGCCGGCGTGAGCGCCTTGACGCTGAGACCGATTTTCCCATCTGCGCCAACCTCTTTTATTTTCACCTCCACCTCCTCGCCGATTTGATAAATTTCATCCTTCATGGGATCGACCCTCTTGGTGTGAGAGTATTCGCTGACGTGCAGAAGCCCGTCCTGCTCGTTTGGCAGTCTCAAGAACCATCCAAACGTCGTCTCCTTGACCACCTTGGTCGTCACCACGTCGCCCTCTTTCGGCATCCAACTGATCATCTCAATCCTCTGAAGCGCCGCGTCCAACCCGGCCTTGTTGCCCGCAAAGACACCCAACGTGCACTGGTCATCCTCTTCGACATCGCCTTCTTCATGAATGCTCACCTTCGCACCGGTGCTTCGCTCCAGCTCGCGGATGTTATCGCCCTTGGGCCCGATCAGACGACCAATCAGGCTGCGGTTCATGCGAACCGTCGTGAACTGAGAGCTGTTCTCGGAGATGGCTTCGCCGCTCCTGGGCTTGGGAATGGCACGATCCATCTCGTCGATCACCGCGCCCCTCGCGACGGACGCGATATCCATAGCCTCGATCAGGATATCCAGTGGGATTCCCGCGGGCTTGCAGTCGAGCTGGATCCCCGTGATTCCGCCGCGCGTTCCCGCAATCTTAAAGTCCATATCGCCGAGCACATCCTCCAAGCCCATGATATCCGACAGCAGCTCATAACGCGTCACCTCCCCACTCGATTCGTCCTCGTCCATGACGAGTCCCACGGATATGGCACCGACGTGTTCCTTGATGGGCACGCCGGCGTCCATCAGCGCCAAAGATCCGGAGCAAACAGCCGCCATGGAGGAGCTCCCATTGCTCTCCATCGTCTCCGCGTTGATGCGAACCGCAAAGGGC
>Ga0209425_10003083_pt1 | contig 18013 bp, 6 predicted proteins | sample COG_05_FD_184749 | JGI IMG/M metagenome (GOLD analysis project Ga0209425, IMG submission 184749) | Pelagic Microbial community sample from North Sea - COGITO 998_met_05 (SPAdes) (version 2) | ecosystem: Environmental > Aquatic > Marine > Neritic zone/Coastal water | place: Helgoland, sampling...
TCATCCCCCAAGAAAAACCGCGCGTTCCTCGTCACCACCGTCCTCTCTCTCATCCTCTGCGTGCTCTCGGTCACGTTCGACCGCAAGTTACCGCGCGCTTTGAGCGCATCATCGTCCTCAAATCCGTTTATATTTAGCGAATCGCGAGCGATGGCGACGGCGACGACGATAGAGCAGCTTGGCTCTCGCGCGGTTGGAACGGAGAGCGAACAACTCGCGTTTGAGTTTATTCGAAGGAGGGTGGAGACGATTCAGAAGAAATATTCAGCGACGAAGGCGAGCGGCGAAGAGATTGAAATTGAAATTCGGGACGACGCGTTCAGCGGGTTGAGGAAACGAGACGCGGACGAAATCACGAGGAACCCGAAAAGGAGGAGTGGTCGTGCAAGGACGACGAACTTAGGTGGGTACGGCGGCGAGGGAGCGAACGACGAAGAGAACGAGGAGACGAACGACAACGCGAAGAAGAAGAAGTGGGGGATATCGGACGTGTACAGGTACGATAACTTGAGGTCTATTTCCGTGCGAGTGCGACGGCGGAGAGACACCGTTTCGTTTAGTAGTGGTAAAGGTGGGAAGGACGAGGAGGAGTATCACGACAGAGACGAATACGAAGGCGACGTCAACGATCCGTATAACAACGATATAAATAACAAAATGCACGTGATTGCGATTTCCGTGCACGTGGATACGGTGTCGACGTCGTCGGGCGGGTCAGACAACGCGGCAAGCTGCGGGATTGCTTTAGAAGTGTTAGAAAACGTGGCGAGTTTGGCGACGAACAAAGAGACGAGAAATTTTCTACCGGCAAAGACGGGGATAGTGTTTCATTTCTTAACCGCGGAAGAAGTTGGATTAATCGGCGCGACGGCGACGATGAAGTCACACCCTTGGTTTCGACAGAAGAACGCGAAACCGTCGGTGATTGTAAATTTAGAATCCATGGGAAGTGGAGGACCGCAAATGCTGTTCAAGACGGAAAAAGGTATACACGGAGAAACGTTTGAGAGACGCATGCTGGAAACGTGGGCGGAAAGTGTCCCGTATCCAAACTCGGCGAGCGTGTACGGACAAATTTTTAGATCCGGGGTGATCCCCTCGGAAACGGACGGGAGAGTATACAACGAAAAAGGTGCGGCAGTGATTGATTTAGCGTTTGTAGAACGATCGTTCGTGTATCACACGTCGAGGGATAGAGTAAAAGGCATGCGACGTGGGAGCGCGCAAGCTAGTGGCGAAAACATCGTCGCTTTCGTTGGCGCGTTCTTACAAAAACGCGACCAATTCGCCGACGTCGATTCCGAGTTGAATCCAGATATTTCATTGCGTCAAGGCGTGGAATCACACGCGTGGTACGTTCGACCGGGGTTTATTCTGGCGAAAACAAAGTTAATCGTTACCGAACCGTTCACGTTAGCTTCGTTGCGCTCGTTAGTGTTCTTCAGCGCGTTTTCGATGTTCTTCGTCGTAAAGTACGCATTTGGTGCGCACTTTGAGAAGATTCAAAGCAAGAGCGAAAAGATATGGCAGCTCGCCATCGATACCATCTTCAAAGCGATGATTGCCATTCCTTTGGTTGGTTTTGTTATCCCTTTGTTTGCTATATTCATGGGCACAGCATTTGGCGCGATGACCATGTTCACCCTCGCCTTTCTCGTCGGCGAAGCGATGCCGCTAGGTAGTTACTCCGCGTTCTTTATGCTCTTCGCGGGTGCATTCGGATGCATCGGGAGTATATTTGGGTATAACATAGCCTCTGGTTTCTTGTATTGGCACCTCATTCCAATCGACGTCGCCTTCAGGGATCGATATGCGACTGAAAACGCCATCAAGTGGTGTTTGTTCAGCGGTAAGACGTTCTTCACGTCTGTTTTAGCGTGGGCGGTAAGGAAACGCACGGATTCCCACGCCACCATTTGGCTCGCGAATTTAGCAATGTATGAATTGGTTTTCGTGTTTGCACCAGTGATTGCTCGGCAAAGTGGTTTCTTACATTTCATGCCGAGCGTTTCCATCGTCCCAAATGAAGAAAACAATGAAGAAGAAAACAACAAGGTGAAAGAGAAGAAAGACGACGACGATACGGTTTCCTCAAACAGCGCCGCTACCGCCGCCGCTGCAAAGGCGGGAAAAACAACGACGCAATTGATCGGTCACAATTCTAAAGGTGAATTAGATATTTTCGCGACGACATCACCGAACCAATATTTGGCCATGTTGTGCGCTATTCCGTGCATATGGGTCGTCACGCCGCTCTTGTTTCGAGCGGTGGCGACATTTTCCGCGGTGCAATCGCGCGCCGATCCAACACTCGGCGATGGACATCCGCTCGTGTATTACACTTTAGATAGACTTCTTGGCGGTGCTTTAGGATTTGTCGCATGTGCGATGTTTTTTTCTGTCCCGGTGATATCCTTAGGCGCAACATTGAAGGAAAGGCAAACGTATAAACTCATGGTCGTCGCATTCGGGATGTTCCTTTTCGCGACGTTCACGTGTGGCGTGTTTAAAAACATCCGATTTACTGCCGTCGCACCACAACCAATCATCTTGACGCACGTGACACACATTGATGCGCACAGTTACGTGACTTCTGATTTCATCGCGCTCGCGAGAGTGGGCGCTGGATCGAGTTTAGCACCAGTAGCGATGGCTTTGCGCGACAACTTACATTTGTTGGTGGACCCGCCGCGAGCACTGCCTACGTCAACATTTGTAGCAACGGTTAAGGATGTAAAGCACGACGACAAAAGCACGACAACAGATGGCGAAGAGAGTGGTTACGATAACGAAGACGCGAAAGCGAAGGCCGCTCGAAGAGAACAGCTGCGAATAGAGAATGATCAGCGCTTGAAAAGCATCCACTCGCGCGCGATTCAACGCAAGCAAGCTGAAGGACACAAACACATGTTCCATCGCATATATTCCGCGTTCACAAACTTCCGCTTAAACACGCGTTTTGGCGGTGACTGCACGGAGTCGGTTGATTTTGTGACCATGAAAACAGACCGTGCGTGTATCGTTCGTGGGTACGATTTGAGCTATTACGAATCCGTTAATAACCCAAAACCTATCTTGTCGGATATGCGCGCGAATAACATGACGGCGTCGGAAATGCCCGAATTGCGTAGAACTGGTACTGGGCCAGATAAAAAAACCATTCGATTAGAAATCGACGTCGCGAAAGCGGTCAGCTGGACGGTTGCTATTGAACCGCAGTGTGCTAAGAAAGCGGCTTTGGTGGACCCGTCGAACCCGTCGGAGTTGACCTGGATCGAAGTCGACAACGAGAAGACCCAACAAGTGGAAAACACGCCTTTTACCGTGCGCCAAAAAGGCAAGCGCATCTTGTTTAGCGGTTCTGGTCGACTCACAGCCGGCGATGTAGTTGACATGTTCATCGTTCCGGCGAAAAACAACAAACACGCGCACGCCGGCATGAGCGAGAAAATTCAGCAAGACTTGGAGTTCTTTTGCCGAACGCGAGGGGCGGTTTTACGCACGGATTTTGAAACGCGAACGGATTTGATGGAAGATATCATCGGTACAAACGGTTTGCCTCGAAACGTGGCGCCGTTTGGGAAGAGCGATTTACCGAGATGGTATTCTTTAATTCGTGACATCGATTTATCGCCGCTTTAGTGTAGTATTTTACACTTCCTAATATTAATAATTACTAACGTTTATTCTTCGGTTTCGCTTTCGCTTTCGCGCTGAATATGGACTCATTCTTGATTCTTTTCCGACTCATCGCGGCCGCATCTGTCACGCCGGTGGTATCGCGTCGTCCTCGCTTCCTCGCCATCGCCATTTTCGCCCTCAAGTCATCCTCGCGACTCCTCGGCAATAACTTCACCCCACCATCTTCCCCGCTCGCAAACCCCATCTTCCTCCCTTCATCGTCCCTCCCTCTCTCTTCTTTCCTCCTCTCCCGATTACTCCTTCTCAACCGTTTATTTGCTTCGTAGTCTGAACTCCATCTCTCCTCCGCCCGTAATCGATCCTCGGCGTATCTCGACAACCGTTCTTTCCCTTCCCGCTTCATTCTCTCTTCCTTCTCTAGCGAACTCATCTGATCGATATCACTGCCTCTCTCCACCATAACTCCATCGATGCCAGCGTATTCCATAGTTCTCCCTCCTTTCACCTCGACGTCGTCCGGAACGTACACGTCTCTCTCGTGCGCTCGCCTCGCCCCTCGCACGCACACGAATTCCCCCCCTTTCGGGTCCGTGTGAATCTCAATCTCTTTATTACAACACCGGTGACTTAACATCACGAACGAGTATATCGGCGTGGACAGATAGTTCCCAACTTTACTTTTCCTCGCGTTAAATCTCACGCCTTTCGCGATTAAAGGTGCGTTCGAGCAGTGTAAACATCGCATAGGAAACGGCGCTTCAAACCGTACCGTTAAAAAACCACTTTGTTTTCGTTTCCCGAGCGCGCCGTGCGTGTTTTTAAATCTTCCATCACCTCCACCTTCGGTCGGCGTGAACGTGGGCGGGTAGTAGAAGTTGTCCGCGCGAGAGGCTTTCAAAGTCGACATTCTTCTTTGTTATATAACAGCACTCGTCGGAGAGAGAGAGAGAGAGAGAGAGAGTACTTTACGAGAGAGAATAAAAGGAGTCGTCGTCGTCGTAACAGTGCTTACGCTTCCTTTCGAGTTGTCTTTCGTCGGACAGTCTGAGGAAAAAAATGAAGCAAAAATGCATCGAAAGAGGGCCGTCTGGCAGTCAAAAAAGAAAAAGTCTGCTCTCCTCGAACGCGACTATCTATTCTTCATTCTTTCGCGCGCGCGCGATATACACACACACGGTTTTATCGCGCAGTGATACTCTCCCGCATACACACGCGGTACAAACGAGAGACGACGAAAACGGCAAAAAGAGAGGGTGGTCGAGGCGTTCTTTTTCTTTGGTGGTTTTGTGCGAGTCAGAGAGTCAAGGAGAGCGCGTTTGTCTGCTATTTTTCCCAACGGGTTCGTCGTTCACGTGTGCTGTGGGGGAAATTTAGTTAAAAGATAACGGAAGATTTAGAGAGAAAGGACGGAGAAGAAGAAGACTTGAAACACACGCTCTCTCTCTCTTTCTTTCTCTCGATATGTCGTCTTCTCGACGAGGAAGCCAACAGAAGCGCAGCGCGGCGGCTTCGTCCTCTCGAGGACGACGCCAACACCAATCACAACAAGAAAGAGAGGAAGAGGAGGATTTGGGATCTACCCCTACTACGACTCCTCGCGGTGGCGAAGAGGGAGAAGAAGAACCGGAGGAGGCACCACAGGGGCAGCCGCGGGGACGACGAGCGCAAAATCAGACGACGACGACGTTTACGACTTCTGCGGGAACTGCGACGACGACAGGAGGGACGACGCCTTCGAATACTACTACCGCGGATAATACTACCATGGACCGAAACGTTCGAGCGAGGGTGGACCAAATATTCAACAGTTTGATTGAGAATGTGAACGAAGACGCTCGAGCCGGGATCGCGAGTTACATCGCGCAGTTAGCTCGAGATACGGCGTCTGGGGGTAAACCTGTCAAAAAACAACAAGAGTTGTTGGCGGAGTACGCGAAGAGCGCGAAGAAGAATCGTCAGATTCCTTCTTCTTCGGAAGGCGGCGGCGGGGCGGTTGACGAGGACGCGACGACGAGGACGAGCAAGAAGAAAAAAATGGCCGTGAAGGTGCCGCAAAAAGTAGAGCCGACGTGGAGAGAGTATGCGACGGAACATCAGTTGAGGGAGTTTTTGAACGCGAACGACGTGCCGTACGATCGAGCGGAAACGTGGACGAAGAAGATGTTGTTGGAGAGGTGCGAGCAACATTTAGCGAAGGTGTCAGAACCGGCTTTGAAAATCGGGAACGAGTTAGTTAGAGTTATCGCAGCGTTCGAGGCGTGGATGCACGCGATCGGGAAGAAAAACGCAAACGATACGTTCGACGAAGTGGAAGGGGAAGAAGATAACGAACTTTTGTCCTCCTCGATGCCGAAGCTTGCGTCAATCGATACGGCGTCTGAAATTTTGAAAGAGCTGCGCGCGTGCGAACGCGAAGCGACTGGACATTTGGACTACATCAAAAACCATTTGGACCCGTTTAAGCTCATGCAATATCCAGCGTATGGGTGCTCGATACTGGATTTACCGTACGTGCACGTCAATCTTAGCAATCGCGTGATGCTCGGCTTATTTCCGATTTTGAAAGCAGCATCACACGGCTCGGAAATCGGAGGTAAGTTCTACGATTTAGGTCAGAAAGGACGGAATGCGAAGAAGAAAACAGGCGGCAATCTTGGGTCTACCTTAGGTTTAGATTTGGTGCAGAGCGCAGAAAGCTGCATGGACTACGTGTTTGGCATCATAGGAACGAGTTTAAACGAAACGAATTTGACGCATCCGGAGAAAGCGACGAAATTTCTCGTGGAATTGTGCGCGTTGCGAGATGAGTGGAGATGTTCGAGCAAAGATTCGGTGACGCCAAAGCTGACAATGTCGTTCCTACAGAAGTTAGCGTCGGACGATTCAAAGTTGAGAAAGTTATACGCGGCTGGGGAAAGAGAAGATGAGGATGATGAGGAACGAAGAAGGATTGTGATGCAGCTTCCGCCACACGCATTGACGCAACTCCACGAATCGTTTCATGGACCAACCCGTCCGAGCTCAGAGTATCGCGTGCCGGTCGAACTGACGTGGGAATGTCTGTGGATACCTTCGACGCCACCGTTGAAAGTGTTGAGTGGTAGTGAAATTGGCGGCGAGAATAGCGACGGAGGCAACCACAACCACAACAACGCAGGGAATATTAACAATACAATTACCAATAACAACGACGACGATGATGACGACGACATCGACGGCGACATCGACGACGACGATAGTGCTTTTTTGAACTCGGCCCGAGATGTTATAGCGAATTCGAGGCGATTAAGAGAAGACTTTGATAGGAGAACAAATCGTGCGAATAGATTTGATACCCCCCCGGCGAATAGATTTGATACCATTTTGAATAGATTTGATCGGGGTGCTATGGCGCGAGCTAATGATGCACACAGTGCTCGACTTCATCCGTACGCGGGTTTTCCTCCGATGCTTATGGATGATGAGGATGGTGATGAAGAACACGACGTCGACGACGATGATGATAACGACGAAGCAGACCCAGCATTCGACTCACGTGAGCGAAGACGCGAGGAGAGAATGCGTCGACTCCGCATTTTGAGCACAACCGGAGTTGGGAGCGCGAGAAGTCGCGCACAAGAACTCTTGCAACATTTAGAGCGATGGGATCGGCGCTACGTAGATACCCAGCGTGAGCACGAGGAACGCGAGGAATTCGATTGGAGAATGACTGCTACGCGCGATACAGACAGAAGAGACAGAGAACGACGAGACCGAAACGAGCGCTTAGAGCGCACCCTTCTGCGCGATACGAACCGATACCGTACCTCCGAGCATCGGGTTCCGGGTATATTCAGTCGCAGGGAGAATATGACGCTCTCTGACGCTGCCACCATCCTTCGGTCAAGAGGAGCAACTAGAGAATGGATGCAGGAAAGAGAAAGATCCACACATGAACGCTCTCAAGGGATGCGGATGCGCGATGATAGATTTGGTCGAGTCATGGATTTACACTCCCCTTTCATACCTTCGGACAGAGCTCGACTAGGTACTCCGCGCGCGGGTGTGTTCAGACCTAATCTGAACCCGGTTGATATTGCTAGCGTGACGCATACAGTCACAAATCTCGTTCGCAAACTTCGCTCGATTGGTCCACCACCGGATGGGCGTTGGAAATCGCGCTCGCCGATGTTTATACGTCTAATTGAACACATCGTGCGTTGGGAGCTTCTAGGAAACGCCACGTTCATCACGCCGGACTTTTATCCCCAAAGATTTCCAGTAGCGGAAAGATTGGCGAAACTCATTCCTGAATCCGGTCGTTGGATGGTCGTCTTAGTTCGCGGTTTAGGCTTGCACTGTGTGCCAATGCTTCACTGCATTTTACACGGCTTGCGTTCGGATAGCCCAAAGATGCGAGACGTCGAAGGCCACCCTGGGGCGATTTTTTGCGCAGGGGCGGCGACGTGTGTTCGATTCGCGCTCGAGTCTATTGTCGAGAACGATGGGAAACCGCCTAGCATTTTGTCACAAGAGTACTGGAAAACGCTCGCGCACGTCGGCGAATGTCTCATGTCTTGGTGCATTGGCGGTAAACGATATTTGCATGAAATTCCAGAGGAAAGTATCGTTTCGGACAAGAAAATGCGCTCGAGAGCAGTCGCGAGAAAAGCCGTCCTCGCGGGTCTCGCCGGTGATGATATCGATAATTGGGGCATCGCTGTAGCGAAAGGTGCGCCGTTGATGCTGAGCGCCTTGGCGCAAACGGAAACGGTGAGCCAACAAACAATGGACGGTGTCTCTGGTGTTTTGTTTCTCCTATCGCGTCTCATAACGAAAGAAGCGAGAACCGATCCGCGCTGGCGCAACGCGCTGCGAACGGCGAAAACAAGTACCCTCCCGAAAGAAATCATCACGAGTCTGTTTGAGTGCCAAACTTGGGCGAACGAAGTCACCGCCGCCGTAAAGCGGACGATGGCGGGTGAAACCCCGATTGACGCGCTGATTGAGAAAGAATCGAACGATTCTGCTTCAAGCGAGATCAAGAAGAGCAGAAAGCGACCCGCGCCGGGCTCGGAGATGCAATCGGTACAAAATTTCGATTTCAGAGATCCAAAGAATACGCGCAAAGGCATTCGATTCGGGTTTTTGATTGCGCTTGTCGCGACATGGTCGCACGGCGAAGCTGGATTCGTCGACGCGAAGTATCTAGATAAATTCATCGATAACGATGACGACGATCTTTATCGCGAAACCAAGCATCGTAAGAAGAACATCAGCACTCCGACGAAACGGTCAGCGATGGAGGCGTCGGCGCATGACAGCGCGACTGCAACATCATCAACGCATCTCTTCAAGATCGTCCTCTCTTCGCTCGAGCGATGTGGCGACGGGCTGCTCGCTGCTGTTGAACCGCTCGCGAGAATTGGATGGGCCCTCGATGGCGAAAACTCCGGCATCCGCGGCGTCTTACAACAGATAGGTAAATCTAAGTTCTTAGGGGAATTTTCCGGGGAGTTCCCGGTGCACTCGCCTTCGCAACAGCTGGTGGATATGATCCAATTACTCTTGCACGCTGCTATTGAGTTGCGCAATTTCGACTCGAATGGGGCAGGTGACACCGTGCACGCGTCCTATCATCACCTCGAATCGCCACGAGAGATTCTTGAAAGCCTTCTCCATCACGCCAATTGGAAGCGATCGTTCAGTTGTTTAGAATGTATTGCGCCGAACATGTTTTACTTTGGAAGCTCTTTAGATTTAGTTGGCGCGGCAAATGTCGTTTTTCCCCCATCTTTTCGTGTGTTACGTTTGAGGAACGATTTGAAACGTCTGTTGAGAGACATGCACGGGAACGTGCCGCACATTTCGGCAAAGTTGCGACGCGCGATGCCCTGCGACGACGCGTGGCGAGCAATTAAAAATGCCATCGGTCCGTTGTTAGGGAGAACATTTACGTGCTCGTTTGATAGCGAGGACGGTGTTGGAAATGGTGTTGCGAGAGAAGCCTGGACAGTTTTGATTCAAGCGTTGTTGGAAGGACATCCGACGCGAGTGGGACCGAGCGAAGCGGTGTTCACCTCGTGGTCAAATGCTAAGGCTTTACGAACGGACTCGATGATGTCGTTGAGTGCCATGCACGGTGGTGGTGATAACGACGACCCACCTTCATTTGAAGGTGCGTTGCGCACGCTTCGTTCTGATTGTTCTCCGCACGCCGCACGCTTTGCCGGGCGTATCGTCGGTTTACTCATCTCCAACGAAAAGACCGCGGATTTGCCGTTAGTCCCGTGGTTGTGGCAAGCGCTTTTGCACAAACCGCTAAAGGCGGAGTTGTTAGCGCAAGTCGACGATGATTTTAAGCGCACGTTGCTTCCAATCAAGACGTGTGATTGGAATGATCCCAAAATCAGCTGGGTGAAAGAGGACCCGCCGGCGTTTACCATCGCCGCGCCGACGCGTGCGGATCCGAACAGAGTGAAAGAACTCCTACCCGGCGGCGCGAACGTTTTCGTCGACGAGCACAACCGTGGTGAATACGTCGATTTATACGCGCAACAGTGCATGTTGCGGTGTTCAACTGCACCAATCAACAACACATCCGGTATGCCGCCGTCGTCTTCATCCTCGCCGTCGTTACAAATCGACGAAAGCGATACTATTACATCTAACCAGGACATTCGGGTCAACCTCGCGGCGTTTACGAGCGGCTTCGACGAAGTCGTCCCGCGCGAACTCGTGAGCAGTTGGGAGTGCGAAGACTTGGAACTCCTTGTCTGCGGTTTACAAGACATCGACGTCGCCGCTTGGGAACAAGCGACCACGTACGATCCGAAACCACCGCCAAACTCCACCGCTCCCGGCGTCGTCGCCGCCGAAACGCGCTCGCGATGGTTCTGGGACGCCGTCAAATCCATGAACTCGGAGCAAAAGCACGCGTTGTTACACTTCTGGACCGCGTTTCGGAAGCTCCCTCACACCGGGTTCCGCGGTTTACGCTTCAAACTGCGCTTCGACGACCAAAAATCCGCCAAACACTTACCCATGGCCCAAACGTGTTTCCTCACCTTGCGCGTGCCGAAATACGTCAGTCAAGAAGAGACGAAAGAGAAACTGGTCAAAGCCATCAGCGAGTGCTGCTTTGGGTTTGGTTTTAGCTAAATTTAGGACAGAGAATAAGAGAGAGAGAAAGTGAGAGAGAGAAATCATCTCGACTGCGCGAATTAGAAACCGAAACATCATCGTTGTCATTGTCATCGTATTCATACTCCGCGCTGAAAATTCAAAATTTGCCTCAGTTTTACTCAAGTGGTTAAAAGTAAAAATTTCTTCAAAAACGCTCTCCTTATTGTTTACAATGCGCAGGAATACTCCCTTTGCTGCGTCGTAAAAAGAGGAAGAAGAATGGTAGCAGCGACTCCTCCTGCGTCTGGTTTCGCTTTGCACGCATCGAAACAACCAGCACCGAAAACACTCGCGGAGAGATTCGAACAATTTCTCGTCCAACATCACCTCGAGGCGTTGCGACAGATTTTAAAACATTCGGACACTCGGACGCCGCATTCCATCCACGTGTGCGCGATTGAATTCGCACACGCGTTGCCGCAGTTAGCGAACGCGGTGTTAGCGCGACCGACGACGTCTATGGGGGTTTTGGACGAAGCGGCGAGAGCGGCGCAGGAGATTGTAAGAGTGCGAATGGTGGAGGATTTGAGGAGGGAGTTGGAAGCGGAGAAGCGAAGAGGCGGAGGAGATGATTTTGAAGGAGAGGAAGACATCGACGAGAAAATGAAAGAATTCGCGCGAAGGCACAAGGTGAAACAAACCGTTCGCGTTCGCGTGGACTTTGAACGGTTCAAAAGCTCCTTTCCGAGTTTGAACATTTCCAGGTACGTCAAGAACGAACACGCCGGTCGCATGTGGACGATGAAGGCGAAAGTGACCAGAGTTGGGTTGACGAAGACGTTCGAGAGCGACACGCTGTACGAGTGCGCGAAATGCGGTCACCGGTTTTTGTTGCCGAGGAATTTGGAGGATGGGAGGCCAGAACCGACGATGCCGGAGGAGTGTCCGAGCGCGGCGGAGATGGAGAAGTACAGCGCCGCAGACTCTGAGAGATTGAGTAAGAAAACGAAAGCGTGCACGAATCGAACGTTTCGTCGAGTGGAATGCACAATGCCGGTGGCGAGAGATTATCAAGAGATTTGCGTACAAATATGCGAAGACGAGGAAGATGAGGAAGATGAGGAAGAAAGCGATTCGGACGGCGACGATGATGGATTCGAGGCGGACGCGCAAAAATTAGCGCATTCGGGGAACGACGCCTCCGCTCGACCGGGACGAATAGCACGCAAATACTTCCCCGAAGACGACTCAGAAAACGACGACGTTGATTCCGACGATGAATTGCGAGCGATTGGTTTACGCTCTAAAGCGAATTTAGGCGGTGCGCAAAAACATTTGCTCGTCGTCCTAAAAGACGACCTCGTGGACGCTGTCAAGTGCGGCGACGAACTCCTCATGTCCGTCGTGATTCGTCGACGATGGTTGAAAGCCAGTCGGGATAGAAGGTGTGAAATAGAGCTCGTCGCGCATTGTAACTCACTTACCGTTTTGAGCGTTGATGACGAGGAAGGAAACGCCGGCGACCGGAAAACGAACGACGTCGAGGACGACCAAGAGTACGAAGAGATGAAGGCGTCGTTCGAGAAGTTTTGGCAATCGACGAGCGCTCAAAAGTATCCGTTGCGAGCGAGGGATATCATATTGAAATCGTGTTGCCCGCGAGTATTTGGTATGGCTGGAGCGAAGTTAGCCATGGTGCTCGCCTTAGTCGGTGGCGTCGCTCGAGAGGATGTCAAGACGAAAACGAAAGTGAGAGGCGAGGTGCACTTATTATACGTCGGCGATCCGGGTATAGGTAAATCGCAGTTGCTAAAAACCGCGTGTCGATTAGCGAAACGGTCCGTGTTTACCACCGGTTGCGGTTCAACTGCTGCTGGTTTAACGTGTGCTGCCGTTAAAGACGCCACCACCGGCGAGTGGGGTCTCGAAGCTGGCGCGCTCGTCCTCGCCGATAAAGGCACGTGTTGCGTAGATGAATTCGATGGTATTCGCGAACACGAGCGGGCCACGATTCACGAAGCCATGGAACAGCAAACGTTATCGGTTGCTAAAGCTGGGATTATTGCCACGTTGAATTCGCGAACGAGCGTTATTGCGGCGACGAATCCTAGAAGAGGCACGTTTGACGATCGAGAGAGTTTAGCGGTGAATACCGGTTTAGCGCCCCCGTTGCTTTCTCGATTTGATGTCGTTTTAGTCCTGAGAGATGCCAGAGATCCAGAGTGGGACGAGCGCGTCGCGTCGCACATACTCGGAGAAGTGGATGATAACAATAACAACGGTACCATTAATAAGCGGTTAAAGCTGTCCGCATCGGCGCAAAAGAAACCGTTCTCCTTTGACGGATGGCGCGCGAGTCAAAACGCGGGGAACGCCAACAACATAAACATAAACAATCGAGAACTGTACGTTCCCGCAAATGACAAAAATCGCTACCGAAGTTATAGTCAAAAAGGATTCGGTGACGATCAACTCTCAGATTCCGACGAGGACGATGAAAAGGAAACCGCCGAAGATGTCGAATTTTTTGACGAATCCACCGCTCTTTGGAGCTTTTCGCGCGTGAAAAAATACATCAAATTTGTCAAATCGCGATTTGAACCAACGTTGGACGAAGACGCGGAAAGAATGCTCTCCGCGCACTACCAAAATAGACGCAGGCAAGTCGCAGAAAACAGAGTGGAATTAGGACGAGCGACCGTGCGCGCGTTGGAATCATCCATTCGACTGGCGCAAGCGCACGCAAAACTGTGCTTTCGCGAGGTTGCGACAAAAATAGACGCCACGGTGGCCATCGAACTCATCGGATGCAGCGAAGACGAAATGATGGGTAATAATATGAATCATATCGGGCAAAAAGGCGTTGGAATCTTAATGCGAGATTTTGCTCGATATCCTGATAGACAGCTGAGTAAAGCTTTTAAAACTTTCGATTTTGACATCGACGGGGATGAGTTTCGATAGGTGTTTCGATAGGCATTCTTATTGTTACTAAGTAAAATATAGTGAGTATGTTATATACAAATAACTCTCCCTCGCTCGCTCTCCTTCTTTCTTTCTCTCTCTCTCTCTCTCTTTATATATATAGTATTATTTCCTCTTTGCGTCCTCCTTCTCCCCGTTCTTCTTCGCCTCCTTCTCCGACTTCTTCTTTTCCGCAGGAGGCGGACTCATCACTTTCGCCAAATCCGCGAACGGGTTCGGTTTCTCCTCCGGCATCCACGGCCTTTGCAACTTTTTATTCGAACTCCCGTCTTTTCCGAGCACGTGCACTTGAAACGCCGGCGTCTCCATCATGTTCAGCGGCAACATGATCGATTGCAACACGATAGGCGGATTCAACTTGAAATAAAAATGCAACACCGACGTCATCAAAAACCCGAACGCCTGGCTCGTCCCCGCTTTCTTCACCTCTCTCAAATCGTGTTCGAAATACGTCAACGTCTCCTTCTTCTCCTCGCCGTTGTTGTACGGGTCCTTCGCCGTAACCTCCACGGTATCTTCGCTCAATTTTTTCTCCTTCCTTTTCACTTGCTTGTACATGTAGAAGATGACTACGTAACATAAGGTCACGGAAATTGTAAACGCCATCCGGATTTTCGTCTTGGTCTCTTCGTCGTTCCAATCGATGCCTAAGCGTTTGCTTCCCATGAGGACGATCGGGGCGATGAACATTTTCGGTTTCAATTGCGGAGGTTTCGGGAGGTCATCCTCTTCTTCTTTATCGTCGTCGTCGTCAATAATCTTGTTCGCTTTTGATTTCACCATTTCCATCGTTTTGCCTTTCTCTTCTTTCTTCTCTTTGTTACTATTATTGCCGGTCGTCGTCGTCTCTTTCGCAGTGTTGCTCATCTCTCTCCCCTTGGATTTTCAAAAATGTGCTGATTATGATTTTGATGTGTTTTTGATGACAAAGAGCAGTCTCTCTTTTGCAAAGCTGAATATATACACGTGCACTTCTTTTAAGTTATGTGCGGTCTCTTTCTCCTTCTTCGTTTCGCAAAACAAAGTCAAAGAGTCTCTTTGTTGAAAGAACTCGTGTGTCTGTTGGGGGGTGTGAAAGATGATGTGTCGAATAATAAAAACGTTCGTTGTGTGATTTTCCTTCTTTTTTTCCTTTTTTTGTTCTTCTGTTCTTGTTCTCTCGATGTTCTTGGTGTTTGACCACCTGTTGCACTCTTTTGCCTCGTAATTATGGTCGTTTTCTGGGGCGGGGCAGTCAACGGAGAGTTTCTCTTTTAAAAAATTTGAGAGAGATTTTTACACCGCAAAAACACCAGAGAAAGATTATCCATCGAGAGATCATTAATATCTCCCCCATCGTATCTCTCTCTCTGCACTTTGCGCGCTTCTGTTGTTTCCTCCTCTCTGTTGATAAACGCAGAAACACACGCACACAGATACGCGTTTGGTATATAATAACACGCGCGCGAACATGTTTGCATTCTCGCTGAAGACGGCGTCTTCCTCTGCCTGCACCGTGATGAATGATGAATGCTTCTCGGGGAGGAGAAGGACGATAAAACGATTTGAATCCATCGTTCCCAGAGCGAAGAAAACGACGAAGAAAAAAGGAGGTTCGGGAGACCGAGGAGGAGGTTCCGGAGGAAGTGGTGGTGGATTCAGCCAAGACTGGGCGAACTACGGCTCGTTCGACGAGTCGTACTTTGAAGACGCGGATACGATGTATAAACCGTCGCAAATGTTCAACACGACCAAGGCGAAGAGGAAAAGCGGCGCGCAAAACGTGCTGGAGATTTTGGCGGAGGAGAGGAAACAGAGAAGGGCGCAGAATTACGTGAAATACGAAGAGGAGAACTGGGAGGAAGAGGAAGAGGAGGAGTATTGGGAGGACGAGGAGGAGGAGGAAGTCGAGGAAGAGTACGTGAACGCGAGCGCTCCGGCGGCGTCGGCGCAATCGACGATGGGAAGCGTAGAGAGTAAGCCGAAACCAACGAAACCGAATAACCCACCGGCGAGACGAGCACCACCGCCTCCGCCGGCGCCGAAAGTACAATCTACGCCGAAACCGAAACCGAAACCGAAACCGCAACCAGTGAAGAACGAAACGCCAGAGGAGGCGAAGGCAAAGGCGACGAAAACGCTCGCCAAGTGGGGGTTTCAGGAAGAGGATATCGCCGAGGCGATGAAGAACGCGTCCGACGGGTCGACTGCGAAGCAAATGCAGATTCAAGTTCTCGATTACTTATTGGAGACGGCACCGTTGGAGAATATCCCGCAAGAATATCTCATGGACGCGAAGCAAAAAAGAATGTAAAATATAGATGAGAACGAGAGAGAGAGAGAGAGAGAGAGTAAAAAGAGTAAGAGCAGAAAGTAATATAATACAAATTGTAATGTAAAACAACCAAAGATATTAACGCTATATGATCATGATAATGTTTCCACAACTAGAACTTCTGAAACCATATTGAGGTTGCTAAACACGCGTACGCGCACAACAACATGGCGCCTTTTAACCAATTCGACGTGCCGTCTACGACGTTTGCGTTGACGACTAAAACGACGACTAATAAGCTCGCGGATTCAAATAAACCAAAATCTAAGTTCATCGGGACAGAGATCATCCATCCGATCAAAACGGTGACTGGAATGACGAGTAAAGCAAACTGCGTGGAACTTCCGATTGCAACGCCGATGGAAATGTCCATCTTGTTCTTTCTCGCAAACATCACCGCCGCGGTGATTTCAGCCGCACAACCAACCAATGGTAACACGATCGTTGCAATGAACGCCATGGGTACACCCCATTGATGCGCGGCGCCGTCGATGGAACCCACGAGCACGTCGGAAAGTGAAGCAATAAACCCAGTGATCACCGCTAACCAAATCATCGCGGAAACTTTCGTCAACGAATCGTCTTTGTGCTCGTAAGCCATCTCGTCCCCGCGTTCGAAACCAAACAAGATGTTCTTATCATCTTCTCGAGCACCTTTCCCTGAAAGCGTTTCAGTGAGTTTCTTGTTCAATTGCGAGAGTTTACGTTGCATGGAATTGACTCGAGTTTGGGTGCTGACTTGCGTCAACACGGACCCCCATTTCAGCATGTTCAATTCTTTCTTCTGCGCGATGTCTTTCACCGCGGATTGCCAACGTAATTTTGCAAGTTTCGAACCACCGCCTGCGTTGGTAATATCTAATGCACCACTATTTTTCACCGCGTTTTCTGGAATTGGAGACACCGGAGGCTGTGGCACCGCTGAACCTCTTCCACTCTCTTCGTCGTCTTCTCTTTCCGCTTTTCTTGCTAGTATCGGCTTCGGATTGCTACTCGACGATGCCATGTTCTTTAAAGTCGCTCGTAAATTCTCCATCGAACTCGTTTTCATCTTGAACATAGACTCTGTCGAGCCGGTCCTTCTCACCGCTTTTATTTTCTTCTCCTCTTTTGCTTTCCTCTCGTGATCCTCTTCTCCTCCGTCCTCGTTTTTATTCTCGCTCACGAACATGTGCTTATGCGTCTTCAACTGAAACACCAAAAACGCCATGTACCCAGCCAACAAGAACACGCTCGATACCCTCGACACTCTCAATATGTCCCTCTCTTTCTCCTCTTCAGTCGTCCCACTCATCGACGTCTCGCTCATCACGCTCGGTAGCGTCAAGCTCAATACGCTCAACAACAACAAACCGGCATTCAACTGCGCGCCTTTCCTGTTGTGCGTCTGCTCGCTATATTTCAATCCTCCAAAAAAGAAACTCGCGCCCAACACGAGCAGCGTGTTCGTCAATATCGACCCAAGTAAACTCAGTTTCACTAACCGCGTATCTCCATTCCTCAACGCCATTAAAGAGACGATCAGTTCTGTCACGTTCCCGAACGTCGCGTTCAATAATCCGCCCAACGTTTCGTTCGTATGCGCGGCGACTTCTTCCGTCACGAACCCAAGACGTTCGGCTAAAGGAACGATCGCCAACACCGAGAAGAAGAAGATCGGTCCGGGAGACATATTCTTTCCCGCGTGGCCTAACGCCAGCGCAATTGGAACGAACAAAAGCAAAATGCAAATCTTCGTCGAGAACAAAACGACTTTCACGCTTCTGGCGAATTCGATGCCAACTTTTACGCCGGATTGCGCGTACGCTTTCGGACTTCGCGGGGATCGTAAACTCGACTCGTCTTCCTCCATTTCGTCCTCTCCGTTCTCTCCTCTTCTTCGCTCTCTTTTTCCACCGCTGCTGCTGTTCGCGCTCAACAACTGCTCGGAGGATACGTTCAAAGCGTGTTCCACATTTGTGTTCGTCT
>Ga0209425_10003084_pt1 | contig 18008 bp, 18 predicted proteins | sample COG_05_FD_184749 | JGI IMG/M metagenome (GOLD analysis project Ga0209425, IMG submission 184749) | Pelagic Microbial community sample from North Sea - COGITO 998_met_05 (SPAdes) (version 2) | ecosystem: Environmental > Aquatic > Marine > Neritic zone/Coastal water | place: Helgoland, sampling...
ATCTTTTGTTTCGCTTTTCTGTCTACAGGAGGATGTAAAACGCTTGAATCGAATTCCTCATCTTTGGAGGCGGCATCGTCCCACCTCTGAAATAAGTCTTCAACACTATCAAAGCTTTCTAATTCATCCCCACACTCTGCTTGATGAATTGCTTCAATAGTGGTTACATTCGGGATATGCGAGCGATTGCAATGTTCCTGAGATGAATTTGTATTTTTCACAAAATCTTAGTATGCAGAAGAACGCAAGTTAGTTGGTGCGATCGTATAAAGAGTCTCGAGTGGGAAGTCGTTCACCATATGCCATTAATCTCCGGGGTCGCTTGGACAGATAAATTTTCTTTGATTTATTGTAGTTGTAGTCTGAGAAAAACTGATAGATCGAATTTAATAAGGTTTTAAGGGGATCAACAAAATTTAGCATTTTCTAAATTAACTGCTCCTTCTTGAGTAATTCAAGAAATTCTTCGTAACTGTATGTATCTTCACCTTTACTCTCTTCCCAAGATTTAATGTCTTCTAGGTCTTCCTCCAGGCTAGCCTTGAGAGCATCATTTACAAGTTCCGACATGGACTGCTTCTTCTCTGAAGATTTGAGTTTCAATGCCTGAAGGATAGCGTCTTCAAGATTGAGGGTTACTTTTGGCATGAAAACGATTGGAGTGTAATGTTTGGTTAGTGATCAACTAACCTGAAAAATTATTCGGTGGGCATTCCAATAAACCCAAGTTCCTTTAATCTCGCTTTATCTTTGGTAGAAATGGGCTTGAAGCCCTCTCTTTTTAAGAAACTCTCAATTCTAGAAGCCTCGGTTTGACTTTTTGTTAACCGCTTGACGGATATTTTAACTTTTCTTGTTGGAGATTTAGCTTTTTTTGGCATTACTAAATCACAGTTTCCGAGATCACTAAGTACAAATAGCATCAATCACCTTTGACTGATCTTCCTGAGTCAGGTAAGGGCTCATGGGTAAACTTAGGCATTGGTTTGCCACTTTTTCAGCAACTGGAAAAACTCCTACTTGGTGACCAAGGCTCTTGAATACAGGCTGTAGATGAAGGGGTACGGAGTAGTAGGAAACCGACGGAATAACTTTATCTTTGAGGGATTGTTGAATCTCTTCTCGTTGCTCAGCTAGAATCGTATACTGGGCATAGACCGAGGTATTAAGCTCTCCAATTCTCGGGGTAGTTAAACTTTCAACGTCTGCTAAACCTGTGGAGTATGTTTTTCCAAGTTTTTCCCGCTTATGGACTTCATCGGGAAAGACTTCGAGTATCTCAAGAAGGATGGCTGCCTGTATGGTGTCCATACGGCCATTTATTCCCAAGATCGGATGGTGGTGCTTGCGTTCCTGTCCATGGACGCGAATCCAACGGAACTTTTCGGCCAATTCATCATCGTTGGTGAATAAGGCACCCCCATCGCCATAACAGCCAAGCGGCTTGGATGGGAAAAAGGATGTACTGCCGATGGTTGATAGATTACAGGATTTTTTTCCTTTATAAGTGGCACCAAAGCTTTGTGCGGCATCTTCGATAACAGCTAAGTTGTATTTCTTTGCGATCGTATTGATGGCATCCATATCCGGGCATTGGCCGTAGATGGAAACTGGCATAATTGCTTTGGTCTTATCCGTAATGGAAGCTTCAAGCTCCTTCTCATCCATATTCCAGGTGTCAGGACGAATATCCACAAATACAGGTTTTGCACCCAGAAGTGAAATGACCTCTGCAGTTGAGATCCAGGTATAGGGAACCGTAATAACCTCGTCACCTGCCCCAACGCCCAATGCCATCAATGCAATAAGCAAGGAATCGGTACCACTGGATACGGTTACGCAATGTTTGGAACCGGTGTATTGAGCTAATTTTTCCTCCACCTCTCGGACTTCAGGACCCAATATAAATTGGCCATGGTCCATCACCTTTTGAATACGGGCATTGATCTTGTCTCCGATCAATTGGTGTCTAGTTTTTAGATCAATGAATTGCATAAATTTTATTTCTGAAGATCTTATCTAATCCCATTTAATATCGGGAAGTTTTTGTTCGGAACGAATTTCTTTAATGAGATTCAACCAATCTTCGCCATTTTCATTTGATATACGAGGTTTTCCTTCCCAAAGTTTTGCTAGTTCTTTTCCAGTTATGGTCTTCTTTTTAATAGCCATAGATTTTGATTCATCCTCTCTCTTGATGCGATAAACTCCCCTTTTGATCTGTTTGCTTCTTCTTAATGGGGCAAGACTGCGTTGCAACCTTTCAAAACGATCCCAGATGGTCTCGGTCTTTTCCCGCTCAATTTGCCTAGGTCCTTTGAAGACCTTCATTGAAAGAGTTGGTTTGTTTTGCTTGTTATCGGACATGATAAAACGGAAAGCTCCCTAAAGATCTTCTATTTTAGAAAGAATGGAGGGTAAGGAGGTGACCGTGATGTTTTTGTCTAATGGATAATCCTCTTTCTCCTTGGTAGACTACAAAGAGATGATCCAGAGATAAATTCTCTAGTACTGTCATTGGTTCTGACAATCGAGCAATAGATCGAGGGTCCTCTAAGTCGAAATGAGTACAGGAACCTTGGTGCGGAGAGGCAAATTCCTTGGCTGAGATTGTTTTACCCGATTGCCCTAAGCCTGTGATGGATACAATCGGTGACCGATCGAAACCACTTTTAATTTGGTTTAGTTTATCGGTACGCTTAATCATAATTCCTTGAATATTTTATTTTTTACTTAACATTTTCAAGGTTAATTACTCTTTTCAGCGGCCTCGCACATAATACGAACGATCTCTGCAAACGAAATAGTGGGCTTCCAATCAAGTATATTTTGAGCCTTGGATGAGTCGCCACAGAGCTGAGTGGGTTCGTTCGGGCGAACAAACTTCGGGTTGATCCGGATATGTTTCTGGTGATCGAGCCCAAAATATTCGAAAGAAAGTTGGAGGAAATCGGAAAGCTTATGAGTTTTTCCAGTCGCTAAAATATAATCAGCCCCTTTTTCCTGTTGGAGCATCATCCACATGCCCAAAACATAATCCGGTGCATATCCCCAGTCCCGTTCAATGTCCAGGTTGCCAAGTTCTAAAAATTCCGTCTTTCCCTGGGCGATGGATGCCGCACCCCGAATAATTTTTTGGGTAACAAAGTTTTCACCACGGCGGGGAGATTCATGATTATAGAGAATGCCATTGGATACATGCATACCATATCCAGACCGGTAGACCTTACCCATTTGTACACAGAATGCTTTGCAAACCCCGTAGGGAGAGGTAGGGTTAAACTGCGTCTCTTCTGTCTGAGTGGTTTCTTGTGCATGACCAAAGATTTCTGAAGAACCGGCGAGGTAGATTTTGGGCGGTTTTGCCTGATCCCGGCAAATCTCCAATAGTTTGAGGGTAGCATTGGCGATTTCATGCGTAGTAAGCTCAGGTATCTCAAAGCTCAAAGCCACATGGCTTTGACCTGCCAAGTGATAGACCTCATCGGGATTTACTTTAGAGAAAATTCTCCGGAGGGAAGCATCATCGGACAAATCCGCATAATGTAAAAAAAGCGACTTCCCATAAATTTTTTCATCTTTAACCAAGTGGTCGATCCGCCAACGGTTCATCGAACTGGACCGGCGAACAATACCATGGACAGAGTACCCTTTATCCAAAAGCAATTCCGTGAGGTAGGAACCGTCTTGACCTGTGATTCCGGTGATGAGGGCTATTTTCAAATTTGAAATAAATTACTGATACCCATCATGGATCTTAAGACTGTATTGGCAGATTTTATTATCTGTTGAAATTAATGTTAAAATTTCAAGAACTGCTTGGGAAATAAGCATACGATCAAAAGGATCTGCATGATGTTGAGGTAGTTCAGAAAGGCTAGTCTCGACAATTTTTCTTTCTTTCAAGGACTCCATACTTTCAAGTAAGCGAATAGCATTTTTCGGAGATTTAAGGAAATAGGCTGTTTTATCATAATCTTGATGATCATCTCGAAAAACGAACTCATCTTTTAGAGAAGAACGGTTCTTGATTTTTTTGTCTTTATTTTGGTGAGTTACTTAGCTTTTAAAAGAATCGTAATTCTTAGATCCGAACGAAAGGTCTGATGGCAAAGGTTCATCTTCACCCAAATCCAAACAATGCACCTGATCGTCTGCTTTTTCGTACACAAAATTTGATTCCGGACAGGTTGCTCTACCCGACTCGTTAAAAGTAAGCTTGTGCCCATGGCGACTCATGTAGCCAGATAATTTGCCGGGATTGCCTAATACTAACCCGTAATCTGGTATATCTTTTGTGACTACGGTACCAGCACCGATAAAGCAGTAGCGACCTAGGTTAATCCCGCAGACTATGGTGGCATTGGCTCCTATCGTTGCCCCTCTCTTGATCTGGGTTTTTTCGTAAAGTGATTTGCGGCTTACCTGCGAACGGGGATTGGTAACATTAGTAAGCACACAGGAAGGCCCAAGAAAAACATCGTCTTCTACGGTTATTCCTCCGTAAATTGCTACATTATTTTGCACCTTCACATTGTTCCCAAGGGAGGCATTGTCTGCTACCAATACATTTTGACCGAGCGAGCAGTTGTTTCCAATAACTGCAGCCGTACAAACATGAGAAAAATGCCAAATGGCCGTGCCGTCACCAATGACTGCCCCCTCATCCACGACTGCAGATGGATGAATTTTTAATGGACTGGAATTACTCATAATGAAACTGGTACTCCATTTTGCTCAATGCTCTTCTGGCAGGCGTGCAGAACTTGTAATACATCAATACCGGATTGGGCATTGGTTAGGGGTTGTTTTCTGGATTGAATGCATTCCAGGAAATGGTTGCATTCCTCACGCAATGGCTCGGTATTTTGACACTCCACAAATTCAGCATCTTCTTTTTTGAGAATGGGCATTGGCCCATCGAACTCAACATTTTGTGGGTATAGTTGAAGTTTTTCCCCAAAGGGAGCAACATCATTGAAGATCGCCATCTTTTTATCTCCCACAACCACAAGACGTTGCTCCTTGAATGGGTGTAACCAACTCGCAAAAATATGAGCCCGGGATTCGTTTTCGAACCGCAGGTTGGACAGAGTGGTATCTGCAATTCCACTGGTAAGGTAAGTTCCACCACATGCGGAAACCTCAACGGGTGCCTGTCCCATCAAACGAAGAATGACCGCTACATCATGGGGAGCAAAACTCCAAAGGGCATTTTCTTCGGTCCGTACCTTCCCGAAGTTTAAACGGTTGGAGTAAATATAATTAATTTTGCCCAACTCTCCCGAAACGATCATTTCTCGAAGTTTGAGAACCGCAGGGTGGTATTCCAGGAGATGACCGACCATAAGAATGCGACCTGTTTCCTCCGCTACCTTTTTCATCTTTTCGGCGTCTTCCAGAGTCAAGGCCATGGGTTTTTCGACAAATACATCTTTGCCGGCACGCATGGCTTGGATCGTTAACTCGGCATGGGTCTCTGCAGGAGTCGCCAGGGCAACGCCCTGAATTTGATCATTCCTCAGCACATCATCCAAGCTATCAGTTATTTCGGTATCAAGAGCAATGAATCGGGCAGTGGTCTGCCCGTTCTCCGTGGCATCGACTACGGAAGAAAGAGCCCCTAAAGCATGAAAGTTTCGGCAGAGGTTTTTGCCCCAGTACCCGCAGCCTACCAGTGCCACATTAGATTCTTTATTATTCGTCATACAATTATTTCTTTAAGCCAATTTTGATTATTAAAGTACCATTCAACGGATTCCTCAAGCCCTTCATCAAGTGAAACCTGGGGTTCCCAACCCAATAAATTTTTAGCCTTGGAAATATCTGCCCAAGTCTCCATTAGGTCGGCCACATGGAAGGGCTTGTGATCAATCATTGCTTTCTTGCCCAATAACTCTTCGAGTTTTGAAATAATAGTGTTTAAGGAAACCGGATTTCTGCCTCCGCCAAGGTTGATAATTTCATAACCCACATCCTGAATCGCTGCAATGGTTCCCCGAGCTATATCATCCACATAAGTAAAATCACGGGATTGAGAACCGTCTCCAAACATTTGAATAGTTTCTTCCTCGGCGATCCATTTAATGAATCGATAAGGGGACATGTCTGGACGACCCGCGGGTCCAAAAACCGTGAAATAGCGAACAACAGATACATCCACTTGGTAAAGTTTATGATAACTGTAAGCCATCAGTTCACCGGCTTTCTTAGTGGCGGCATAAGGAGATAGAGGCTCATTCACAGCCAAGTCCTCGGTGAATGGCATTTTTTGACCGGCATAAAGGGAGGATGTGGAAGCCAAAACAAGTTTTTTGCATCCATGATCCCGCATACACTCGAGTAGGTTGAGGGTACCTTCGGCATTGGTGGAAAGGTATACATGAGGGTTTTCCATGCTGTAGCGAACTCCAGCACGGGCAGCCAAGTTAAGCACGGCATCAAATGGGCCCTCTGCCTTAAAAAGATCGCTTAGCTTGGCTTGATCTTCGATGTCCAAACAAGCAAAGGAAAAGTTCTTTGTATGGGGGTGAGATTTTAGTTGCTCGAGTCGCCAGTTCTTAAGCCGTACATCGTAGTAGTCGCTGAGGTTATCCACGCCTACGACTCGTTCGCCTTGATCAAGCAACTGCTTACTGACTTGCGAGGCAATAAAGCCCGCAACCCCAGTAACTAAATATTTTTTTTTACTCAAGCTTGGTAATATTTTTGAGGCTTTTTAATAATACAGTTACGGGAATCAACAAGTGGACAGGCATAACCACTGAAATCGTAAGTTTTATATTCTTTATGATCGGTGGATACCAAAATGAGGTCATATGCATCCTCAATATCCACTGATTCTTTGCCTGTAAAATGGGCATGCTCTCGAGTTGGAGGTACAACAGGCACAAATGGATCGTTAAATTCAACCTGAGCTTTCTTGGCCTCTAACATCTCCATCAGGACAAAGCTGGGGGACTCGCGGCAGTCATCCACATTGGCTTTGTAAGCCAGACCGAGAATTAAGATTTTGGATCCCCGAATCGCCTTACACTCCTCATTCAAGGCATCAGCAACCTTTGAGACTACATAGGCGGGCATCGCAGTATTGATCTCGCCTGCGAGTTCGATGAAGCGGGTATGCTTACCAAACTCTCTTGCCTTCCAAGTTAAGTAAAAGGGGTCAATCGGGATGCAGTGTCCGCCCAATCCGGGGCCGGGACGAAATGCCATAAAGCCGAAGGGTTTGGTGGCAGCGGCATCGATCACCTCATGCACATCGATACCCATGGCTTCGTAGACCACCTTGAGCTCGTTGACCAAGGCAATGTTTACACTGCGAAAAATATTTTCCACTAGTTTCGTAGCCTCCGCTGCCCGACAGGAAGAAACCCGATGGATTTTGTCCAATGCCTGCCCATATAATGCTTCAGCCAATTCCGCACATTTTTCAGTGTATCCACCGACCACCTTGGGTATGGTTTTGACTGAGGCATCATCGCGGCCTGGGTCTTCCCGCTCAGGGGAATAAGCCAAGTGGAAGTCCGTGCCTGCTTTCATGCCTGACCCTTCTTCCAAAACGATACGAAGTTCGTCCTCTGTAGTACCCGGGTAGGTGGTGGATTCCAAGGTAACCAGCACGCCTTTTGCGAGGTGTGGAGCAATCGTTCTTGCGGTATCCAAAACGAAGGAGAGATCGGGTTCGCGATGATCGTCCAAAGGAGTGGGTACACAGATAAGAATGGCTTCGACTTCAGACAACCGAGAGGGATCTGTGGTGGCTTCCAGACGACTTTCATCCACCTGTTCGGCAATGGTTTCCGAGGGGAAATGCTTTAAATAAGTCTTACCAGAGTTGATCGAATCGACTTTTTGCTGATCGAGATCGAACCCAAGAACGGAAACTCCGGATCGTGCGAATTGCAAAGACAGAGGGAGACCGACATAGCCTAGCCCAATGACCGATATTTTAGAAAATTGCTTACTCATGATTTAATAGTTACTTCAGAATTTGGGGATTTTAATTTTTTTAGGAACTGAGCAAAGAAAACAGTAAAGATACCAAGGAATCCCCCACATACCCCGCCCAAAGCGACAACGAGTTTACGCTTTGGCTTTTCGCGAGTTTCCGGGGCGACGGCAGGATCGATAACTTCAAGGGCAAAGTCTTCATTTACATTGGCCAGCATGGCTTTTTGCTTCTCGGATTCGAGCAGGTTGTAGAGAACGGCACGCATATCCTGTAAGGTCGTCTTGGTCAATTCTTGCTCAAGGTACCCAACCCTTTTTATGGAATCAGTAATTGCCTGCTCGCGGAGTTGCTCATTTAACTGCTTAACCAAATCATTTGCCCATTTAGCGGCGACTGCTGGATCTTTCCAGGAAATGGAAAGGGAGATAAGGCCAGATTTCTTATCTTCATCCACCGAAAGACAACCTTTAAATGATTCAATTGCTTTTTGTTCGGAAGGCTCATCCTCCGCAGATGGAACTATCCAGGCTTGGTTACCAGCATCCCAAATTTCATCAAATAAAACAGGGATGAGATTATTTTGGTTTATGTAGCTGCGGAGAAATTTTCGGGAATTTAAAGTGGCAACCACCTGTTCGACATTAGAATCGCGAGGAATGGAAACCCCCGCCATAGCAGCCAATCCACCAAACTGACTGAGAGTAGAGGATGCACCTGATTGTTCCTCCTGAGCGGGTGCCAATAAGGTTTCTGCCTTAAAGACCTCAGGAGCATAGAGGGCATAGGCAACCGCAAGGCCGGTGCAAAGAATGGTGATACCCATAATGGTTTTCCATGCCTGTAGAAGGGTGCGGATCAGTTCGAGAAGGTCGATTTCGTCTTCATCGGATGGTGAGCCAGATTCGACCATGACATAATTAGTAGATGATTTGGGATCTTCGCTCATAGTATTTAACTTAACATGCTACCGCCCCTAGCCATTTGCTAAAAGCAAAGCCAATCGGGGAAGACCAACACTTTTTTGTTTACTCAGAATTTTTTTTGGACAAACGATCGCTCTTACCCACGATCATTTTGACCCAAGGCAACAACCGACTCATTTGCCGGTGCCAACCTGATAATATATTTTCCCGCTTAAGCCCTCTTTTCGTAGACTCAAGATCATCCTCATCATCTAGCAAATCTCGCAATTTCTCTAGACGGGCTAATCCCTTTTCGAGGTGGGGCTCACCCTGCTCACGCAGAAAACCTGAAACAAGCTTGCGCAAACGAATTTCCGCAACGAATCGCTCCTTTCGATCATCTCTTGCAAAAACTGAATTGACTGCGCCCAATTGCCTCAACGCACGAAGTCCTTGGCTAGCTGAGCCCTTGCTGATACTGAGCAATTCCATAATGTCGATCATGGAAAGACTCTCATCCCTGCAAAAAAGCAAACCATAAATTTGACCTAAAGACTTAGGCAAACCCACTGACTGTGCCGCATTCAAAAATAAATCTACCACCGAAACTTCCCACTCAGCCAAAAAATTTGTGGTAGGTGAAAAACTTTTAGATTTAGTGGAAATACGAACCATTTATTTTACTTATACATAAACTCAAGAGAGTTCAAGTTTTTTTGAACAACTTGAACAAGGCTTGTGTGCAATATAATTTGAGTGTGGATTGACGGTTATAAGAATTGCAGTAAATTAATTTTTAAAAATCGTTATCATAAAAAACTTAGATAATTAATCTATTTTAGAATTAAAAAGATTAAACGGTTACCTGGAAATTCTCGATTTTAGAAAATCGAGTATTTGGTCGCTTGCTACATTAATATTTGGCGACAGCCTTATATGATTCTTTACAAATGACACCTCGTTTTCATATCCAAATCTCGTTTTTACTGTTGCTACATTATCATTGAAGGCAGCACTTTTAACCAAAGCACCTTCTATTGGTGCTGACCACAAACTTGGATTAATGACTAATTTTGCGTTTTTAACAATTTCTAAAAGACCACTTTCCCAAGTAATGTTCTCACAGACTATGTTACAGGGTAGATCGGAACTAAAGATTTTTTTTATATTCTCTACAGAATCAGGAACAAAAAATGTATAATTAGGCAAATGTGAAGCTAATTTTATAAAATAGACTACACCTTTAGCAATTAATGATTTACCGTGAAAAACAACATCATATTTTGCGAAGTTATCTACATGAGAATAACTTTCTTTAGAAATCTCATTAGTATCCATACCAATTACGCGAACTTTTACGGAAACTCCAAAATGGTGTTTTATTAGTTTTAATTGATTCTTGTTCTGAGAAAGAAAAATTATATCAGAAAAACTATTTTTCAAATTTCTTAAAAATTCCACATTTTCAAGTTGTGACATTGGCACGGGACTGGGTTGGCATTCCGGGTGGGGCTTAAGTACATCGAGGCATTGCAGGCATTCATTGTTAAGCACGGGATGAACATTATATGATCTAACGCAAAAAAAGGAATTATCCATTACATAATAATAAATCTTATTTCTTTTATTAATCTTAAAAAACAATTTAAAACCTATTGTCTGCGGGTGAAGTAATAGAATTTTAGAATCTTTAATAACTATTACTTTTAAATAAAATATAAAATTATTTAATTTTCGTTTCAATATTTCCAATAAAAAGTTAAAATACTTTTTTTCAGATTTTAAATCTCTAATTGAAATTGCATTTCGCCTGAATACAAAAGTATACTCATCATTTTTCAATCTGTTCATTAAACTGATCATAAGGCGACCTACGCCTGACGGACCAGGTCCTATACCAGATACTAAATATTTTTTATTACTTATTTTGTGTTTAATAACTAGATATATGTATATATATTTTAAAAAGTCATACTGTAGCGAAATTTAAATTTTTTGTTAATCAAAACTATTTTATAACAAAGAGTTATTTGATTTAAAATTTAACAATTACGATTTATTAAAAACATCGAAACGGTTTTTTATTGTTTTAATTCCTCGAATAAATCTTCTCATTAATACTCGAAATATTTTGAATAAGAAGTTAATATAAGATGAACTTCTATTTAGGGATTTCTGAGTGGAATCTACCATCTGCTGAAACAAAGGATTCTCCGTTGTTGACAATCCTTTGTTTGCAATTCGAAGAGCTAACCCAAATTCCTTTTTTACTGAGGCGATCACCCAACCAAGAAGCAAATCTCTTTCTGAATAGATTTCATCAAAGTCGTTTAAATATACGATTTCGCACCATCCAGGTGATGTTCTTAGAAAATGACCAATAAATTTTTGTTTAAATTTACTTAAACCGTCCAAATCTCTGCTATATATTCTTTGAGATCCCTTGATATCCATAGAAGTTATCCAAAATGGTAAGTCTTCCATATAGCACATTAAGGCGTGTAATTTGTCTTCCTGCTTGTAGGCGTCGATTATACCAGGTTCAAATTCCGCGGATAAAATCTTATATTTAATATTATCCGTCAATGAATTAAAAAGTCTAAGATCCGTACCCTGTGAGTCAGTTTTATACCAGTCCACATATTTTACATCGCACTGGAGTAATGCTTCTTTCAGGGTTAAGGCAGGTACTTTCACCATTTTGGTCCTAGTAAACAAGTCTCTAAATGCCCATGATTCCAGTGCATCATTATCGGGTTCGAGAGCACTTGAGCAATAGGGTGAACTAGTAAGGTAAAAATTCATTTCATCTACAGATTTTGTACCAACAACTCGGTTAATCATGAAAAGTTTTTTATATCCACGATCATTTTGTTCAGAAACTTTAAAATCTCTCGTATCTGCATCAAATGCAATACAGGTAGAATATTCAGCAATTATCCTCCATGCTCGGTGTATTTCGCCAGATGCACCTATATCAACTAATACAGGAGGTTTTTCCAATAATACAGGTTGAGTTAAGACCTTGTGAAGTATTTTTTTCATTGATATAATTTTATAATGTTAAACAGTAACCTTAAAAACAGAGTTTTATTTCCTTAATGAAATTACCTGTACCATCATCTAGATAAAGTAGATGTGTGATAGTTTTTGCTTATTACTCTTTTATTCGCTTCAATTTTTCTTCTAAGTTATGCCAGCAGGATAATCAAGAAGATGCTCACAATGCCTTCAATCAATTAACAGTCCCAATAATACTAATTTTAAAGGCCTTAATTTGAATTTAATAGAATAATTAATAATTAATTCATCCCAATTTTGAAGATGAGTTTAGGTTTAAAACAGTTTTTTAGATAATTCTGCACCCTAGTCCTCTTGTTAAAATGACTGCTTTAACAAAAGGTTTAATGGGGTAATAAATGCTTAATTTTTGATAAAAATCTACTAAATAAATTAAGGGGATAGAAGTATAGAAATCTTGGAAACTTCAAATTCTTGCCGCTAAAATGATTATTAAAATCAAATGAATCTGCCTCTAAATCTTGTTTCACAATAGAAGGATGTGAAATTTCTCCAATAGAACGGGTTTGTAAATTAGCTGCAGAATGATTTGATGATTTAGCATGAGTACCATCAAGGTCAAAACCGATATTGCTAACCAAATTAACATTTGGAGCAACTGAAAGAGCATTCCGATGCCAATTGCAAGCTGTCCAAGGATAAGCCCAAGAATCAATCTTTCCTTGGTATACTCGGTCGAAAATTTCAGTCCAATACTTTCTTTCTGTATTATCTGAAAATTTTTCGTACCAATCTTTAGATTTTGACCATTCAGGCCAAAAAGACAAAGAACCATCATAATGCTTCCATGCTCGCTTCCATGTTGCCCACCCCCAACAATGATTAAATTTAGAAAAATAGTATGAGTTAGGATTCCGCTTTATTCCCCTTTGGAAATTATTCCCAGTAATTACTGATATCTCATCATTACTTTCATGGTATTCCAGTAATAAGTTGCAAAACCTGAAAAAGTCTTCGTTAGGTATGCAGTCATCTTCTAGAATAATAGCACGATCAACACTTTCAAAAACCCAGTCAATCCCACTACTAACTCTTCTTTTAAGTCCCAAATTTATATCAGAAAAATTATAACTTACCTCACAATTCCAATCGACTTTTTTCACAATTTTTCGAACTAAATCACAACGGGCGACATCAGTTGGATGGTTATTTCTTGGCCCGTCCGCAATAATAAATAATTTGTTTGGTTTGTATTTCCGTAAAACATTGAAAGATTTCTCGGTGTGTTGAGGCCGATTAAAAACAATATAAGCAATTGGAGTAGTATTCATAAAAAAATCAGTTTTGCTTATAACTGTTTTTCCAAATATGGGGCATCAACAAATTCCAAACCTTTTGTCCTTCATAAAAATCTGGATTCGGCATTTTTTGAAATAAATTCCATGCCTCAAGAACTTCTTTGGGTAAATTATCATTTTTCAAAAAGTTTCCCACTTCCTTTTTTAACTTACCTTGAAGCCATTCATGCAGTGGAGCGTTCCATCCGATCTTATCTCTTCTTGTTCGAATCTCTTCTGGTAGAATTCCTTTCATAGCATCCCTGAAGATTCTCTTGGTGTAACCTCCGCCAACTTTACTTGTCCAGGGTAAGGAAAATGTGTAAGCGACCAAACGATGGTCCATAAAAGGCATCCGAATCTCCACTCCACTTGCCATAGAGTAGCGATCGTAATTCCTTAACAGAGTTGGCAAAATTGTGATATGGAAAATTTCATACAAAGATTTTGTTAATGAATCAAAGGAATTGAAGGCTGGATGTTTCTGATCATCATACTGTAATCTATATTTTATAAAATCTAAATTATGACCACTTATCAGGTTTTTAATCTTTTTGGAAGGTTGCCGTAGGTGCTTCTTCAAAAATGCTAAAACCCTGTGTTTTATCCATTTTGACTTAATCCAATCAGTTGATGAGTCTAACTTTCCACTTTGGAGGCTTTTGATAATTGCAACCACCTCGTTTAATTCCGCAGCCGAGCAATCTTTAAAGGCAAAATCAAGGTGACCGTAACCACTAAACAATTCATCTGCACCATGACCATCTATGGTTACTTTAATTCCGGCATTAGCAATTGCTTTGTAGGTTGCTAGCATCGGAGTGGGCAAAGTAAGATATGGATCTTCTACTTGTTTAAACGCATCGGCAATAGACCAACCAGATTCAAGCGGGTCAATTTCTACCTTTTGAAGTGGAATATCAAGAGAATCTGTTACAATCTGAGCCCAATTGGACTCATCTAAACTACTTTTGGGGAAATGGGCGCAAAAACCGTGCTGCCAATCACTCGACTGCCTCTCGTTTACAGAACCAGCAAGATTGGACAAAAAAGCCATAGAAGAGAAGGTTGCACTAGAATCTAAACCACCACTTAGTGCAGTTCCAATACGAACATCCGATCTCATACGGATTTTGACTGCATCAAGAAAAAGCTCGCGCCACCTAACTACCTGATCTTCATAACTATCGGGTACTTTTTCTAAATGATTTAGAGTATTCCACCATCTTGTAAGCTTAAATTTATGATCGCAATACTCGGCGTAATGGCCTGGAGGAATACGTTTAATTCCTTTTAAAACAGTTTCTTCACTGCTTTCATAGTCAAAGAGGTAGCGCAAATTAAAATCTATCGAATCACTAAATTCTACAGATTGTAAAAAAGGTTGAATTGCTTTCATTTCTGAAGCAAACACAAGATTTTTAGAATTTATTATAGAATAAAACAGAGGCTTTTTGCCAAAACGATCCCTGCCGAACAAAGCTTTTCCAAGTTTTCTGTCCCAAAGACAAAATGCCCACATTCCATTACAGCGTAATTGAAAATTAGGTCCCTCGGCAATTAGCCCTTTAAAGAAAACTTCAGTGTCGGAATTGGAAAAAAATTGATGCCCCTGTGCCTCGAGAGATTTTCTTAGTTCAATAAAATTATAAATCTCACCATTATAAATGAAAGTATACCTCTCATTAACACAAAGCATTGGTTGGTTTGCCTCTTCCGATAAATCGATTATAGAAAGCCGAGTATGGCCAAGCATGACAGGGAATTCATCATCAGGGGATGACCATATACCAGACCCATCTGGCCCACGATGTTCAAGAAGACTTAAATCAAACCTTGAGTCATTTTTAAAACCTACTGTACCTAAGATTCCACACATGTTACAAAATATAATTAAATATTGTTTTCATTGGTTTTAAAAATTGGTGGGATTAATCGTTTTTAAGTCGTGAATATAGTATGCAGAAGATTTTACTCATTTTTCGAATTTATGCGAACAGAACAAATAATAAAGTCAATCTCGTCATCAATATCTATTGAGTTCGCTTTATTCATAATGTACGGGAATGTATCATCACAAACAAATGGATCATTTCCTTCGTAATTAAGAAAATGATTTACACTTGTGATATAAATAGCACCATTTAACGCATAATACTTGGGTAAATCTTGTCGATTTTGAAGAATAAAATTGTTTTCATTGCTGTAAATCCTCTTTTTTTCACTAATTTTAAATATCCATTCCGGTGAAGGATGCTGTTCTGTAACCGAAACACAGGATTTTGCACCAGATTCAATAAACCCTTTAAAAGCTTGATCAATAGATTCCGTAGTTCTTAAAGGTGATGTAGGTTGAAGCAAAACAACATAATCAAAACCCTTGATGCTGTTAAGAGCATGCAAAACAACCTCGTTTCTAAGAGATTTGTCCTGAGACAACTTTTTAGGACGAAAAAAAGGCACCTCTGCACCGCATTTCTTTGATATATCTGCAATTTCACGATCTTCGGTAGAAACAACGACCGAATTAATATACTTGGATTTCAAAGCTGAATTAATCGTCCAAGAAATGAGAGGCCTACCAGCCAATAATCGAATGTTCTTTCTAGGCAATCCCTTTGAACCACCCCGAGCAGGAATTAATCCTAGTACCTTAGACTTTTTCAAAGTGCTTTTTTAAAACTCGTTTTACACTCAGTGAGATGGACTGTAATTCATTGTCAGTCAAATCAACAGAAGTTGGTAAGGATAATCCCTGACTAGACAAGTCAATAGAGTGAGATAAGGAATTTGATTTTTTGTACTCCATGTATGGAGGCATGGTGTGTAATGGAAAGAAAAATGGTCTTGTTTCAATACCTAATGCTAGTAACTCAGAACTTATATTTTCTCTATTTATTTTTTTATCCAATATAATTCCGTACAACCAATTGGAATGTATGGAATGTTTTGGTTGAAAAGGTAATTTAACGATACCGTCTGATCCATGCAAAATAGAATCGTAAAACTTAGATATTGTTATTTTCTTTTCTAGAATTTTTTGGAATTTTTCCATTTGGGCTACGCCAATCGCTGCTTGTATATTTGTAAGACGATAATTATAGCCAACGAAATCATGCCAATACCTTCGATCCTTTGACATTCCATGATCTCTCAAAATACGAGCTCTTTGTGCCACTTTTGAATCTTGAAAAAGAATCATTCCACCCTCCCCAGTAGTTATAGTCTTATTTCCAAAAAAACTAAAAGTTGCAGCATCACCAAAGGTTCCCACTTTTTGACCTTTCCATTGGGAGCCAAGTGCCTCTGCAGAGTCTTCGATCATCAATAATTTGCTTTTAACACAGATCGACCTCAAGACGTCCATTTCGCAAGGATGACCGTATAAATGAACAGGCATAATCGCTTTGGTTCTAGGACTGATCAGCTTTTCGACCTCACAGGGATCTATACACCAGGTCTCTGGGTCAACTTCACAAAATACTGGTTTCGCTCCAGAGTGTATGACCGCATTGGCAGAAGCAGCAAAGGTCAAACTTGGAACAATGACTTCGTCGCCCTGCTTAATTCCCAGTGCTATCAATGATAGATGTAAAGCAACCGTGCCATTCGAAACCGCTAATGCATAGGTTTGAGGATGAAAATCTTCAAAAACCTTCTCAAACTCATTCACAAATTTACCCTGTGAAGAGATCCAATTTGTTTTAATACATTCACTTACATAATTAAGCTCATTACCTTGCATGGAAGGCTCGAGAACAGAAATCCTGAAATTCCCCTGAGGGTCAGCAATATCGACCAAGTAACCATTACCGTCAACCAATGGGATATATCTGACTCGCTTGTTAAATTTCTCCCGAATTATTTTGCTATCCGTACCCACTTGAAAAGAAACAAAATCTTCATTCATAATTGAATTTATTGGTTCGTCTAATTTAGTATAATTCAGTAGCGCTCTACGAATATCTCCATCTGTAACTACACCAACAAGGATTCCGTTTTCCAAAATAAAAGATATTCTTTTAGCATGCTCGTCAATTACCACCATGCATTCTCTGACTGTTTGATTAGAGCGAACTGTGGGAAACTTCTCCATCAATCAGACAACATAATACGTGCAAGTTGAACCTGTTCTTTGAGCAATTTCAAATCATTATTGTAAACCTCTAAAGTATAATAATTAAGATCCTTACGCACATAAGGCCAAAACCATGAATCGACTGAAACAGGCTCATTAGAATCAAATTTACCATTGTTATCGCTAAAATGGTAGGCAAAGGTAAAGTCTGCCGTTGACTCTAGGTACTCATTTCTGCAAAAACCCTCAGATTGGGAGGATACTTTGAGGTGAGCAACATCGACTAGAAGACCTACATTATTATCAGTAGCATTCATCATTTCGATAGTTTCAAAGTGATCAGTCATAAGAAAAGGATTAGTTCCAAGTTCCTTAAAGTTTGCTTCAGAGATAACATTGTTTTCCAAAAGAATCTTAACACCTTTTTGCCTGGCATAAGAAGACACCTCGTTAACTCGACTTATAAATAAAGCTTTAGCATGGGACCTTTCTTGTAAATTGTGAGTTTTGATTTTGCGACCTAGTTCACTGATATTCGGATCTAAAAGAAATCCTGCGTGAAAACTGTAGAAGGCACAGCCTAATAGAGATGCGAAATCAATTGCTGAACATGCATGTTTAAAACTTTTTTCTGCAACAGTATCATTGTTAGTAGCTAAATTAAAAACAAAAGGATCTCTAGGCGGTGGGAAATAATTATGAATTTGTAATTCACA
>Ga0209425_10003085_pt1 | contig 18007 bp, 15 predicted proteins | sample COG_05_FD_184749 | JGI IMG/M metagenome (GOLD analysis project Ga0209425, IMG submission 184749) | Pelagic Microbial community sample from North Sea - COGITO 998_met_05 (SPAdes) (version 2) | ecosystem: Environmental > Aquatic > Marine > Neritic zone/Coastal water | place: Helgoland, sampling...
ATGTGCTGGAGCTTCTGTAGGTGGAATTTTTGGTGGTGGAGGTGGTGGAACTTCTGGACCATCTACTTCTGGAAGTTCTGGAGGAATTGGTGGTGGTGGAGATGGAACAGGTGGAGCACCTGCGCCAGAATCAGGAACATCAGGAATAGCTAACACAGGTGGTGGTGGAGGTGGTGGAAGAACAGCTAGTGGTGGTGTAACTGGTGGAAGTGGTGGAGCTGGATATGCTTTAATAAAAGAAGATGCATATAATGTTCCAGTTGCTGCAAGCGCACCAGGTGTTTGGTCAATGCAATCATTATATTCAAATGTTAGAGCAGGAACATGGGTTCAAACCCCTTCATTTATTTCAGCAACAGGTGGAACAAGAACAGAAGATGGCGATTATGCTATTCATACATTTACAGCTTCAGGACCATTTAGTGTTACTGCAGCAGTTGGTAAACCTACAGCAGATTCAGCAGCAGATTATTTAATTGTAGCAGGAGCTGGATCAAGTGGTAGTGGTAATGGTAATGCACCAGGAGGTGGAGGTGCAGGTGGTGTCAGAGCTTCTGCAACAACTTATACAAATGCAGGACCAAGTTCTCCAAGAACAGCAGGTGTTGCTGCAGTAACATTAACAACTCAAGATTATTCAATCGTAGTAGGTGCTGGTGATGTAGGGCAAACAGGTCCGCAACCAAATCCTGGTACAAGAAGAGGTACAGATTCAAGTGGTTTAGGTTTAACAGCAACTGGCGGTGGTGCTGGTGGTTATCACGGCGGTGGCGGTGGACCAGGTAACTCAGGAGGATCAGGTGGTGGAGCATCGGGTGGTGGTTTAAACAAAACTGCTGGTGCTGGTAATACTCCTCCAACAAGTCCAGCCCAAGGTATGATTGGTGGTGCTAGACCAGGATCTGCTCCAGATGGTGGTGGTGGTTCAGGTGGAGGTTTTATAGGTGCTGGTACAAATGCTGGTCCTGCTATTGCAGCTGGTGGAGCTGGTGGTGGATTTCCTACAGCTTTTGGTGCTAACGGAGAACCATGTGGTTCTTATAGATATTATGCTGGTGGTGGAGCTTCAGATGGAGTTACTCCAGGTACAACACCTGCTCCAGAGGCTAATGTTGGTGGTGTTGGTGGTGGTGGTGGAATAGGACAAGCAGATGGAAGTATTGGAGTTGCAGGAACTGCAAATACTGGTGGTGGCGGTGGTGGTCCTAATAATACTAATTATCCAATAGCTGGTGCTAATGGTGGTTCTGGTATAGTTGTTATTAGATATAAATTTCAATAATTGACAATTAGTTAATCTTATTTTATATTGTCTTTATAAAGACATATGCAATTACAAAATTATTACTACTGGTTTAAAGATGCCATACCTCATCATGTATGCGATGATATTGTGCGTTATGCAAAATCTATTCAAGATCAAATGGCAGTCACAGGTGGTTACGGTGATAAAAAATTAAATAAAAAAGAAGTACAAGATTTAAAAAAGAAAAGAGATTCAGATATTGTTTGGCTAAACGAACGTTGGATTTATAATGCAATTCATCCTTTTATTCATCAAGCTAATAGAGAAGCTAATTGGAATTTTGAATGGAGTTTTTCTGAGTCTTGTCAGTTTACAAAATATAAAAAAGGCCAGTACTATGATTGGCATTGTGATAGTTGGGATAGAGCTTATCATAAACCAGAAGAACCTAACTCACATGGAAAACAAAGAAAATTATCTGTAACTTTATCTTTATCTAATGACAAAGAATATAAAGGTGGTGAATTAGAATTTGATTATAGAAATCATGATCCAGATAAGAAAGCAAATACCCATGTATTAAAAGAAATAAGATCTAAAGGTTCTTTAGTTGTATTTCCTTCTGATGTATGGCATAGAGTTAAACCGGTCAAAAGTGGTATTAGACATAGTCTAGTAATCTGGAACCTTGGATGGCCATTTAAATAGGAAAGATATGAAAAAGAAAAAGAAAAGAATTAAAAAACCAAAACCAATAACTTATCCTCAACAATTAAATAGAGAAGATTATTTTAAATGTCCTATATGGTTTGGTGATGCACCAGAATTTGTTGATGAAATAAATAAAGCTTCAGATAGTTATATTGACATAGCTAAAAAAAACATGCAGCCTGATATAGATAAACGTAACAAAACAAATAAAACTAAAGGTGATTTAGGTAGTGTTTATCATTCAACAACTTTAATAGGTGATTCTAAATTTAAAGTATTAACAGATTATATAGGTGCAACTTCACATAATTTATTAATGGAAATGGGTTTTGATATGCGTGGTCATCAATTATTTACTACAGAAATGTGGGTGCAAGAATTCGCTAAAAGTGGAGGCGGTCATCATACATTGCATACACATTGGAATGGTCATATATCTGGTTTTTATTTTTTAAAAGCTAGTGACAAAACTTCACTACCTTTATTTGAAGATCCAAGAGCAGGTAATATTATGAATCTTTTACCTGAATTAGATAAAACAAAAGTAACCTATGCAAGTTCAATGGTGCATTATAAATGTCAACCAGGTCGAATGATATTCTTTCCGTCATATATGCCTCATCAATATATAGTTGATTTAGGTATAGAACCGTTTAGATTTATACATTGGAACTGCCAAGCAATACCAAAAGGAGTATTAAATGTCGTTCAAGAAAAATAAATATAAAGTATTAAAAGCAGCAATATCACCTGAACTAGCAGAGTTTGTTTACACATATTTTTTAAACAAAAGAACAGCTGCAAGATTTTTATTTGATCAAAAATATTTATCACCATTTAATACAGAGCATGGTGTATGGAATGATGAACAAGTTCCTAATACTTATTCACATTATGGTGATATGGTAATGGAAACCTTACTCGGTCAATTAAATGACAAAATGAATAAAGAAACTTCACTAAAGTTAAGTCCTACTTATTCCTATGCAAGAATTTATAAAAAAGGAGATATCTTAGCAAGACATAAAGATAGATATTCATGTGAAGTATCTACTACGTTAAACTTAGGTGGAGACTTGTGGCCTATATATTTAGACCCAACAGGAAAACAAGGACAAGCTGGAGTTAAAGTTAATCTTGAACCAGGTGACATGTTAATTTATTCTGGTTGTGAATTAGAGCATTGGCGAGAACCTTTTGAAGGTAAAGATTGTGCACAAGTATTTTTACATTACAATAATTTAAAAGGTAAAGATGCTAAACAAAATTTATATGACAAGCGTCCTATGTTAGGTTTACCTGCATATTTTAAAGGCTTTACAGTACCTAAAAAATAATATATACAATAAGCTTGCGGAGGGATGATCCACCACAGATTCCCTCTGCTTTAAAACCTATTGAAATCACTCACAATCTGATATAGTACCTAGTAAACAGGATTTTATATGCTACAAAAAATAGCCTTTTTACCAGGATTTAATAAACAAATTACTCCAACAGGTGCCGAAGGACAATGGACCGGGGGAGAAAATGTTAGATTTAGATATCAATCACCAGAAAAAATAGGTGGTTGGAATCAACTAGGAGCTGATAAATTAACAGGTGTCGCTAGAAAACAACATCATTTAGTTAGTACAGGGTCTGTTAATTATTCTGCTATAGGAACCAATAGAATTTTATATGTTTATTCTGGTGGTATTTTTTATGACATACATCCGATTAAATCTACTTTTGCAGGATCTACTATTACAACTACTAACGGTTCACCTACTGTTACATTTAATATAACTTCTACATCAGGCATGTTGGCCGGTGATATTATTTTTATTAGTGGAGCAAGCACCACGGTTCCCGGAACAAGTAATTTTACAGCAACAGATTTTGATAATAAAAGATTTATGATTACTTCAATTGGTAGTGGTACTCAAATAAATGTCACTATGGGATCAAATGAAACAGGTGCCGGTGGTACTGGAGGTAGTACAACTGTTAACTTTTATTATCCAGTTGGACCCGCAGAACAATTAGGAGCTTTTGGTTGGGGTATATCACAATTTGGTGGAACTATTTCTGGACCAACTCCAACAGGAATTACATTAGATGGAGCTTTAGCTAACGATGCTAATGGTAATAATGGAAATGCTACAACTATTACTTTAAGTTCTATAACAGGTTTACCTAGTTCAGGAACTAATTATATTTTAGTAGGAGCAGAAGAAATTTCTTATACTGGAGTAGATGTTGCTAATAAATTTATTACAGGAATTACAAGAGCAGCAAGAGGTTCTACAAGAGCATCACATGGAGCTACTGCAACAATTACTAATACATCATCTTATACAGGTTGGGGATCACCAGCTTCTAACACAGACTCGATTACAGATCCTGGTCTGTGGTCCTTAGATAATTTAGGAAGTAAACTTATAGCATTAATACATAATGGTGAATGTTTTGAATGGGATGCAGACGCATTAAACGCTACAAATAATAGAGCAACTATTATTGCTAATGCACCAACAGCATCACGTGATATGTTGGTATCAACTCCCGACAGACACTTAGTATTTTTTGGCACTGAAACTACAATAGGTAGTAAAGGTACACAAGATGATATGTTTATTCGTTTCTCAGATCAAGAAAATATAAATTCATATACACCAACAGCAATCAATAGCGCGGGTTCACAAAGACTGGCTGATGGATCACGGATCATGGGTGCACAGTTAGGTAGAAATGCTTTGTATGTATGGACAGATACAGCTATGTTTACTATGAGATTTGTTGGAACTCCATTTACATTTGCTTTTGAACAAGTAGGTACTAACTGTGGACTAATAGGACAGAATGCAGCTGTCGAAGTTGATGGTGCTGCTTACTGGATGTCAACCAATGGTTTCTTTAGGTACACTGGACGACTAGAATCTATGCAATGTTTAGTAGAAGATTTTGTTTTTGAAGATATTAATGAATCCTCTAATCAATTAATTAATGCAGGTATTAATAATTTGTTTGGTGAAATTAATTGGTGGTACTGCACCAATACTTCTAATGTAGTTGATAGATGCGTTACATATAATTATTTAGATTCTACACAACAACGTCAAATTTGGACCGTTAATACTAGTGCTTTATTTAAAAGAACTACTTGGGAAGATTCTTCTGTATTTGGTTTACCGCATGGCACAGCTTACAATGCAGATGATGATGTTTCTTATGATGTAATTGGCAATACAGATGGAACAACTATATATTATGAACACGAAACTGGTAATAATCAAATAGGGACTGCTGGAACAGTAGCTATTCCTGCAAATATTACTTCGGGTGATTTTGACATTACACAAGATCAAAGAGAAGGAATTACTTTTAGAGGAGACGGTCAATACATGATGAGAATTAGTAGATTTATTCCTGACTTTATTGAACAGGCAGGTAATACTATTGTACAATTAGATTTAAGAGATTATCCTAATGATTCTGCAGCTAGTTCATCTTTAGGTCCCTTTACTATTACATCTACAACTGATAAAGTAGACACTAGAGCTAGAGCTAGAGCTGTAGCACTTACTATTTCTAATACAGGACTTAATGAAAATTGGAAAATGGGTACATTTAGATTAGATGTCCACGCAGGAGGAAGACGATAATGATAGATAAAAAATTAAAATATTTAAAAAACAAGGCTCCAAAAGGAGAATTTTTAGCTTATATAAATGCTGAAGAAGCAGCCATGCTTAAAAGAGCTGGGGGCTCTGGTAAAAAAGTAAATGGTATTCCAAGTTTCAGACCACAAGATATGGGTAATGCAGCCAATCAAGCAGCCAGTGCTAATAATCCTGGTATAGGTGGAGGTGGTGCAGGAAGAACAGATGGTGGAGATCATAGTAAAGATCCTAGAACAGTAACCGTAACCTCACCAAGATTAAATCGAGTAACAGGTGCAAAAATACCTGATTACAAAATGACAACTACATATAGTCCAAAAAGTAAAACTGGTTTTGGACCAAAAGGAAAAGATACTTTTCATGAAGCACAAATTAAAAATATGAGAACAAGTCTTAGAGAAGTTAACCCCGGTTTCTTTGATAGTGGTTTAGGAAAATTAATAAAAAATGTAGCAATAGGAACTCTTTTAGGTCCATCAATGTTAGGAGGAACTAAAGTTGGTGGACTTCTCAGCACAGCCAACACAGTAAATAATTTAGCTGGTATGTTTGGCAAAGGTATAGATGTAAAAAGTGCATTTGGAAATCTTGGAAATCCTTTTGGTAATCCTTTTGGTAATTTTAATTCAACATCTACTACTTCTAAAGGACCTAAAGATGCACCAAGAGAAGGTGGTGATGGTGACAATCAACAAAACGCTTTGTTGTCTGAGTATTTATTATTACTACAAAGAATGGAAAAAGGTTTGTTAAGTGCTGAAGAACAAGGAAGATTTAATAATTTAAAATCAAGACTTGGTAAAGCTGAAGGTGGGATTATGAATGTTAACATGAACAAAGGTCAACTAGGAGAAACATTACATGGCTAAAATTGTACAATCATTAACAAGAGCATCCAGAGAATATGATGAAGCAGTATCTGCTAACCAAGTTAGAGACTTAGATGCTGTTATAGAAAAATTAAATACAACGTTTCAACAAGAAATTAAACAGGAGATAGAAGCTTTTAACTTCTTTTTATTTTAATGGCTATACAGAATCAATACGAATTTTTTGGTGTAACAGGACAAGATTTAAGTACACCTCAAACTATGTTTGGAACATCTGGAGGTGTGCAACTACCTCTAATTAGTGAGACTTACATCCTTAAATCTTTAAGAGTTGTATCGACGGGAACACCTATTATTACTATAACAAATAATTCAATAACAGTTATTAAAACAGTAGCTTTAACAGCTAATGTAAGTCAAGAATTATTAACACAACCTTTAATCGTTGAAGGAGCAACAACATTAACGGTAGGTGCTAGTAGTGCTAGTGCTACAGATGTAGGCATTAGCTTTTTAAATATCAAAAAATCAACAGTGGATTAATATGAATGAAATACCAGTACTAGAGCCGACAGAAGTAATTACAACGTACAGAAACAAAGCAACAGGTGAGGTTTTTAAAGAGAGAAAAGACTGGGAGGCCAAAGGATATAAGAATGAAGACATGGCTCAAGACGTCAAAGTAATCATGCCAAGTCTTGATTTCTCAGGAAAAAACGGATAAGGTAAGAAACCCAAGGTTAAATTATGATGAATTTTCAAGACAAGCTACAAACTAACGCTCCTTCTATTAGATACGAAGGAGATATACGTCCTGAACAAGCTCAGCTTAGACAACAACAAGCTCAAGCTATGCAGCAAATGCAGCAACAAGCTATGATGCAACAACCACAAGGTAGAATGCCAGCGGGTAGAATGCCTCCTATGGCTATGGGGGGTTCTATAACAGGTCCGACTATTCAAGGTCAAAATGGAATTGCAGGATTAAATATGCCTGGTTATGCAGAAGGTGGTGACGTTGAAAATGATCCTAATTACAAAGGATGGAAAAAACTTTACGAAAAAAATAAAGACGTAGCAGCAATGCATGAAAATCATAAAAAATATTTAGATCACTACAATAGAACACCTAAAGCTTATGGTGGTATGATGGGTAGACCAAACATGGCAGACATAGCTGGATCAAGCGATACAGGAAATTCAATAGATTCTTTATTGCGTAGTCCAGATTACATGGAGGTATTAATAGAACAAATGTTACAACAAGGTTTATCTCAAGAAGAAATGATACAAGAAATTATGGGAATGCAATCTAGAACACCTAAAGCTTATGGTGGTATCATGGGTCAAGATGGTAGAAGACAATATGGAATCGGTTCATGGTTCCAGGAAACAATTATGGATCCTATTAAAAAATATGCAGCACCAGTTGCAATAGGTGCAGCAGGAATAATGGGATTAAATAAATTAGGTGGAGGTAATTTTTTTCAAATGCCAGAGTTTGGACAAATATATGATGGAGTAAAAAAAGTTGGTAGTACAATTTTTAAACCTTATGAATATGAAGATCAAAAAGGTAACACCAAAACAACAGGAAGTTTGTTTGGATTAAGTCCAGCTTTATTATCTACGATTGGTGGTGCAGCGGCAGGACTATTTGCTGACAAAATAGATACACCAGAAAACATTGACCCAGATTATGGTACAGGTATTGGAATTCAAAATATAGGTAAAGCCGCAAACATATTAGATCAAAAACAAGGTATGCAAGCAGGATTAAGATTTTTACCAGAACTTTCTACAAGAAAATATACACCCGCAGAAATGCTAGAGTCTTTTGGCAGTCCTAACGAACCGCTTGCAACCGCTAATTTAGCTGAAGGTGGAGCTGCTTTTCAAAGAAGTTCAACAGATGTAAGTACATCAATACAAATGTTAGTTAAAAGATTACAAGAAATAAATGCAGCTATGGTAGGTGCAGAGATGGAAGAAGTATTACCTATGATGAGAGAGGCTTTACAAATTAGAGATAAGATACAAGAACTAGGTTCTTCAACTCCTCAAGATCTAGAAATGGAAGCAGAAGGTATAAAAGATATGGTCCAACAAGCATCATACTCAGCTCCAGAAGCAGACCAAACAAAAATATATAGTGCAGGAGAAATGTTAAGTAATACAAATTTAGGTTTAGGAAAAGACGCTACTATTAATGAAGAAATAATTAATAGTATTGTTAATCAAGGAACAGGTGCAGGAATACCAATGGCTGCTAATGTAGAATCAACTTCTCAAAAATTTGATCCAAGATTAATGAGAGCAGCTATGGGGAGAAGACCTTCAAGAGAAATTGATATACCTTCTATTAGAATGGAAGGGGATGCCGGTTCTGACATGGGAGAATTTTCTATGGAAAATTTTGCTGAAGGAGGACTCTCAGGTGGAATCATGGAAACTGAACAATCAGAAATGTTAGACCTAGGTGGTATGGAAAAAGATTACAGAGAAGAAGGTGGCTTTGTACCAATTGGTGAGTACGAAAAAAAAGATGACGTACCGGCAAGACTAAGTGTTAATGAATTTGTATTCACAGCTGATGCTGTAAGAGGTGCAGGTGATGGAGACATCGACAGAGGCGCTGATAGACTACAAGGTATTATGAAGGAATTAGAAAAACAGGGTAAACCCGAAGGCATGGAAATGATGGAAGTGTCTGAACGATTAAGTGAGGTAGTATAATATGGCAACATCAACAGTAACAAATTTACCAGCACAATACATACAAGATTTAGGTAAAGATTATGGAACGCAATTAGCAGGTTTAACATCTGTACCATTGAACACGGACATGTATGCTCCACAAGTAGCCGGTCAAGATCCACTTCAACAACAAGCTTACAACTTAACTGAATCAGGCATCGGTGCATATCAACCTTTCATGACACAAGCAGCAGCTTACTCAGGACCACAAGCTTATCAAAGTTTTATGTCGCCTTATCAACAACAAGTTATTGATGCATCACTAGCAGCATTTGACAAACAAGCTGGTGCAGGCATGAGTAACATAGGCCAACAAGCAGCAATGTCTGGTAATTTAGGTGGTGGTAGAGAAGGCGTACAAAGAGCAGAGTTTCAAGCTAACTCAGACATGAACAGAGCTTTACTACAATCAGGATTATTACAACAAGGTTTCACACAAGCTAATCAACTAGCTAACCAAGCGTTTGGTCAACAAAGAAACTTAGCAACACAACAACAACAATTACAAAATCAAGACGTAAGTCAGTTGGGTCTATTGGGCGGCCTACAGCAAGCACAAGAACAAGCACAACTAACAGCTACTCAAGAAGGAAATAGATTAAGAGCTATGGAGCCTTATGAAAGATTAGGTCAGTATGGTTCTGGTGTTATGGGTCTTATTTCTGGTATGGGTAATCAATATCAATCACAAGTTACACCTAATCCTACGCCGTTGCAGACAGCGTTAAGTACAGGAGCTGTATTAGGTGGTATCTTTAATCCTCCTAGAAATTAATCATGAGAAGAATTTTAACTAGACCAATGTTTAGAAGTGGCGGTCAAGCTAGACAAGGTTATGCAGAGATTGGTAGAGTTTTACCAACAGAAGAAGACATAACAAATTATCAAGCGACTAGACCTGAAAGAGCACCGGATAGATCGCTTAATGACTTCTTAATTAACTTTGGTTTAAACTTAGGATCACAAACACCACAAGGAAATATATTTCAAACAGCAGCTGTTGCAGCTAAAGAACCATTTCAACAATTTCAAAAAGCTAGATATGCTAGAGAAGGTGCTGAACGTGATGAGTACAATGATATGTACAAAGCTATCATGGATGCTAAATCAGACATGCTTGGTTCAGAAGGTGGATCAAATGCTTTAGCTAGAACACAATATGCTCAAGCTGGTAAAAAATTACTAGATGATTTGTTTGTAGCTGTATCAGAAAAAGATGAATACATCGATACTAACGGACAAAATGCATATGATTTACAGATTGCAAAAATTATGCAAGGACTATCAATCTATTCCGGTGAAGATGCAGATTTACAAGCGTTGTATGGTAACAAAGATTACTTTGAAGGTATAATGGATGACATTACTACGAGCATTAAACAAAGTGAAGAAGAAATAACTATTACTAATGCAGATGGTGAACAAGAAATTGTTGTTGAAGGTGATTATGCTAGAGAAAATAAAGCTTACTTAGCTAACAGAGCTAAAGAAAAATATCTTGCAATGGTTAAACAAGATAAAATTAACAAACGTTTAGGTAGAGCCGAAGGTGGAGAGATAGAAGAAACAATGACTGAAGAAGTAGCGGGTCCAGGAGGCATGGCTATGGCATCAGAGACTATTGAAGAACCAATCACGGACCAAGGATCAGGACTTTCTTTTGAGGAACTAAGAGCTAGATTACCTAGAGAAATTTCAGATGACATTATAAATATTTTAGTAGAAAGCCCTGCAGCTTTAGTAGACTTTGCAGAGATACAAACACAAATGGATGTTGATCAATTCAATATGAAGTACGGAGTAAATCTAGCATTACCGTCAGGAGCGTAACATGGCCGACGAAAAAAGAACTCTCTTAGGAGATCTTAAGAAAAACATCTTTGATAAAATAGGTAAAGAAGACATCACTAAAGGTGATAGTACTCGTTACGAAGTAAATAAAATACTTGATCCAAAATATTTACAAGACGAACCTATTATTGTTAGACCTAAAAGAATTCCATCAGGTAAACTAGAAACAGAAAGTGAGTTTGAAGAAGCTTTTAACATGGCTATCAGCAAAGCTTTTGATGAAAGTAAATTACCTACTAAATATACTAAAGAAGGTTTAGCTAAATTATCTTTAATGTTTGGTTCTTCAACCTTACCTTCAGTAATACAAAATCTTAAAGAAGAAAGTAAACCTGAAAATTTAAAAAAAAGAAAATATGTAGAAGGTTATAGTGATATAGCTAAAGCTATACTAAGAGGTGGTCCTAATTTTGTACAGTCTGCTAGTGAGTTTGTATTAAGTCCTATTGATTATGTTTTTGATACAGATTTTCAAACTAAATTTAATAAAAAAATGAATGAAATGACTGAACCTTTAGGTGTAGCAGAAACTTTACCAGGAGGAATAGCAGAATTAATGACAGAGTATGCAGTTCCATTAAGTGTTGCAACTAAAGTAGTCAACGGAGCTAAAACTTATAAACAAGTACAAAATCTACAAAAGTTTATGGGTACAAGTAAAGCTTCTAAGATTGCACAAAGAATGGGAAGAGATGCTACAATTTTAGGGATTGCAGAAACTATGACGGGTTCTGGTTCACAGCCTAATATGGAATATGGACTAAATTATAAAATTCCTTTTACAGATATTGAATTTGGAAGAATTAATAAACCTGAGTCTACTGAAGGTTTGACAGGCAGCAAATTGGCTGCGGCTACATTTAGAAACAAACTAAGATTTGGTAAAGAAGGTACATTAATTGGTGGAGGTTTTCCATTAGTGGCTAAAGGAGTACAACAAGTTTATAAACGAGTTGCTAGACCTACAGTAGCTACTTCTTTAAAAGGAATTGGTAAAGGTATGGATGGCATAGCTTGGGTAAGTTCTAAACCTCCTGTTACTTATTTAACTAAACCTCTAGCAAATCTTATAAGAAAAACTCCTGTGTTTATTGGTAAAGATGTAATTGCTCCAGCTATTATTGGTGCAATGACAAAACAAAATCCTTTGTTAGTCAAAAGACAGTTACCTCCTTTTAAAGATTGGAGAATGTTAAGTAAAACTAATCCAAATAAAACGTTAGCAGGTGCTAAAAGTTTTGATGACTTTTTATCAGTTTTTAGATCTTTTAGTGATGACACAGTTGAAATGGGATTGTTAGGAGAGAGTTTAAAAAATAAACTTAAAGCTAAAGCTAGAAGAATGGACAAAGCATTAACAGATTTAGAAGAAAATGCTTACAAGTTAGCTCAAGGATTTGAAAAAAAATACAACACAGCAACAACATCTCCAGTAGGTCAGAACTTTGAACTAGATAGAGTGCTTGAATATTTAAAAGGTCAAAGAAAACTAGAAACTTTACCTAAAGATATGCGTTTTTCAGCTAAAGATATTAATGATAACTTAGATGAACTAAGAAAAGTATATGGTGAGATGCTACCAAAGAGTGAAAAGTTTGCAGACTTTAAAACAGATTTATTAAATAAAACTAAAAAATATATGAGAGGATCTTTTGCGATTTTTGAAAATCCAATGTATCAACCTTTATTAAAAGAAAAAGATAACGCTATAGATTTTATTTTAAAAAAAGTAATACCAGGTAATAAAGATTTTAAAATAGCAGCCAAGGCTACCTATCCTAATATGTCTATTGTTAATGGTCAAAAAGAATATGCGAGGACTATTGTAGATGACATTTTATACACGGGTAAAGCTGAAAAGATGGATCCTATTGATGCATTAAGAAAAATAGGTACTAGATTTTTAAGAAACGATGACTACAAGTTTTTAAAAAAAGGAGAAGATTTACCAGATGCTATTAGAAAATTATTAGGTGAACAAACAAGTTTAAGAAGTTCTGTACTAACAACAAGTGCTGAAATGATGGGACAAGTTTATACTAAAAGATCATTTGATGAGCTGTACAATGTATTAAAAAAATCAGGACAAGTAGTGGACAACGAAGCTTTGGCCATATCTAAAATAGGTCCGGGTGCTCAAAGAATTAACAAGATACCAGGACTAGGTGTTATGAGTAGCACACTTCAAGGAAAGTATGGATCAAAAGAATTAGTAGAAGGACTGGCTAACACTGGCGGACTGTTAGATAAATTAATTAAAGGTTCTCTGTACAGACACTTATTACAATTTAAAGTATTAACACAAATGGGTAAAACAGTATTCTCACCTCAAACACAAGTACGTAACGTATACTCAGCTGGATTCTTTCCATTTGCTAGAGGTCACATAGGCGGAAAATCTAGTGTCACTGATTCATTTAGAATAGTATTAGAAGATATATTTCCTAGCGGTAAAATAAATAAAAAAGATTTATTTAATTTTATAGAAAAAGAAATTGAACTAGGAACAATGGATGAAAACATTATATCATCAGAACTTGGTGCAGTATTAAATGATATTAAAGGTGGTGCAATTAATACATTAGATAAATTGTTTGAAGCATTTACGAAAAAACCTATGGTAAGAAATGCTACAAAACTTTATGCAGGTGGTGATAGTGGTTGGAAAATATATGGTAGACAGTATGTTAAATCACAAATGACACCGTTGTTACCAACAATAGAAAAAGCTTTAGCGTACGCTGATTACATGGGATTAAAAGGACTGACAAGAACTAATCCATTAACAGGAGCTAAAAGAACTTTAGATGATATGTTAGATCAAATTTCAGCTCATGAAATTAGAAACGTTTATCCTACTTATAGTAAGGTGCCACCCGTTATTCAATCAATTAGAAAATTACCTATTGCTAACTTCGTAGCCTTTCCAGCAGAGATCGTGCGTACAGCAACACGGATCATGGACTACAATTTAAAACAAATGGCTCATCCAGATCCTTTAATCAGAGCTATTGGAATGAAAGCAATGTTAGGAACTACTATGGCTTTTGCAGGTACAGGAGCAGGAGTAACTGCTTTAAGTCAAGCATTAACAGGTACATCAGAAACACAATGGGATGCTTACAAAAGATCATTCGGTGCTGACTGGGATAGAAACGCAAACTTAGTTGCCTTTACTGGATTTAAAGATGGTAAAGCAAAAGCATTTAACTTTTCATACTTTAGTCCTTATGATTTTTTACAAAAACCTTTTTCTGCAGTAATGCAAAAAGCAGAAGAACAAAATTTAAGTCCACAAGATACAGAAGCGTTTGTAATGGAAATGATGTTATCTAAAGATGGACCTTTGATGGAAATGTTAGCACCATTTATGTCAGAACAATTAGGACTAGAAGCTTTGTTAGATGTACAACCAGGTGGAATATTACTTGGAGGTAGAGGGGGTAGAACAGCTGAAGGTGTTAGAATTTATTCTGAGTCTGATGACATTGGAGATAAAATGCAAAAATCATTTATGCATTTAATGAATGCAGTAGAACCAGGATTAGTATCAACAGGACAAAAAATGTACAAAGGTGCAACTGACGACTTAACTAAGTCTGGTCAAAGAATTGATTTGTCGGATGAATTACTTGCTTTGTTTTCTGGAGTTAGAATTATTAATATTGATATTTTAAAGTCTATGGAATTTAAAACTGGTGCTTTTAATAGAATGATGAGAGCAGTTGATGATACAGAAAAACTTTATTCACCTACTAATTATAAAAATAGAGGGCCAGAAGTTACGTTAGCAGAGTTTGTCGATATGCAAGACGAAGCATTAAGAATTCAACAAGGATTTTTTCAAATGATACAAGACGCACGGACTATTGGTTTAGACGATTCTGTTATTAAAAAGAAATTAAAAGAACAAAGAATAGGAAGAAAAACTTTAAGAAATTTAATGAATGGTGAATTTACACCAGTACCTTTTTCTGAAGCTAGATTTGAAAAGAAAGTAGCAGCTGTTGAAAAACTGACTGAGGAATTAAGTGCTGAAAACAAAAAATTAAATTACTTTATTAATGATGATTATTTATATCCTAAATCAGAACTTAAAAGTATTATGAGAGCTTACAAAAACAAACCATTAGATCCAGAAGGTAAAACAGCAGTGTACGAAGGTAAGAATCCTAACACAACAGGTTTCTTTGGTTCAGGATTTGGTGGACCAGGTTTCATACAACGTGGTAAAAATTTAATAGAGAAAACGTTACCTGGTAGACAGTTTGAAAGTAAAGTAACAACACCACCATTGCCGGAGACGCCTATGCCATCTAAACAACTAAGTCAAGTGCCAAATATTGATCCACAAACTAACTTGACATCAACGGAGACTGCATTATTATCACCGACAGAAAAGGTAATAGCAGGTAGATCATAATGGCTAAAAAAGACGAAGCATTACAGAAAATTGAATCACATGAAAAGCTATGCAGAATTATGCAAAAGCAAACTCATGACAAAATACATTCTATTGAAACTCAAATACAAAGAATAGAAAGTATATTACTAATTACTTCTGGTGCATTGATCAGCGGTTTGATCTATGTTATATTTACATTAATCACAAAATAAAATTATGCAACTCAGCAAACATTTTACTCTTTCAGAGATGACCAAGTCAATGACTGCCACACGTAAAGGTATAGACAACACTCCAGGATCAGCAGAGATAAAAAACTTAGGTGACTTATGTTATGAAGTTTTAGAACCGCTACGGGCACACTTCGACAAACCTGTGACAGTTACCAGCGGCTATCGGAGCGAAGCGCTTTGTGAAGCGATCGGCAGCAAAAAAACATCACAGCACGCACTGGGGCAGGCGGTTGACCTAGAAATATTTGGTGTGCCTAACATTAAGATTGCTTACTGGTTACAAAATAACGTAGACTTTGATCAATTGATCATGGAATTTTATGACAAAGACGATCCCGCTGGAGGCTGGGTCCACATAAGCTATCACGAATCAGACTCAAATAGAAAACAAGTATTAACCTTTGACGGCAAAAAATATTCCGAAGGCCTTCCAGATATGGAATGGTCCGGCGGTAAAGTCGTAAATTAAAAATTACAGCGCGCGTTGCGCGTATATCCTACTATATCCATGATCTCAATTCTTCACCTAAAACTTCTGATGCTATGTTTATTTTTGTCCGTAGAGCTTTTACGATTTTTTCATCCACCGTGTCTTCAGCATTTATGTCGATGTAAAGCACTGGTTTTTGTTGCCCGAGCCTGTGTGCTCTGTCTTCTGACTGTAATCGTTTTTCGAGATCATATCCGTTAGAATAGTATATAACGGTGTTTGCAGCCGTCAATGTGATCCCATAGCCGCCCGTAGAGGGGGTTCCAATGAAAAATCGGCACTTAGGGTCGTCTTGAAAACGCTTAATATTAGGTTGTCTTTCTTCTTTAGGCGTGAGCCCATAATAATCAACCACGGACCCCGGACCATATTTTTTAACTACAGCTTTAATTATAGAAGTCATATCATACTGATAATGTGCCCAAATAATTGCTTTACCTTCTACATCTTCCAATACATCCATTAGTTCATTAATTCTATTGTTCTCAATAGGTTGAGTAGCACCATTATCGTCTGTAAAATGACCGCAAGTAATTTGTTGTAGTCTCATTAATTGAGTCAAAGCATTTTTAGTACTAGATACTTTACCTTCTAATATGGCTAATGCTTGTTTTTTCATTTGATCATACAATTTACGTTGATCTGGTGTTAATGTAATTTGACGTTTAATAAATATTTTATCTGGTAAATCTAAACATTCATCTTTTAATACTCTATAAGAAAATGTTTTTAATTGAACAGCTAACTCATCTAAATTTTTATAGCTATCTACAACTTGTATAGATCTTCCATGCATATGTAATGTTTTCATTTCTGCATATCTATTTCTAAAAGCATAATAAGAAGTAAAATCTAAATGAAACGGATCTAAAAAATAACATTGACTAAACAAATCAAGTGGATTTTTAGTAACAGGCGAACCTGTCATTATTCGTCTATATTTAGATTCTTTTGCTAAAGCTAAAATACTTTTTGTACGTTTAGCAGAAGGATTTTTAATAGTAGTAGATTCATCTATGGCCATCATAGTATTGTGACAAGACATAAATTTTTTAGCAAAGTTTTTACCTTTGTCTGTACTAAAAGCTTCTACATTCATAATAATAATGTGTAATCCTTCACCTTCAGCAAACAAAGAATCTAAACTATCTTGTTGTTTTTTAGTTATATTTGGCTGCCACAAAACGGTCACATTTTCTATGTGACTAGGTAAGTGAGTCGGTAATTCATTACTATACCAAGTTCCTACAACACCTTTTGGTGCAACAATTAATGCACCATTAACTTTACCTTTATCATAAAGCATTGCTAAATTGTCTATTAATACTTTTGTTTTACCTGTACCCATTTCCATAAAATAAGCATAAGTTTCTTTGTTCCATGACTTTTCTAATGCAGTCATTTGATGTGCATACGGTTTTGTTTTAAATTTATAGTTCATAATTTTTCTTCTTTCTACTTGACAAGATAACAACTCAGACCTATATTGTCAAGCATGAAAGAAAAAAAAGTGTATGTAATACAAGAAATTGCTGGTAGTGCTGATGGTAGACCTAAAATAAATATTATTGGTGCGTCTGATTATTCTACATCAGGTAAATTTAATTTTTTATTACCTGAATTATCACAAATAATTTTTTCTCCTGGACCATTAATTTATAAACTTAGAAAAGGTTTAAAAAATTTTACTACGGACGATTATTTATTATTAACTGGTGATCCTGCAATTATTGGTGTAGCATGCTCTATAGTTTCTGACATGACTAATGGTAAATACAATTTACTAAAGTGGGATAAACAAGAAAGAAAATATTATCCT
>Ga0209425_10003087_pt1 | contig 17998 bp, 18 predicted proteins | sample COG_05_FD_184749 | JGI IMG/M metagenome (GOLD analysis project Ga0209425, IMG submission 184749) | Pelagic Microbial community sample from North Sea - COGITO 998_met_05 (SPAdes) (version 2) | ecosystem: Environmental > Aquatic > Marine > Neritic zone/Coastal water | place: Helgoland, sampling...
TCTTTATGGTTAGTAGAAAAAAACCAACGTTTAATAAAGCCTGGTTTATGATCGTGATGATCGTGATCGTGACTAACAGACTCTCCGTAACTCATAATTTTCTCCTATTTTGATAATGCGATTGTTCTATTATTTAATTCTGCAAATTCATTTTTAGCTTCATTTACCCAAGCAGCAAATTCTTCTTCACTAAGTGCCTCAATTACTACAGGCATATACCCATGTCCAGTACCACAAATCTCTGAACATTGACCTCTATAAATCCCTGGTCTGTCAATTCTCATCCATGTTTCATTTAATCTTCCAGGTACTGCATCTTTCTTCACGCCAAGGGAAGGCATAGCAAAACTATGTAAAACATCTCCAGCGGTGACTAAAACGTGAATATTTTTATTAACGGGTAATACGAGTCTATTGTCAACAGTAAGTAACCTAGGCTCCCCTTCCTTTAGTTCTTCCTCAGGAATTAGATAACTTTCAAAAGACAGATCATCATGTTCAGGATATTGATATTCCCAGTACCATTGATGGCCAATAACTTTTATTGTCATATCGGCTTCTGGAATTACATCTTGCTCATAGAGAAGTTTAAATGACGGAACAGCCATAAATATTAGTATGACTACTGGGATAGCAGTCCACAATGTTTCTAAAAGAGCATTGTGAGTTCTTTTTGAAGGTGTTGGGTTTGCTTTTTTTCGAAAACGTATAGATACATAAATTAGCAAGAATAGTACGAAAACTGTAATTGCTGTCATCATTATTAGAACAAAGTTATGCAGATCAAAAACACTCTGCATTACAGGGCTTGCTGGCTCTTGAAAGCCTAATTGCCAATCAGTTGCACCGTTCGATAAAACTGGCAAACTAATAAATATCGAAACTAGAAATAGAAATATTTTCATTTTTGAATGTATATATACTATATTTTTAAATTATCAGTAGTTTAAGCAATTAAACTTGGGTTTATTTTAGGACAGGTTGTCGCTTATCAACCATAGATTGTATACAAAATAAGGAGGAAATTGCAGCTGTATCAGATCTCAATATTCTTGAACCCAATGTCACGTGAAGAACGTTTTTTTGTTTTTTAATTAATTCTCTCTCCTCAATACTAAAGCCACCTTCAGGACCGATAATTACGGACCATTTTAAATATTTATTTAAATTTGATTTCAGCTCATCATATATAGAGGGGAGGTTAGTATCTGACTCATCACAAAACACTAGAGCACGATCATCTGGCAATTCTTTTATCATCATATCTAAATTAATAATTTTTTCTATTTTTGGGACATCTAATCTTTCACATTGTTGAGCAGCTTCAATAGCATTTAGTTCTAAATTTTTATAATTTAATTTATCAAAATTTGAAAATTCAGTTTTACATGGGATAAACTTTGAAACACCTAACTCTACTGCTTTTTGTATTATAATATTTAAGCGAAATAATTTAATTGGAGCAAATATTAACCAAATATCAGGTTGTGTTTCAAATTCTCTAATTTTTTTTTCAATCTTTAAAGCTGTTTTGTCTTTTGAGATTGAAATAACTTGTGATCTCCACTCTCCTGTAACTCCATCAAATACATTGATTGCATCATTTAATTTAACCCTGAGAACATTTTTAAGAAAATGATGCTGTTTTTCCTTAATATATATCAATAAGTTTTGAGAGATCTTTTTTTCTATAAACAATCGGGTTTTAGACTTTTTCATCACATTAGGGTATTAGAATTATTATTATAATCTTTATATCAAGATGGATAAAATATTTCCTGAAAAAATACATAATTATTTTGAATTAATTCGGTTAAATAAGCCTATAGGATTCATGCTTCTGCTATGGCCCTGTTGGTTTTCTATTGCTTACTTAGAATTTTCTGAACAATATTTGCTTGGCTACTATATTATTTTTATTATTGGATCAGTGATCATGAGAAGTGCCGGTTGCATCATTAATGATTTAATTGATCAAGATATAGATTCTAAAATTGAAAGAACAGCAACAAGACCCCTTGCATCAAAAAAAATAACTAATTTTAATGCAATTATTTTTTTATTTGTGCTTTTAGTTATTGGGTTATTAGTTTTATTACAATTTAAAACTGAAACTGTTTTAGTAGGGTTATTGTGTACTCCTTTAATTGTACTATATCCATTAATGAAACGTATAACTTTTTGGCCTCAATTATTTCTTGGTATCATTTTTAATTGGGGGGTAATAATTTGTTCAGTAGAATTTTACGGAACTATAACAAAAGAATATTTAATTTTATATCTAGCGTGTGTTTTATGGACTATTGGATATGATACAATTTATGCTTATCAAGATTTAACAGATGATAAAAAAAATAGTATAAAATCAACAGCTGTTCTATTTGAAGATAAAGGTAAATATTTAGTCATAACTTCTTATGCCTTAATGCTAATCATGATTGGTTACTTGACATTAAATCAAACTTTTGAAATTCTTAAACTGCTAGTGTATTTGTGTATCTTTATCTATATTATTGTAAATATATTAAAGTGGGATCATAAATCTGAACAAAATTCTGGAAAAAAATTCCGCCAAAACAACGTTTTTGGTGCTATTATTTTTCTATATTTACTGAGCTTTTAAAAACATGGGATATTTCAACGTAAATAAAAATTCTGTTATTTCACGCCTTATTAATAATTATTTATTAAGTCATAAAATTACAATCTTTATTGCTTTATTAATGATGATTATTTCAGCTGGTGCTACAGGTTTACATGCTTGGTTAGTACAGCCCGCCCTAGATGAGGTTTTAATTAAGGGAAATAAAGATATGTTATTTTTAATTCCTATTGCCATAATTTTAGTAACTTTATGCAAAGGATTAGCAACTTACACTCACTCTTATCAAATGAGTAAAGTGGCACATTCCATCATTGCAAAACTGCAATCACAAATGTTTGAAAAACTAATGTATCTAAATTTAACTTATTTTAATGATTCTAAATCAGGAAACCTAATATCTAGATTAATTAATGACACATATTATTTAAGAATGGCAATTGTAAAATCAGTTACTGCTGTGATCAAAGATATATTAGTAATTATTTTTTTACTGGGCAATATGTTCTATCAAAGTTGGTCTTTAACACTTTTTGCATTCTTTGCTTTTCCTTTAGCAATTTGGCCAATAAGAAAAATTGGAAAAAGCATCAGAAAAATTACTTATGAAATTCAAAATGAAATAGCAAAATTTTCTAATGTGTTATCTGAAAGCATAAAAGGAATACGCCAAGTTAAGGCTTACAACAGAGAAAAGTTCGAGAAGAAAAGAGCTTTTAATAACATAGAATATATAAAAAGAAATTTTATCAGATCAGCTTTTATAAGTAATAGATTAAGCCCATTAATGGAGTTTATTGGAAGTTTAGCTGTTGCTGTATCAATTTATGCAGGGGGAGTATTTGTTTTAAATGAAACTATGACAACAGGCCAATTTATGAGTTTTCTAGTAAGTCTCCTATTAGCGTATCAGCCTGTAAAAGCTCTTGGCAATCTTAACATAAGTGTTCAAGAAGGATTAGCAGGTGCAGAAAGAATTTTTTTGTTGCTAGATACATCAAAAGATAAGTCAGAAAAACATTTAGAGTCTAAAAATATTAATTTAAATGGAAATATTGAATTTAATAATATTAATTTCTCTTTTGAAGAAAAAAATATTTTAGAAAGTATCAATCTAACAATTGAGTCTGGCAAAAAAACTGCTTTTGTTGGTTTGTCAGGAAGTGGAAAATCAACATTAATAAATCTATTGCTTAGATTTTATGATGATTATTCTGGTGATATTAAAATTGATAATCATAATATTAAATCGCTATCTCTTTTTGATTTGAGGGAAAATATTTCGCTAATCACTCAAGAAACCCTTTTATTTAATGAGAGTATTTTGGATAATATTAGATATGGTAATATGTCTTCTGACGATAAGAAAATTCAAGAAATAGCAAAGCTATCAGGCGTTAGTAAATTTGCAGATCAACTACCTGAGAAATTACATACGGTTGTTGGAGAAAGTGGAATAAAATTATCAGGTGGACAAAGACAAAGAATAGCAATTGCAAGAGCGTTAATTAAAAACGCACCAATCTTAGTTATGGACGAGGCCACATCATCTTTAGATAATTTAACAGAAAGAGAAATACAGAAAGCACTAGATGAATTAATGAAAGACAAAACTACAATCATAATTGCTCATAGGTTAAGTACGATTAAAGATGCGGATATTATTTTCACAATTGAAAATGGTAAAATTGAAAATAAAGGCAATCATGAACATTTGATGGAACATTCTGCAGTTTACAAAAAATTACAATTGCAAGAAAAATCAAATGAAAATTAAAAAAAAAATAATAAAGAATTATTTTATACAACAATTGCTGGCATTAGTTAGTGTCATATATATTAAATTGGTAGCGGTAACTTCATCCATAATTATTAAAAATATAGAAACACCGGAATTTTTCTGGAAAAATAATAAACCATTTATTTTAGCATTCTGGCATAGTCAGTTAATGATGATAAGTTATTGTTGGAAGTCTGAAACTAAAATTAATATCCTAGCATCTGGTCATAGTGATGGACGATTTGGTGCGATAGTTGGAAAATATTTTAAACTTAATAATATTCCCACCTCCTCAAATGAAAAATCAATATCTCTTAAACCTGTGTTTACATTGTTAAGAAATTCACAATATATCGGCATAACTCCAGATGGGCCAAGAGGGCCAAATCAAAAAGTCTCAGACGGCATAATTAAAATATCAAAAGCTACTCAAGTCCCAATTATTCCTGTTGGGTTTGCCTCATCCAAATATAAAACATTAAAATCATGGGATTCCTTTTTAATTACTAAACCTTTTTCTAAGAGTGCCTTTGTGTGGGGGAAAGCAATCGCCATTCCAAAAAATTGTACTAACAATGAAATTGAAGAGTATAAAAACATACTAGAAAAAGAATTAAATATTTGTGTAGAAAAAGCTAAAATCGAAACTGATGCATAAATTATATAAAATTATATCTTACTTCTTAATACCTCTAATAAAAATTAACACATTCATAAGAATTCTAAACAAAAAAGAAGATAAAATTAGGTATAAAGAAAGATTTGGTTTTACCAATTTACAAAAACCCCTAGGAAAAGAACTTATTTGGATTCATGCTTCTAGTGTTGGAGAATTTAAATCTAGTGATTTTTTAATAAATAATTTTTTTAATAATTATAACATATTAATTACTACTACAACTAAGACTGCAGCAGATTATGCAATAAAAAATTATGGTGATAAAATTATTCATCAATATGCACCTTACGATATTATATTTTGGATTAATAAGTTTTTAGATTTTTGGCAGCCAAAATTAGTAATTTGGATAGAGTCAGATCTATGGCCAAATACAATTGTCAGATTAAGAGAAAGAAAAATAACATCAGTTTTTTTAAATGCAAGAATATCACCTAAATCATTTAATAAATGGAAATATTTTTCTTCTTATTATAAATTTATTACTAGAACTTTTTTTGCAATATATGCTCAAAGTCAAAATGATTTAAAAAGAATTGAAAGTCTTACGAATAATGAGGTAAAATATTTAGGCAATCTAAAACTTACAAATAAGTTAAGAATATTACCTAATTCATCAACTTCAACAAATATAAACATAATGCTTGCAAGCACACATCATAATGAAGAGGAATTAATAATGCCTTATATTGAAAATATTAGTAAAAAATATCCTCTAATAAATTTTTTTATAACTCCTCGTCATCCTGAAAGATCAAGAATAATATTTGATCTACTTAAATCTAAGAAATTAAATGTAGGTTTGCATAGTAGGATTAAAAAGAATAGTAAAAATCAATTTTTGATTATTGATAGCTTTGGCAAAATGGATGAATTTTATAATATAAGTGATATAGTAATTCTAGGTGGTTCTTTTACAAATAATGGTGGTCACAATCCAATAGAAGCTGCGGTGGCAAATTGTGCAATTATAACTGGTCCACATATTTTTAATTGGCAAAATTTATATGAAGATATGATAAAGAAAAATTGTTGTTTAATGATTAAAAATTTAAAAGAGCTAGAACATAATATTATAAATTTAATTGAAGATAAAAGTCAAATTTCTAAACTAAAACAAAGTGCGCTATCTTTTTCAGAATCTGTGTTTTTTGATGAAGATAAATTATTAAGTGTCATAAAATCTAAGCTAGAATATAATGCTTAAAGCTCCAAAATTCTGGTATCTAAAAAAAGATAGTTTGTTATCAAATTCTCTATACCCATTTTCTCTAATATTCAGACTTGGTACTAAAATTAGAAATCTAATAAGTAGAGAAAGAAAAACTATTTTACCAATAATTTGTGTTGGTAATATTGTAGTAGGAGGAGCAGGCAAAACTCCAGTTGCTCTTAAAATTGGCAATATGTTAATAAAAGCTGGTTATAAACCCCATTTTGTATCTAAAGGATACGGTGGTTTAGAAAAAAATAATACACTAGTTAATGATTGGCATTCTCCAAAAAGTGTGGGCGATGAACCATTACTTCTGTCTGAGATTGCTCCCACTTGGATTGGTCTAGACCGAAATAAATCTTTTCAATTAGCAAGTGAGAATGGAGCAGATTGTATTGTTATGGATGATGGTTTTCAAAATCCTACACTCCAAAAAGATTTTTCAATTGTAGTGATAAATGGAGAACAAGGATTTGGAAATAAAAGAGTTATCCCCTCAGGCCCTTTGAGAGAAAGTATTAACAGAGGATTATCAAGAACTAACTTAGTTATAACAATTGGAGAAATTTCTGATTCTGTTAAAGAAAAAATACCAAGACATATTCCATTAATTACTGCAAATTTTAAGATTAAAGAAGATGATATGATGTTGAAAGGCCAAAGTGTGACAGCATTTGCAGGCATTGCTTATCCTGAAAAATTTTATAATTCTTTAAAATTAGTAAAAGCGAATATTGTGGATACAATTAGCTATTCAGATCATCATATATATAGCGAGGATGATTTGTTACACTTAGCAGAAATTGCAAATAAAAATAAATCAATACTTGTTACTACAAAAAAAGATATAGTAAGAATACCAAAAAACTTTAGGTCATTGGTCAAAACTATCGATGGTTTTATTGAATTAGATGATGAAAAACTTTTATTAGAAATCTTATCAAATTTAATTGAAAATAAAATTAATCAATAATGACTTTTTTTATTTCTATTAGATATTTTTTAGAATTTTGTCTCTTTAAGATAATAATTTTTTTATTATTTCCCTTTTCAAAGAAAGTATCTGCAAAAATTATTAGTAATTCATTTATGTTTTTAGGGCAACTTTCAAAATACAATAAAATTGCTCAAAATAATTGTAAAATGATTTTTCCTAATTTGAACGAAGAAGAAATTACAAAAATTATAAATAAAAGTTGGAAAAATCTTGGTCATAATCTTTTTGAACTAACTTTTTTGAAAAAATTACTAAAAGATAAAAACAAAATTGAAATAAAAGGATTAGAAATTCTTGAAAATATTAAAAAAGAAAATTTACCAGTAATATTTTTTAGCATTCACTCAAGTAACTGGGAGGTGTGTGTACCATTTTTAGATCATAATGATTTTAAAACGGGAGCAATATATAGACACATAAATAATACTTTTTTTGATAGATATATTTACAAACAAAGGACAAACTCTCTTAGAACAAAAGATAGTTTTTATACCCCTAAAGGCAAAGTCAGTGCTAAAGAAATTCTTGAAGGCGTAATAAATAATAAAAATATTTTTTTATTAGTTGATCAAAAAGACTCAGCAGGAACTGAAGTAAATTTTTTTGGTAAAAAAGTAAAAACTCAGACTGGTTTTTTAAAAATTGCTAGAAAATATAATTTAAAAATAGTTCCTATGAAAAATATACGCTTACCTAATAATAATTTTCAAATAACATTTGAGCAACCTTTGTTGCATAATAATATTGAAGTTAGTGATGATAAAAAGATGCTAGAAATTAATAGTATTATTGAGAAATGGATAAGGCAGAATCCTGATAATTGGTTTTGGCAACACAAAAGATTCAATTAATTTTTTTTATTTTTATCTCCACTGTGCTATCCATTAATGTTGCACTTAAAATATCATTTTCTTTTATATCTTTAGATTTATTAATAATTTTTTTATTTTTAGAAATTATTGAATAACCTTTTTTTAAATTTGATTGAATTGAATTAGTTTCTATTAGTTTAATATAATAATTATACTTTTCACTACCAGATACAAAGTCTCTTCTTACTAAGGAGTGTAAATTTTTTGAAAAACCTTTTACCTTTGATTTATTAAAATTAATCAAATCGTAAGGAAGCTTTAAACTATTTGTTAGAGCTGAAAAATCTCTAGAAATCATTTGCATATTATTTTGTAAATTTCTTTTTAAACCAGCACCCATATAATTTAACCGTTCTTTAAATGACTCTATTATTTGTTTTGGAGTTTTAAGAAATGAAATTAAATTATTAAGATTGGTTAAATTTTCTTTAAATATATTATCCATTCCATAAATCATTCTCTGGTTAAAGCTGCCTACGATATTAGTGAGCTCTGATTTAACTGGAACAACTAATTCAGCTGCAGCAGTAGGTGTTGAAGCTCTTAAATCAGATACGTGATCGATTATGGTCGTATCTGTCTCATGACCAATTGCAGATATAATAGGAATGTCTGAAATACTTACTGCTATTGCCAATCGTTCATCATTAAAAGCCATTAAATCTTCTGTGCTTCCACCACCTCTGGCAATAATTATGACATCTGGCTTATGTTGATCATCTATTGAATTAAAGCCCTTAATTGCATCAATTATATTTTGTGGCGCTTCAGCGCCTTGAACAGCAACAGGCCATAGATCAATGGAAGTTTTAAATCGTTCTGAAACTCTATTTATAATATCATGAATTACAGAGCCTGTAGGTGAAGTAATGACACCAATCCTCGATGGTAAAAAAGGAATTTTTTTCTTAGTTTCTTGATCGAAATAACCTTTTTCACTGAGTCTTTTTTTTCTCTCTTCTATTATTTTTAATAAAGCACCCTCTCCTGCAATTTCAATTTTATCTACATCAATTTGATATGTTGTTTTAAACTTTGACCACGTGGTAACTCTACCGGTTAAAGTTACCTCCATACCTATTTCAGGTTCAAAAGTAAGAGATCTTTTTTTTTGCTCCCAAACAACAGCACTTAAAATAGAGTTTTTATCTTTAAGAGTAATATAAATTTGACCCTTAGTTGCGCCACGAATTTCAGATATCTCACCTTTAATACGCACATAGCTGAAATGATCTTCTATAATATCTTTTATGGCTTTATTGAATTGGGAAACACCGTACTCTGGAATATTTATGTTTGAATTCATTATCTCAATCTTTTAAAAAATTTCTCTATTAAAGCTTTACAATCGTTCTCCATTATACCGCCATATATGTCAGTTTTAAAGGCATGCTCTCTTTTTGTTTGAAACTTAAATTTTTCAATTCCACCATTTTTATTATCATATGCACCAAAATATAATTTATCAATATGTACTTCACTTATGGCTGACGCGCACATTAAGCAAGGCTCTAGGGTAACAAACATTACAGTATCATGTAAATATTTTCGGGATAATGTTTTACAAGAATGCATTATCAAATCGATTTCACAATGATGCATAGCATTTTTTTCTTTGTTGACCTGGTTATGACTTCTATAGATTATTTGACTTGTCTTAATATCAACTAAAACACCTCCAACAGGAACTTCATTATTTTTATATGCATAATTCGCTTCTTTAATTGCTTCATTCATAAAATAATTGATGTTCATATAGTAAATATCTAAATAAAATTATAATATCATTTTATGAAAAATCCAATCATAGGGATTACTTTAGATTATGAAGTAAGCGGTGGATACTCAAAATTTCCATGGTATGCAATAAGAGAAAATTATTTATCTTGTTTACATAAATTTGGAGCAATCCCATTTCCCTTATTTCATGAAAATTCATTAAATGATTACTTATTAAAAACATTAGATGGCTTAGTTATTACAGGTGGCAATTTTGATATTAGCCCTACTCTATATTCAAAAACTTCAGATGGTTCTCGAAATATAAAAAATAAGAGAACTAATTTTGAAATTGATATATTTAAAAAATTTATTCAAACATCAAAGCCGATTTTAGGAATATGTGGAGGAGAACAATTAATGAATGTAGCAGCAGGTGGTGATTTAATTCAAGATATTAACACTTCAATAGAGACTAGCATCGAACATGAACAACATAATCCAAGGAATGAAGTAAGTCATGAAGTCAATATAAAAAATAATTCAAAGCTTTTTCAAATAATTAAAAAAAATAAAATAAAAGTTAACAGTGCCCATCATCAATCAGTTAAAAATATAGGAGAAAATTTTACTATTTCAGCTTCCGCTTCAGATAAAGTTGTAGAAGCAATAGAACATACACAACATCCGTGGTGTTTAGGAATACAATGGCATCCTGAGTTTTTAATTACAGATGCTGATATAGCGATCGTTAAAAATTTTATAAAGCATGCTTAAAAAAATGAGAATTGCAAAATTTATTGCTAATGCGGGTTTCTGTTCTCGCAGAGAAGCTGAAAAACTTATTGAAGATAGAATAGTAAAAATTAACAATCATTTATGCTTACATCCAAGTGAGACAGTAAATGATAGTGATAAAATAATTATTGGAAAAAAAACTATACAATTACAAAATACTATTAGATTATGGAAGATTTATAAACCTATAAAATATATTTGTTCTACAAAAGATGATCGGAATAGAAAAAAAATATTTGATTTAATTCCAAAAGACCTTCCACGCATGATTAGCATTGGGCGATTAGATTTTATGAGTGAAGGACTTTTATTATTTACAAATAGTGGAGATTATTCTCGAAGATTGGAATTACCTAGCAAAGGATATGAACGTGTCTATAGAGTTTGTATAAACGGGCAAATAGAAAAAAAAGATATTGAAAAAATTAATAAAGGAATAAAAATAGATAATATTCATTACAATAAAATTAAAATCAAAATAGATAAATTAGATAAGGCCTACACGTGGATAATTGCTAAACTTAAAGAGGGTAAAAATCGTGAAATAAGAAATATTTGTAAATATTTTTCCTGGAATATTGTGAAGTTAATCAGAATTCAATATGGACCCTATAAACTTGGAAATTTAAAAGAGGGTAAAATTGAGGAAATTAAAGTAATCAAAGATGCCTAATATTATTGGAGGAAAATATAAAAAAACAACATTAGATGTCCCAAGCAAGCTGGTAAGACCAACTTCTGCCTTCAAAAGAGAGGCCATATTTTCTATTTTAGAAAGTTATGCAATCAAACATTCAATTGAAATATACAAAAATAAATCCATTATAGATATTTTTGCAGGATCAGGATCAGTTGGTTTAGAAGCCATTTCTAGAGGTATAGAAAAATCATATTTTATAGAAAATAATGATGACGTCATAAAAATATTAGAAAAAAATTGTCAAAAAATATGTAAAAAAAATGAGTTCGAAATAATAACTGGAAACGCCATTGATAGTTTAGATGAAAAATTTATAATTGAACCATCCATAATATTCATTGACCCTCCTTACAAAAAAGAAAATATTAATTTATTACTATTAAAAATATTAAAAAATAAAATAAAATCAAAAAAAACATTTGTAATTATTGAAACTTCTAAAGAAGAAAAAATTTCTATTCCTGAAGGTTTAACTTTTTTTAAAGAAAAAGTTTATGGAAAAACTAAAATTTTATTTTTAAATTAACTTAAATACTTTTTGGTTAAAATCTTACCTTGCTCAACCGCTGGTTGATCAAAAGGATCAACTTCAAAGTAAATACAGGCGGCTATTGTTTCCATAATACTAACTGCCATTAGAGTACCCATAGCTTCTTCATTAATTTCATTTAATAGTATTTCTCGAAATTTAAAATTATTTAACTTAAATGTATCTATAGTTGCATCTTGTTCAGCATGCATTAAATCACCCATAGTTTTATTGATTAAATAATTAATAGATTCTTCTTTCATTATCTTAGCATCAATCTTTAAGCCTTTTTTATGATAATTACTTTTTATAAAAGTAAAAAACTTATCTTTAGGTCCATCTAAATAAAGTTGTAACTGACTATGCTGATCCGTTGTTCCAATGGCATGCAATGCAGTTATACCCCTATCTTTTTTTCCAATACTCTCAGCCCATAGCTGCATATACCATTTTCCAAAATAAGTTAATCCGTCTGAATAAGTCATTATAACATTTGATAGATAATTATTTGAAGTACAAAACTTAAATATTTGTGCAAATTTAAAAGTATCTAGAAAGTCATCATTTTCAAAAGCCTTTGATGCTCCTAAATGTATTTTTTTTACATCTAGACCTGCCAAAATTGCTGGTATCATTCCAACATTTGAAAAAATTGAATAGCGGCCACCAATATCTTTTTTATGCTCAAGAAGAGTGCAGTTATTTTTTTTAGCAATATTGAATAAAGGAGAATCTTTAAACTCAGTTACAACTAAAGAGTTTTTAAATAACATATCTAAATTATTTTTTTCTCTTGCAATATTCACGATACTTCCAAATTGGGATAAAGTTTCAGGCGTAGTACCTGATTTTGAAATTACAATAAATCCGGTGGTATTTAAATCCAAATTTATAATTTCATTTTGAAAAAATAAAGGATCAATATTATCAAAAAATAAAATATTTTTAGGTTGTTCAATTAAAGTATTAATTAAAGCGCGCGCTCCTAGATTTGAGCCTCCAGTACCAAAAACAACAAATTTTTTTTTATTTCTTTTAAATTTTTCTGTTTGTTCTATCGTATAATCTAATAAATTAATATCTTTCACAATATTGAGAGCTGGGAGTTCATGACATATTTTTTTTATATCATTATTTAAGGTTTGAATATTTTCTGGAAGATTAATATCTTTTTCAAAGTTTATGTTTGTGAAATTTATATTCATTAAATTTAAAAAAAGAAAAATCTTTTCTTCTTTTTATTTTTAATTTTTGTAGTTGGGACATCTTGTGTTTCTTCAACAACAACACCCAAACGCTCATTTCTTAATCTCTCTGACTCAGCAATAGAATCTAAAATTTCTGTTTCATTTTCCCAGATCTTAGAATCTGTATTTTTCTCAGATGCAAATTGTTCGTTTATTTCTTGTCTGATACTATTATCTACTTCGTTAGCATTTGTTTGATTTATAATATTTTCCATTGTTGATAGTTGTATAGTGTCATCACTTTCTTCTTCATCAAGTCCAAAAAGAATTTCTTTAGCTAATTCTCCTTCAACATCATTAATATTCTTTTCAGACAATTGTTCTGGAGGTAGTAAATTAAAATCCGGAGGGATAACCAAAGGAGGGTTTTCAACAACTTTAAATTCATCAATATTTTTTCTATTTACACCCGCGCTTTCTCTTATTTGAGAGCAAGACGCTAAAAAAAGTGTTGAAAAGATAAATAATGATAGAAAAATTTTCATAATTAGCTTTTTATAATTTTTTTCACCATATTTACTATTATCATTATTATACCAATAGAGATATAAATATCAGCAAAATTAAATGCTGGCCAATAATATTGATTAATATGAAGATATAAAAAATCGATTACATATCCATTAATAAACCTATCAACTATATTACCAATTGCACCACAAATAATAATGAATAAACCCCAACGTTCTAAGAACTCACTCGAATTTATATAAAGATAAAGGACGAAAGCTGTCACAAATAAACCAATAATAACTAAAACTAAAGCAGGTATTGTTCCAGCGAATAATCCAAAGGAAACTCCAAAATTATGAATATGAGTTATGTCAAAGAAATACGTTATCTTAATAAACTGATATAAATCGATATAATTAAAAACAATATATTTTGATAATATATCAAATAAAACTAACAATAAAAAAATAAGAATTTTTCGCAAACGTAATTACCTAAGAAATTGCATTATCACAACGACCACATATTTCATCACGTATTAATTGTTTTTTATATTTCCAACATCTTTGACATTTTTGTCCAGAAGTTTTTGATACTTCAATTTTAACATCTGAAACTTCTTCTAAACTGAAACCCTCAGAATTACTTGTAATTTCATGAAGCTCAAAAGATGATGTAATGCTTATTTCATCTAGTTGATAATTCTTTACTTTTTCTAAAATTGATTTTTCTAAAAAAATATCAATATGTGCTTCCAAACTTGATCCAATAATTTTATCTGCCCTCTTTTTCTCTAGAGCCCCAGTAATTACTTTACGAATTTGTTTTAAAGTTTTCCAAATATCGTTGACTTTGGAATTCTTATAACTTTCTGGAGTTATTAAAAAGTCTTCTAAATGAATACTTGAATCATTATTTCTAGATTTCCAAGCTTCTTCACTTGTAAAAGATAAAGAAGGAGCAAACCATCTTACAAGATAGTTAAAAATAATATCTAGTAATGTTCTAGCAGATCTTCTTTCGATAGATTTTTTTCCATCACAATAAATAACATCTTTTCGAATATCAAAATAAAATGCTGATAAATCATTAGAACAGAAATTTAATAAAGTAGTAAACATTAGATGAAAATTAAAAGTTTTTACACATTCTTGAATCGTCTTATCTACCTCCCACAATCTATGTAAGATAAATTTTTCTAACTCTGGAAAATCTTCTTCACCTATTTTTTCCTCATTAGTAAAACCTTCAAGATTTCCGATTAAATAACGAAAAGTATTTCTAATTCTTCGATAAGAGTCAGTTTGTGATTGTAAAATATTATTATCTAATTTTAAATCATCATAATAATCAGAAGCAACAACCCATAAACGTAAGATATCTACCCCATATTTTTTTAAAATATCATCTGGTGAAATAACATTGCCTAAGGACTTTGACATTTTTCTTCCTTTTCCATCTACTACAAACCCATGTGTCAGAACGCTTTCATAAGGAGCTCTTCCTCTTGTCCCTGATGATTCTAATAATGATGAATGGAACCATCCACGATGCTGATCACTACCTTCTAAATACATCGATGCTGGCCATTTAAGATCTTCTCTTTTTTCTAAACAAAATGCGTGGGTTGAGCCACTATCAAACCATACTTCTACAACATCTTTTACCTGATCATAATCTTCAAGATTGTATTTTTCTCCTAAAAACCTCTGAGGATCTTCAGTAAACCAAGTATCACTTCCTTCTTCTTCATAAATATCAGCTATTCTCTCAACAACTTCTAAATCTCTAAGTGGCTGACCAGTTTCTTTACTTACAAAAAGAGGGAGAGGGACACCCCAGACTCTCTGTCTTGAAACACACCAATCAGGCCTTGTTTCAATCATTGATCGTAAACGTGTTTGTCCCTGAGGTGGATAGAAAACAGTTTCATCAATTGACTTTAAAGCAATGTCTCTTAATTTATTTTTTTCCATTGAAATAAACCATTGAGGAGTATTTCTGTAAATTAAAGGGGCTTTAGATCTCCATGAATGGGGATAGCTATGACGCAATGTGCCTTTGAATAAAAGTTTTGAAAACTCTTTTAATTTTTCTGCTATCTTATCATCAACCTTATAAATATGTTCATTCTCAAATCCTTTAGCATGATGATTATATCTACCATCATCTTGAACTGTTTGAACAATATCAACACCGTTTTTAATTCCTAGATTATAATCGTCATCACCATGCCCTGGTGCTATATGCACAATACCTGTTCCTTGTTCTAGGTTTACAAAATCACCATGAAAAGGCCTGACATCAAAATCATAACCCAAATCCTTAAAAGGATGTTCACAAAGACAATCTGCTAAATTGCTGCCATTGAAAATTTTGAGATTTTTAAAAGACGTTATTCCAATTTCTTCTGAAACTTGGCTCACTAACTCTTCTGCAAAAATAAGCTTATCACCTAGTTTTACTAATGAATCTTCCTTAACATTTTCAACCTCTATTAGAGAATATTTTAAATCACTTCCAAAAGCTAATGCTCTATTTCCAGGGATTGTCCAAGGAGTTGTTGTCCAAATGACAATGCTTGAACCTTCAAGTTCTTTATCAGAGGAAGTTTTAATTAAAAATTTTACATAAATTGTATTAGAAGTATGATCCTCATATTCTACTTCGGCGTCTGCCAACGCAGTTTTTTCAACAACAGACCATAAAACTGGTTTTGCTCCTTTATATAAGCTTTCATCCATTAAAAACTTACCAAGCTCTCTTACAATCTGTGCTTCGGCTTTATTTGACATTGTAAGGTAAGGATCTGCCCAGTCACCTTCAACACCTAATCGTCTAAATTCTTTTTTTTGAATATCTATCCATTTTTCCGCAAATTCTCTACATTCTTGACGAAACTGAACTACAGGAACATCATCTTTATTTTTACCTTTTTTTCTGTAACCTTCTTCAATTTTCCATTCAATTGGCAAACCATGACAATCCCAGCCTGGAACATAAATAGAGTCTTTTCCTGCCATTTGTTGAGTTCTGACAATTACATCTTTTAAAATTTTATTAAGTGCTGTTCCCATATGAATATGTCCATTTGCATAAGGAGGCCCATCATGGAGTACAAACTTTTCTCTACCTTTTGATTTTTCTCTTAATTTGTAAAATATTTTTTCTTTATCCCACTCTTCAAGAATTTTAGGTTCTTTTATTGGCAAATTAGCTCTCATTTCAAAAGAGGATTTAGGTAAAAAAATAGTGTCTTTATATTCCATTAAATTTTATGATATTTTTTTGCTGTTATAACGTCTTTTTTAATTTGGCTTGTTAATGACTTAAAGTCTTTAAACTTTTTTTCAGATCTAATAAATGTTAGAAATTCAACAGTCAATTCTTTCCCATAAATATCTCTATTAAATTCAAAGATATGTGTCTCCAAGAGTAAATTAACTCCCTTTACTGTTGGTCTTTCTCCAAAATTTGCAATTCCTTTATACAAATTACCGTTAAATGTAACTTTTACACAGTACACTCCTTTTTTTGGCAAAATATGATTTCCGGGCTTCATATTTGCTGTTGGAAAATTAATTAGTCTAGCTTTTTGATTTCCCTTAATGATTTTGCCCTCCATAAACCAATTACGTCCAAGTGCCTGCGAAACTTTTTCAAATGATCCTTCATTAATATTTTTTCTAATAATTGATGAAGAAAATTTCAGATTAGTTTTTTTATTTTTTACGTGACCAATAATAGATAATTTATACTTATATTTGCTAGATAGTTTTTTTAATAATGCAGTATCTCCTTTTCTATCTTTTCCAAATCGAAAATCTTTACCAACTACTATTTTCTTAACACTCAATTGTTTTACTAAAATTTTTTCAATAAAATCAACAGCATCTAGATTTGATAAAGTTTTATTAAATTTATATTCAATATAATTTTCTACACCTAAAGAATTAAGAAAAAATTTTTTATAATTATTTGTAATTATATTAAAATTACCATCAGTTTTTTTGAAATAGATTTTTGGGTGAGGAACAAATGTCATGATAGCTGATTTAAGATTATCTGATCGAGAATTATTTATTATTTTTTTTATTACATGCTGATGACCAAGATGAATGCCATCAAAATTACCAATACACAAACATAGGTTCTGTGATTTAAAAGTTTGATTTGTATTTAAATTGTGTAGTTTCACTTTTGTTTATAGGTATATAAATATACCTATAAACTAGATTTAAAATTTGAACTATAGGTACTTGTTCAAAATATTTTCTAAATATTCTTGATTTCCTGATCGTGGTTCTGGTTCAATATTTTCATTAAGGACTTTTTGATGGATTGAATCTAGTGAAGTCCCTTTAGTATGAATGAAATTACCAAGATCTTTTTGCCAATCCTCATAT